>Ga0180008_1000656_pt1 | contig 26509 bp, 16 predicted proteins | sample MM_PW_MetaG_FD_121121 | JGI IMG/M metagenome (GOLD analysis project Ga0180008, IMG submission 121121) | Groundwater microbial communities from the Aspo Hard Rock Laboratory (HRL) deep subsurface site, Sweden - MM_PW_MetaG | ecosystem: Environmental > Aquatic > Deep subsurface > Groundwater... | reverse complement strand
TGCAACGCCAGATCAATTAGAAGCAGCCGGTTTAGGCGCTCATTTTGTGAGTCATGGCCATTCCCTCTTTTATAACAATGCAGCAGGTTCACCATTTACCGCAACGTACATTCAGGCAAAAGGAGATCCCATCGCTGACTTATATGAAGATATCGCAGCTGAAGAGAAGGCACGCGCAACGTATCAATGGTTAATCGATATTTCAGATGATCCGTATATTAACGATTCATTACGTTTCCTACGTGAACGTGAAAACGTCCATTCCATGCGTTTTAGAGAAGCGGTGGAAATGTTAAAAGAAGACCAAACACAGAAGAAAATTTTTTAAGCGCCGAGTACGATGGCGCTTTTTTTGTGTTTAATAAACCTTTTGTCTATCTCTTAATCTCCTAATAGTGTGGATGGAAATTTATGAATAACGACCAAAGAAACTGTAGCATAGCAATCACTTCTTCTCAATCAATCTTCTCCTTTATGAATGTATACATTAGGAAAGAATACAAAAGATACTAATTGTAGAGTTATAGCACACCTTCAATGTTTAGTTGAAAAGGAGAAAAATAGCGATGGATTTTAACCTAATTTGGAAAACAGTTCTTATATTTGTAATTGGAACCATTTTTTTAAAAATTGGTGGAAGAAAATCAATCTCTCAAATGACGATTCCGCAAGTCGTTATTATGATCGCGATAGGTTCATTACTTATTCAGCCAGTCACTGGAAGAGGACTTTGGGCAACGTTTGGGGTGGCACTCGTATTAACAATCAGTCTCGCCCTTACCGAATACATCCAATTAAAATTTGATACGACCGAGTCTCTGATTGCAGGTAAGGCTGTACCGGTCATTATAAACGGGACCATAAATGAAAAGAACCTAAAGAAGCTACGCTTAACTGTAGATAAATTAGAAGGACGTCTAAGACAATCCGGTATTGCTGATATAAAGGATGTTCAATTTGCTACACTCGAATCGAGCGGCCAAATAGGATATATGTTAAAAGAAGAAAAGCAACCTGCTACAAAGGAAGATATTCAAAATCTCATTCAATTAATTCAATCAGGTCACCTAAAGAATCTATCTAACAAAACCTCAACCGAAGCCAATATCTTCACTGAAACCGTCAATAATAATTCTTCTAATGTACCTAATCACCTACAATGAAAATGATTTAAAATACACTGTAGGCTTGTTAAGAGGGCAGTGACGCTTATTACATAGAAAGGAGCGGCTGAAGATACTATTTCAGCCGCCATTTGATTTGAATTAGTTTTTGCTGTGTATTAAAAAAACCGCAAGTTATCCTCAATTATTCACTGGAGAATCCAGGGAAGGAGCTTTCTTTTCAAAATATGTGTGCAATCGATATTCACAAATTTGTCGAGTCCACTCGTAAACGATCGAGCGAGCTTCTGGAGCAATACCAAAATTAATTTTAAAAATTTTATCTTCATAGTCGATCAATTTTGCTGAGCCACCCCACATTTTCATCGGCATACGATGAATGAGTGAAGCTACTTTTCCTTCATTAAATTCTTCCATTTCTCTGCCTTGTTTATCACTGAAGTCAATCTTTTTTCGATACGCTTTATCAGTCAAATAATGATGGAAACATTTCGCCGAATCTACGGATTGAATAGGTAAAAACCACTCTTCTTCTCCACGGGTTAGCATGCACCGTAACAAAACCATCTTATAGCTCTTTGTCATTCCTGTACGTTCAAGTTCTAGGAACCACTCCTCATAATCTTCTAAAACTTGTATTTCTTTTTCACTTAATTCCCCTGAAGCTTTAAGGAGATTAAAATAAGTCCCAAACTCTCGTTTTACCATTGAAGAATCTACACCTGATTGCAAATGATACTCCAAATATGTAGGGCGATGACCTAAATCTTTCCGTAAATCATGATCATGTAAAATGAGCAGTTCTTTACCTCGGGCTAGTTTCTTATTCATATGTGAGATTAAATCAATGACTTCAGTGTCAATGTTAAATTCACAACCCTCTGGAAGAGTTTGCTCGATTAAACGAGGCTCCGGTATACCAACATAAGTTGGGTTAAATACACCCCATTTCACGTCGGCATTTCGATAGTTCCCGATCAAATCAATAATTACACAATGATCTTTACCGTCTGCAATTCGCAGTCCACGTCCCAATTGTTGTGTAAAGACAGCTAATGATTCAGTTGGACGTACAAATAAAAGCGTATCAACTCGAGGAATATCAACACCTTCATTGAATAGGTCAACAGTAAAGATAATATCTAACTTACCTGCATTTAATTGTTCACGTGCAGCAAGACGTACATCGTTTGGTGTGGATCCATTCAGTGAAATTGAGTTAAATCCGGCTTCAAGAAAATGAAGATTCAAAAATTCTGCCTGTCGGATAGAAGAACAAAAGGCTATTGTTCTAGACTGCTTATGTTGTATCCATTCCTGCAGGATTTTTTCTGCCATGTCGGTACGTAATTGAACACGTGCCAACTCTTCTTCGTCATAGCGAGTACCCAACCAGCGAAGTTGAGAGTAGTCGGTATCGTCATAAATCCCGAAATAGTGAAAAGGAACAAGCCATTGCTTATTAATAGCATCAAGAAAATGAATAGAAATTGCTACGTTTCCATCACAAAGACCAAACACATCTTTGTTATCAAGACGATATGGTGTTGCAGTAATGCCTAAAAGGAATTTTGGTGTAAAGTATTCTAGAATCCTCGTATAACTTGGTGCACTTGCATGGTGGAACTCATCTACAACAATCAGATCAAAAGAATCTGGTTCAAATCGGGATAAATGATGTCGTTGATTTAATGTTTGAACAGATGCAAAAATATAATCTACCTTAAGCTTTTGTTCCTTTGCGTTATAAAATCCAGTAGATTTTCCTGGATGTACATGTTTAAAGGACTGCTGAGCTTGAATCAAAATTTCTTCACGATGAGCAATAAATAACACGCGTTTAAACTGTTCTGCAAAGAAAGCAGCCAAATAGGTTTTTCCTAAACCGGTAGCCATAACCACTAAGGCTTTATCATAATCGTCTTGTATAGAATTATACAAAGACTTTAGAGCTAGAACTTGAGCAGGACGTGGTGTAAGATCTTTTTGTGTTACATATAATTCAGGTGGGTCGATTACAACTTCTCGACTTGAAATTAAACCATACATCACTTCATGTTCTTCGTTTTCAGACCACGCCTGACTAAATGGTCTCTGTACATTATGTAAATCGAATTTTTCTCTATATTCGATTAAGGATTCTTCATTAATAGGGATGGTGCGTTCTTCATAAAATTGTTTCATAAATTCTTCTGCAGCCACATCAAATAAAGTGTCATTTAATGGTGTAGGCACGTGAATACTCCATTCGATTCCACTTGTTAATGCGGATTTTGATAAATTAGATGATCCAACAATCACATGATTATGATCTCTGCCTCTGAATAAATAAGCTTTAGGATGGAATGACTGGCCACCACTTTGGAAAAGTCTTAACTCAAGTCTTGGTAGCTCTTGAAGCAAAAGTTCTAATGCATCTGGTTGAGTAATGTAAAGATAATCTCCGACAAGCATCTTTATCTCACATCCACGATTAGCGGCAGCTTTCAATTGTGGAAGAACAAGGGACACACCAGATTTCATCGCAAAGGCAGTCATCCAGTATATAGTTGTAGAAGACTCGCTTAACTTCTGTAAATCGTTGATTAACTGATTCGTAATAAGCCGAACATCACTCATCCTCAACCTCGATTAAATACAGTCCCTTCTCAAAACCTCCACGTTTCTCACGCTTCTCAACTCGTACTTTTTCTAATTCTTCCATAGAAGAATCATGCAAAGGCAGAACAGCATAAATAAGTTCTAATAAATCAGCCAACTCTTCAATTGCACTCGCATTGTTCGTTGACTCTTGGTATTCCTGTAGTTCTTCGACTAGCTTACGTTTAATCTCAATCTCATGTTCACTAGAATCAAGTACCTTCATTGAGTATTCCTTTTTTGTGGTTTCAATAATTTCGGGAATTCTGTCTCGGACAAGTTTGTTGTAAATTGGCATAGTTGATCTCCTAGGAATAGTTTGATTTTTTTGATAATAACAAATTATATCATTTAATTCTATTAAAATAATGCTATTATTGAAATAATTCCCATACTAAAATCATAATGAATTTTATATATTTCAAGGAGTTATTAATGAATACAATTATAAGAAAAATAGATTCAGCAAATCGATTAAAAATACCCAGAGAAATTATTGGATTATTAGAGATTAAAAAAGGAGATTCAATAGAGATATTTATTGAAAATAAAAATTTGGTTTTAAGAAAATTCAAAATTACAAAAAAAGAAATATAAAATTAAGTTGTTCAGTAAGTTAAGCTAGGAAGGAAAGTGCATAATTGGTGAAGCATATATCAGATTCTACTAAATTATTTATCAGTGATTCCTAATGTGCTTTTATTTACCAATAAATCTCAATCATTTCCACGCTATGACTCTTAAAGGATGTATAATTAAAATAAATATAATACTAATAATAGGGAATGATAAAATGGCTCGTAGTCAACTGTTAAAAGATATAGTAAGTGGACAGGTGCAAATTGAAAATATTTTATGGAGATTAAAGGTTATTGTAGGTCTATTCTAGCTATACAATAGTTCCGTAGAACATTAATGTTCAAATGTTGATTGATCAAATCCTATTTAACGGATTCGGACGGTTTACCACCTAACGGTGTCTATTAAAAAGGACTTTTTCTTTGCAAAAGTTTAAATTATTGAACATTTTGAGTGTTTTAATATTCCGTTAAAATTAGTCATGTCAATATACCAAAAAAAGAACAAAAAAACTAAAAAAGAGGTGTACATTATGTTGCGAGATAACATAAATTACAACGAGAAAGTAAAATCGAACACAGGCTTTTTAAATGAATTAAAAGAAAGTCTACCAGATTTTTTTACGACTAATAAATTCGATGATGAAGGAAATCTTCTTGAAGAAGGAAAATTTGATTTAGAAAAGTTCCAACGGATGTTACAGGATCAAAACATTGAAGAACTATCTAGTGGTCATCAATTAGATTTTATAGGAAAAGACTATGCAAAAAAACAAGCTGGTGAATTTGCTAAATCCGTTATTGTTCCAGACCTTGAGCATAACCAAAAAGAGGAAAATAAAAATAGTGAAAACTTGTTTTTTACAGGTGATAATTTAGAAGTTTTGCGTCATCTTCAAAATAATTATAGTCAGTCAATTGATATGATTTACATAGACCCACCTTATAACACCGGCTCAGATGGATTTGTTTATCCCGATAGATTCGAATACAGCGATCAAACATTAAAAGATATGTTTGGGATGAGTGATACAGAATTGGCGCGCTTAAAAAGTATCCAAGGAAAAGCTACACACTCAGCATGGCTAACATTCATGTACCCGAGACTATGGCTGGCGAAGAGATTGTTATCTGATAAAGGCGTTATTTTTATTAGTATAGATGATAATGAAGTAATGAATTTAAAATTAGAATGTGATGCGATTTTTGGAGAGAGTAACTTTGTTTCTGCAATTCCATGGCAATCAAGGCAATCTATTCAAAATGACACGGATTTCAGTATTAATCACGAATATATTTTGGTATATGCAAAAAAGCGCAGGTATGAGCATCGTAGATTGAAAGAATCTAACAAAGAACTATGGTATCGACTAGAAAATTTTGCATTTAAACCTCTACCCTTAAATCAATCCAATTTTGAAAATATAGACAACGATCCAAGAGGTTTATGGAAAGCAGACCCTTTTGATGCGCCTAATATTAGGCCGAATTTGACATATGAAATTGTAAATCCGAAAACTGGTGTTAGTTATTCGCCCCCTACTGGAAGATGTTGGAGAACGGAAGAATCGAACTATAAAAAATTACTTGCAGATAATAGAATTATTTTTGGAAAATCTGGAAATTCAAAACCGCAATTAAAAGTTTTCTATGAAGAGAAAAAAGAGTTTGGATCGATAGAAAACTCTTGGTTTAGTGGTGAGAAAATCGGAACTTCTACTCAGGGTACGAAAGAGCTTCAAAATCTTTTCGATGGTAAAGCATACTTTGATACTCCTAAACCAACAAAGTTAATAAAAAAATTAATTCAGATGGTTGCTAAAGAAGGAGATATCATACTTGATTTCTTTTCTGGTTCAGGAACAACTGCAGATGCTGTCATGCAAATGAATTCCTCTCAGGAGGGTATTAAATGCCGGTATATAACAGTCCAAATTCCAGAAAAGACTTACTCTGTCAACACTAAAGGAACTAAAGTACCTAATAAAGGAAGTCAGGCAGCTTTTAACGCAGGATATATGTCCATAGATGAAATAAGCCGTGAGCGAATTAAAAGAGCGAGTCAAAAAATTCAAGAAGAAGCTGGACTTGCATTGCCAGTACACTTTGATGGTGGATTTAAGCATTATCATGTTGTGGTTCCTGAGCAACCGACACTAGATGATATCGAGTCATTTGATATGGAATCAGGATTATTTAAAGATAATAGTGGACAGCTAGTTAACTTGTTAGAAAGCGGATTCGATGATATGATTCAACCGTTTTCTTCTGAAGGATTAAAAGTAAATGGGAATGCTAACGGTGTAGATACGATTGTTACAACATGGCTTGTGAAAGATGGCTATAAAATGAGTATACAAGTCAACAGTATTGACCTTGATGGCTATGAGGCTACTTATATTGATCAAAATCGCATATATTTAATTCATGCAAAATGGACTTCGGCACAAACAAAAGCGCTCTTAAATTTAATAGGAACTAATCAATTAAATGTTCAAACCATTGTGATATATGGCTACTCATTTAACCTAGAAAGCATCCGTGAACTCGAAATTGGCTTGAAACAACTTGATAGCAAAGTCAATCTGATAAAAAGGTATTAAGGAGGTAGGCATCAATATGAAAATATTATTAGAAGAACTACCTCACCAAGAAGACAGTCTGAAAGCCATTATGGAAAGCTTTACGGGTATAGATCGTACTTCGGCTGATCAGAATGTGGGAGATGTATATGCCAATCCTTTAATTCATGGAAGATATCGTGAATCATCCAATATAGATGTCAAAATGGAAACAGGGACAGGGAAAACATATGTTTATACAAGATTGATGTATGAAATGCACCAGCAGCACGGAATTTTTAAATTTGTAATTGTCGTCCCAAGTCCAGCCATTAAAGAGGGCACGAAGAACTTTATTCAAAGTGATTATGCAAAACAGCACTTTGCTCAATTTTATGAGAATACAAGAATTGAATTAAATGTTATTAATGCAGGAGATTTCAAAGCAAAATCTGGACGAAAAAATTTCCCTGCCCATTTACTTAATTTCGTTGAAGGAAGCAGACAAAATTCTAATACGATACAAGTACTTTTGATCAATGCAGGCATGTTAAATTCTTCAAGCATGAAGAAAAGTGATTATGATCAAACTTTAATGGGGGGAGTAACAAGTCCTATTGAGGGTATTCAAAATACTCGTACGGTCGTTATTATTGATGAGCCACATCGTTTCCCTCGAGATAAGGCGAATTATCATGCGATTGAAACCATTAAACCACAAATTGTAATTCGTTTTGGAGCTACTTTTCCCGACACAACGACAAGTAATGGGAAAAATAAAGTTTCAAAAAAAGATTATTATCGTGGAATTCCGCAGTTTAATTTGAATGCCATTGAGAGTTTTAATAATGGTTTAGTTAAAGGGATTGATATTTATTATCCCAATTTAACAGAAGAACAGGCGAAAAATCGTTATGTGATAGACAGTGTCACTGCAAAAGAATTAGTGCTTAAAAAAAGTGGCAAGCTTTGGACGCTGCGCGTTGGCGATAATTTAGCAGAAGTGGATTCAGGATTTGAAGGGGACATTGAATATGTCGGTTCCAAATTGTTGAGCAATGAATTACAGGTTGATAAAGGGATGAGTTTAATCCCTGGGACCTATCGTTCTTCCTATCAAGAATTGATTATTAGGGATGCCATTGAAAAGCATTTTGAAATTGAACAGAAAAATTTCTTAAGAAATATTGAAAGAGATAACAATGAGCCAAAGATAAAAACGTTAAGCTTGTTTTTCATTGATAATATTAATAGCTACCGCCAAGAAGACGGGTGGTTAAAAAAAACTTTTGAGCGTTTGTTAAAAGAAAAACTATCGCGCCTAGTTTCTGAATATGAATTTAAACGTCTACCAAGAGAACAGGAGTATTTAGATTTTTTAAGGGCGACACAAACAAGCCTAAATCTTCTGGGTAGTGAACAAAATGTACACGCAGGTTATTTCGGTGAAGATCGTGGTTCAGGCGACGAAGCAATCCAGGAACAAGTAGATGATATTTTAAAAAATAAAGAAAAATTAATCAGCTTTAAAAATGAAAAGGGAGATTGGCAAACAAGACGTTTCTTATTTTCAAAATGGACGTTACGCGAAGGCTGGGATAATCCTAATGTATTTGTAATCGCTAAATTACGTACATCCGGTAGTGAAAACAGCAAAATACAAGAAGTTGGCCGAGGATTACGACTACCCGTCGATGAAACAGGGCATAGAATTCAACAAGATGAATGGTCTTCTAGACTTGCCTTCTTAATTGGTTATGATGAAAAAGATTTTGCTCAATACCTAGTTGGAGAAATTAATCGAGATGTAAAGGTTGAATTGAATGAAGAAAAACTTACAGAAGAGATGATTCAATTAATTGTTACAGAACGCCAGAAAGTAAATCCAGCGTTTACAGATGAAATCTTACTAGAAAAATTAGATGAGTTGGGCATTATCAATCGTAAAAACGAATTTAAAAAGGCTATTGAGATAGATGGCGTTCAAAAAGATGGCTTTGTATGGTTAGTTGAACTGTATCCCGAATTGAACACAACACGATTACGGGAAGGTAAAGTAGTCGAGCCTCAAAACTCCCCTAACAAAATTCGAGTGAAGTTAAGAAAAGAAAACTGGGAAAAAGTAAAAGAACTATGGCAGCAATTTTCCAATCGCTATATGTTGGAATTTGAACGCATCCCTCAGACAATTCAACAAATGGCCGTTGAAATAGTTGGCAATGGAGATTTATATGAACGAGAAGTTCCTATACAAAAGCGCGACTCTGTATATGCTAGCCAAGACAATAAGAGTGTTGTTTTGAAAGAACAAGAGCGGGAATATAGTCGGATTTATTTGCCCGGAATGACTTACGGGAAGTTTATTAAAGCCATCCATACAGCAACAGGAATTCCTGTCAAAGATATTCATGCAAACTTACTCCAATTGATGAAATCTGATTTACGAGGCGACTCTAGATATCTAAGTGAAGTGTCGCTCCAAAATATAACACGCGAATTTAAAAAGCGGTTTGACGGGGTATTTGCACAGACTTACGAATATAAAAAGTTAGATTTTCAAGCACGCACATCTCTATATAATCCTGAAACAGATAGTTTTGTAGAAGATCTCAATGCAGAAATTCTTGGTGTAAATATAGATCACCAAGCGCTTGAAGATAATCGGTACCTTTATGAAGTTCCCCCTATGAGATACGATAGTGTAACGCCTGAAAGGGAATTATTGAGACATAATTACCATCAGAAAGTAACTGTTTTCGGTAAATTACCTAAAAGAGCTATCCAAGTTCCTAAATATACCGGTGGATCTACAACACCTGATTTTATTTATATGATTGAAAGAGAAGACGACACAATTGTGTATTTATTAGTAGAGACAAAAGCAGAAAACATGCGAATAGGAGACCAAAGCATTATCGAAATTCAAAAGAAATTTTTTGATAGTTTAAAAGAACACTCTGTTGAATTTGAAGAAGCGACTAGTGCGCAACAAGTATATTCTACTATCAGAAAACTTGCTGAAGATTAGGAGGAATTACAATATGGATAAAAACGTTCCTTTATTAGATTTTATTCGAAATGGACAATTAATTAAAACAGGTGCAAAAGCTAAATTACCTATTCAAATCCCGAAGGTAACAGAGGGGATGCTAGAGGTTTATCGCATACCTTTAGAGCATCTTTATTATAATGACGAAAATGGCCGCATCGCTTCGGCCATTTCACGTCTAGAAAATCGACCAGTGCCGGCTAAAGACACTGATAATCCTGATTACAATCTTTCAATTGAAAAAATGGTTGTAGAGGATAACCCGGCTAAATTAAAACAAACCAAGAAGTCTATTCATGAGTCTGGACAAAAAGTTTTTGGTTATGTATTAGCAGACGGTCGTGTTATTGATGGAAATCGAAGATACACTGCTTTAAGACAGTTAACAAAAGAAACAGGCGAATCCTATTTTTTTGAAGCCGTCATCTTACCGTTTACATATGAATTGAAAACTGAACGAGCTGAAATAAAGAGGCTTGAATTAGCTATTCAAATGGGAACTGAAGAACGCCAGGCGTATGATCCCGTCGATTTATCAGTAGATATTTATCAAACAGTTGTAGTTGATCAACTGATTAGTGTAGCGGATTATTCTAAAGAAGCTAAAATTAATAAAAAAGAAGTATCTGATCGTATCGAAACGGTATTATTAATGCAGGATTATTTAAACTTTATTAATGCAAAATCTAATTCTTTCCATATTATAAAGGACACAAAACTTTATACACCTCTTTATGAGCTTTCAAAAAAACTCTCTAGGCAATTCCCTAAAAAGGGTCCGACATATGAACAATCAAAAATAACTACCTTTGCTCTTTTAAGTAAAATGTTATCCGTTGGTGATGACACTGGGAGAGATATTAGAGAATACTACAAAAATATTTTAACCACTGAGGTAAATATCGATTTTAATGAGTCTGTTGAGGATACAATTAACGATTTACAAGATAAACTAGAGGAAAATACGATACATTCCGCAATAGAACTTCGCAGAGCTTTAGAAAAGACAGCACCAGAATTAAGGCTTATTAATTCGGAATTTATTCAGACTATGAATAAACATAATCGGGGGAAAAATATTGACTCCTTTATTGGTGATATAAAAGAAACATTAAACGTCTTGAAAGATATGGAGAAAGGTGACGGACTAACTGGTCATTTAAACTTCAATAATTTTAGTAAAGATCAAATTAACGAGATTCGCGAATACCTAATTCAAATAAATTTAGCAAGTAAAGAGTTGATTGGAATTTACGACGATGAAATCTAATCCTAAAATAATTTCCGTACTTCATGACAGGAAAGTTTATTTTCAACTTCAAGATAGTTCTGAAGAGTGTTTTAATCAAGGCAGAGTGAAACGTATCTTGGAGCGTTATCGAAGTTATTTTGTTGATTTTGATAGTTTGTTGATTGACAGTGACATCAATTATGTATCTTTACAAGAACTTATTGAAAAAGCAAGCCATGCATTATCTAAGAGTAGTGCAGCGTCTTTAGAAATAAGCGATGACATTTTATTATACATTCAACAAAATAAGTATGCGATTAATGAGCAGCGTATAGCAGGAAGCACGATTAAATCTTCTGACGAACGCTGGACAGACGAATTCAATGTATTTGAAAGTATTTTAGATAACGAAATAACTCGTCCGTTAAAGGAAGAGCAATTGCAAGCAAGTTTTTATTTAACTACGATGAAGAGAGCTGCAAACTTTTCCGTCCCTGGCTCAGGTAAAACCGCAATGATGTACGGAGCATTTGCTTATTTAAGTAGTAAAGGTGTTGGGGAAGTACGACAACTACTAGTTGTTTCACCTATCAATGCTTTTGAAGCATGGCGAACAGAATTCGTTGAAGTATTCGGAGATAAACGTTCTTTAAATTACATGAATTTAAAAGATACTAAATACCAAAATATCGGCAAAATTCGAACCGATTGGGGAAATAGTGACGTCATTGTCATTAACTACGAAGCGTTAGAAAGTAAATTGGCTATTTTAAACGAACTAATTGATGGACAAACAATGATTGTGTTTGATGAAGTTCATCGTGTAAAGGGTATAGGGGGTAGACGAGCTATTGCCGCTTTAAACCTTGGATCAAAAGCTCAATATCATTATGTTTTAACAGGAACGCCTATACCTAATAGCTATAAAGATATCTACAATTTTCTACATTTATTATATGACAAGGAATACGATTCTTTCTTTGGTTGGGAAATAGGTGATTTAGAAAACCCAAACATCGAGGAAATAAATAATCGTGTTCAACCGTTCTTTTGGAGAACAAATAAAGTTGATTTAAAAGTCCCCGCGGCTGAGCCTGATAAATTAATGCTTATTAAACCATCTGAAAGACAGCAACAGCTAGTTCAAACAATATACGAAAATGAAGGAAATATATTATCTCTTTACTTAAGACTCTTACAAGCTTCTACAAACCCTGCTCTATTACTGGAAAAAATCGAATATAGAGATTTAGGATTGGTAGATGATGAATTTGATTTATCACAATTGAATGCTTTAAATAATGAAGAAAAAGAACTAGCCAGAAAAAAAGCATATCAACAGCTCCAAGTAGATACAATTCCTTCCCCAAAATTCGAAAAAGGGATTAAACTGATCACAGAGTTAGTGAGAGAAGGAAAAAAAGTTATTGTATGGGGAATGTTTGTAAAAACAATGCAAAAGATTCAACATGAGTTGAAGAGAAAGGGGATTTCCGTAAATTTAGTTTACGGAGGAACTCCAAAAGATCAACGAGTCGATTTAATAAACGATTTTCGCGATGGTGATGTATCCGTAATGATTTCTAATCCTAACACATTAGGGGAGTCCATTTCTTTACATCAAACGGTTCATGACGCAATTTACTTTGAATTTAGCTTCAATTTAACATTTATGTTGCAGTCAAGAGACCGTATTCATCGACTAGGTTTAAAAGATGGTCAATATACAAGATATTACTACCTAATGACTGAAGGGGATCGAGCACATGGAGGCTTCATTGATCAAGCGGTTTATAAGCGATTAAAAGAAAAAGAACAAATAATGCTTGATGCTATTGATGGCGAATTGTTAATTCCAGAGGTCACTGATGATTATTTAGATGATGTAAAGAAAATAATTCGAGTCCAATCTGATACTAACTTCAATAATTAACAAGTTAAATTTGGAAGTTTTATTTGTTAGTAATTTTATAAACAACGTTTTATAGATATAAAATAACCAGCCCTCACAAATCAACATTTGTGAGGGTTTAATATGGTTGGTTTAGTCTATTTACTCGTTTATATAACATTTGAATGTTATGCTTATTTATTGCCCAAAAATTAACCTATAAAAGAGTGGCCTAATAAATCAAACTGTTGAGCTTATCACTGTCTTCTTCTTCGTAAGTTCACTTATGTTCCAAATAGCGATAAATGGTCGCTCGAGAAACACCCCCCCCTTTCCGCTACATCTTTGATTGTTGTACCACCATCAATAAGATTCTTCATCATTTCAATGTCTTTCACTCCACTTTTTGTAGTCCAATATTTTCCACTATAGTACAATGGATTTAACAACAAGAATGAAATACAGGAGGCTATTTTCTATGTCGATGATATATCCGATAGCAATAAATGAAGTAGTAAATAATCAGCAGCTTTGTGAGGTGTTTTTATGTGCGCCGCAGGGGGGCATGCGTAAGTCTAACCGAACGAATACGTTGACTCTGATTTCAGATAAAACGAAGCTTTATGATGATCGCGTTGTTGGAGATATTTATCATTATACGGGCATGGGTCAGATCGGTGATCAGAAGATGGCAGGGCAAAATTTGACATTAGCAGAGTCGAATCATAATGGAGTAGAAATTCATTTCTTTGAGGTAATGAAGCTTAGAAATTATACATATCGTGGGCAAGTGGAGCTTGTAGGCGAGCCATATCAGGATAATCAAAAGGATCAAGATGGTAGACAGCGCCTCGTTTGGATTTTTCCGCTTCGTTTAAAGGATCACAATTCAAAGTTTTCTAAACAACCTTCAGCGACGAATGATAAGCAAGAGCTGCAAGAAGAATTTAAAGAAATTCAGCATGTTGAAAATCTACCTATAACACAAACTGAAAAAGAACGTTTGATCAAAGCACGTATCGGCCAAGGGAAGTTTAAAAAGTTACTAATCAATCGAGAGTGTAAATGTGCATTATGTGGTGTAACAGATCCTCGCGTATTGATTGCGAGTCATATTAAACAATGGAGCGCTTCTGTAAGTGTGGAGAGACTTGATGTGAATAATGGGTTATTACTATGCCCTAATCATGATGCGTTGTTCGATAAAAATTTGATATCGTTTGATAAACAGGGGAAAATTGTTATATCTCAAACGTTAGGTGAAATCGAGAAAAAGTTTTTGAATGTAAATGATGGAATGCGTGTTAGGTTAAATGATAAACAGTTTGGTTATATGAAAGATCATTATCAAAATTTAGTATAAGTGGTGCTTAAAGTTACTCTATCAGTATACCAACCAATTGATGGCATTTGGGTTCGATTCTAGACTACCTTTAAAAGGTGGAGAAAAAAATATAAAGGTGTGAAAAGTATTGAGATTTGAAGTAAATGAAGCAGTTTGGTTAGCTGCTGCTATTATGACGTTAGAAATTTATGAGGCAAATCCTAATCTTACTGTAAATGAAATTGCATTTAAGCAATCCGATATACAAAAGCGTGCTCAGTTTTATACAGAAAAAACAGTAAATCATGCACGTGTGAACCAATGGTATAACGCAGATAATCATAATCATAGTTACAAATATTTAAGAGAGGTAAATAATAAAAGAAGAATTACATATATCGGTGAATTTAATGGGGAAAAAGAGCATCCGACCATTGACCGACATGAACCAATTTATTTTGAAAAAGACCCTGAGAGACACATTATTTTTGGAGATTTAGTTAGATTTGTTGAACAAGAATATAATAAGCTTTTCTTAATTCAATTTGATAAAATTATTGATCATTTGAATAGGTATGCAAATCAACAATACATCGATCCAAAGAAGGTTGTTGGAGAAAAGAAAAAACATTTATTAACGATAAGAGATAGTGGTAGTAGAGCTGTTACGGAGTTAAACAAGTTAGCAGATTATTTTGCGGAAAAATATGGAGTTTATAATCGTAACAAGTCGAAGTGGCTTACAGGTGGTAACGACGTAGTACGTGGTTACTTATGGAACCAATTGAAGTATGAGAATCAATTACATATTCCAACTAGTATTTCATTATTTGCAGATAAAAGAAAAGAAACAGAGAACATACGATTTAGAATCGCCGTCGAATTAGATGAGAAAGCTGCATCTGAAAAAGATTACATTCAGCATCATAAGATATTAGAAAGAGAATTTATTCAAAATGAAAATTATTGTTATTACGTAAAATATCAAAATGGCGATGATTCATACCGTACAGATTTGTCATTAGTTGAGATCAAAGAGAAAGTTAAAAGTGGAGAGATTTTAAAGATCCAACTTGTTTATGAGTTATATAGTGACCAAATTGAAACAGAAAATTTAACGAATGTAACGTTGTTAGATAGATTTGATGAAGCTTTTAGCTATTTGAAAAAGTACTATGATTTCGTAATAAATGATGGACAAATTGAACAGGAGGAGATTCAAACGCACACTCCGTCTTCTATTATACACCAACACGAAAAGAATCAAATTTTATATGGCCCACCTGGTACAGGTAAAACGTTTCATGCTGCGCTTTATGCTGTTGCAATTATTGAAAATAGATCAATACAATCTGTAAGGGCAGAACCATATGAAGAAGTGACAAAACGCTATAAGCAATATAAAGAGGCAGGGCAAATTATGTTTACGACGTTTCATCAATCATATGGCTATGAGGAGTTTATTGAAGGGATTAAGCCGGTATTAAATGAAGATCGAAGTGAAAACGTTCATTATAAAATTGAAGCTGGTGCGTTTAAAGCATTTTGTGAACAAGCACAAAAATTAGATGTCTCGACTGACGAGAACAATTTAAATGGGGATCAAAGAATTTGGAAAGTTTCCATTGGTGGAAGTGGTGAAAATTGGTTAAAAGAAGAATGTTTCAACAAAGGGAATATCCGTATCGGCTGGGCATCAGAGGGATTAGATTTTGAAGAGTATATTAACGATTCATTATATAATTTTTATGAAGAGATGAGTATTGGTGATATCGTGTTTTCGCTTGGCGATCAGAAGCATATTGATGCGATAGGTATTATTTCAGGTGACCCTGAATGGTTGGAAGGCGAGGAATATCCGCGAAGCCGAGAAATAAAATGGATCGCAACGAATATTCGAGAGCGAATCTATGAGATGAACGGACATAAAAATCTAACTCTTCAAACGATTTACAAGCTACAAAGAATTTCATTAGCGAATGCCAATGAACTCATTTTAAAGTACTCTAAAAATAATGGAGCTACTATTAAAAAGAACAAAAAAAAATATGTATTCATTATAGACGAAATTAACCGAGGTAACATTTCAAAAATTTTAGGTGAGCTTATTACCTTAATCGAACCAACGAAACGTCTTGGCGCTGTAGAAGAGATGAAGGTGCAACTTCCCTATTCTAGAGAAGAGTTTGGTGTGCCTGAAAACGTCTATATTTTAGGCACAATGAACACGGCTGATCGATCGATTGCAATGATGGACACTGCATTAAGAAGACGCTTCAGTTTTATTGAAATGATGCCAAATGTACAGCTTCTAAATGGAGTTAAAGTGGGGAATATTAATATTTCCAAGATGGTTGACACAATTAATAAACGAATTGAAGTGTTATACGATCGTGAGCATACAATTGGACATGCTTATTTCATGGGATTAAAAAATGAACCGACAATTGAAAACCTAGAGAATATTTTAAAGAATGCTATTATCCCTCTTTTGCAAGAATACTTCTATGAAGACTATAGTAAAATTCAATTGATCCTTGGAGATAATGCGAAAGCTGATGATTTAAAGTTTATTTTAGATAAGCCGATACAAATGAACGCAATTTTTAAAGCGAACCCTGACATCGATATTCCTGAACAAAAGTATTCGATTCAATTAGCAGCCTTTAAAAAACAGGTTAGTTATATCGAAATTTACGAGTAAGTCATATGAAGAGAAAATTAGTGGAGCTAAGAGAATATGATGTTATTACAAACAATCGAGAATCATATATAGATTCAGGGGCAGTTTATTTAGACAAGGCTTCGTTCAGTCAATTAGAAAACCTAATATTAACCTACAACGAATCAAATGAAGCGGATGCGATTGATTTTTTATCGATCTCATCGAAAAAAAATATCGGTAAAATAATTCGTGCAAAAAATTATGTTGGTGTGCTTCAACTAAATAATGGAGTCCAGTTGCAAATTCTGCCGAAAATTCATGGTGTTACACAAGATGATACGAAAAAGACATTTTTGAAAATGCTTAAGACACTAAGGGATTTTCCCAGCAAAACGTTCAATGAATCAAATTTAAAAACCGATAAAATGCCGATTTTTGAAATTTTCATACGACTGTATATTCATGAATTACAACGTTTAGTGAAAAGGGGTTTAAAATCGTCCTATTATGAAGTTGAAGACAATCTTAAAGTCTTTAAAGGTAAGATGAATTTCTCGCAGCAAACCAAACATAATACTGTTCATAAGGAACGTTTTTATGTGCAATATGAAGAATTTGGTTTGAATCAACCAGAAAATCGCTTAATTAAATCGACACTTTTAAAATTGACGAAAGAATCTGAGAGCACGGATAATATTAAAGATTTACACAAGCTATTAATGAATTTTGAATTAGTAGATCCATCGCCTAATGTTGAAGAAGATTTCGCACAGGTGAAAATCGATAGGAATTCAAAGGACTATGAAAGTGTAATGAATTGGTCGAAGATTTTTTTGCGTAATCAGAGTTTTACGACGTTTTCTGGTACTTCATTTGTTAAAGCGCTTTTATTCCCGATGGATAGAGTATTTGAGGCGTTCGTAGGAAGGAATTTGAGAAGACTGATCCAGCAGAATGGATGGTCAATTTCTTTGCAAGATAAAAAGTATCATCTATTTGAGAAGCAGTTTGCATTAAGACCAGACATTGTTTTACGAAATGAGTTAGAACAAAGAACGGTCATTATTGATACGAAGTGGAAATTATTAAAAAATTCACCAAGAAGTAACTTCGGAGTCTCTCAAGCAGATATGTATCAAATGTATGCGTACGCAAAAAAATATGGAACAAATGAAATTTGGCTCATATATCCGATGAATGATGATTTTAAAGGGAGGAATCAGGAAATCTGTTTTACAAGTGATGATGGTGTTCGAGTGAAAGTGTTTTTTGTAGATTGTTATCAAATTGAACTCAGTTTAAATGATTTTATAGTGGAATGTGAATTTTAAAAATGAAAGAGCGATCTTCTGTACCCTCCTCAGTCCACACTGAAAGTTTTGGGAATGAAAGAATTGGCTTTCTCCGGAAATAAAGGAAGCTGCCGAAGATACAATTTCGGCAGCTATTGGGGTGCTGATCAATACCTGAAAAAAGAAATTAACAAAAAGGAAGAGGCACATGCAAATGTTAGTCTCTTTTAAATTTCGAATAGAATTTCCATTGGCTAGAAAATATCCAAAGTACCACCAATCAAAAATATTGAAGATATATTTGTTTAAGTATGTAATGAAGATCAACAAATTGAAGTTCCATACTTCTTACGTGATGCATTCCTATTGCCTCAAAGATTTGTCAGTTCAGAAAAAACATTTATGATTAAACTTGGTGCTGAACAACAAGCACGTAAGCACGTATCATGAGTGAATTAATAAAAGCCGCTTCTGCACGTGGGTGTGAGATAAAGATGCTAATCTTTACATTACTCAACCAGATGTATTAGAACTTTAACTTCAAGAGCTACCAGGAATTGAGTTAAGGCTTTTCCAAAGTGGCGGCCAGTCATTCCATCCAAAAGCCTATTTATTCAGAGGCAGAGATCATAATCATGTGATTGTTGGATCATCTAGTTTATCAAAATCCGCATTAACAAGTGGAATCGAATGGAGTATTCACGTGCCGACACTAGATGCCCGCCTCTCTGCTTAAGCCAGCACTCGCCGCTACAGCTGAACGTTCTTTAATATAATTTCTTTTAAACACAGCAAAATTTTGTAAAATTCTATCAATCAATTATTCATGTGGAGATTCTCTCTATTTCACAGGTGGTTCTATTCAAAGTTCGAAATGGTTCTGAAGAATTTCCCTAATCATTTCAATTGTAGTAGGACTTTATAATTCAAGAATTCCTATTTCTCTAAGAAGAAAAAAAGATGAATCGAACTTGGCATTAGAAGGAAAATATAATACTGTTCCATCTCTACCTCTAGTCAATAAAACCCTATATGCATTTAGCTTCATCTGCGAAGGATCATAAGCTCCCTTTTTTAGGTGTTGGCAATGCCATTTTCCATCTTTCCAATACATATCCTCATCCCAGAGGACAATTGTCATATCAAGTTCGAGGCCTTGAGCTTGAAATTCTGTAGCTGTGTATTGTAGATGTTTACAATAGTATTTTGAATCTGGGTAGTTAAAATAAGCTACTACGGGTTTTGGACGTTCATAACGTCCACTGAACGGAATAACTGGAACTTGTTTTGAACGATCATTTCCTGAAGCACATACAAAACCGTAGGTTTTTAAATCATCTTCGTATAATCCCGACACGAAATCCTTTGCTTTAATCAAATCCCTTGTGATGCGTAAGGTATAGCGTCTCTTTTTTAATTGTGCTATATTTTTTGCTGCACCCTCGATGTCGCCATCTATTAACTTATTTACAAAATCAAAATATTCAAATGCCTCATGTGTACGTAGTGAACTATTTAAATGTAAGTTTGCATTTTGATGATAGTGAGCTGCGTTTGTATATATCTCTAAAACATGCTTAGAGTGTACTTGCATATGCTGATCTTTAATCGCTGTATTCCACAATTCAAGGCCACCTTCTTCACCGAGATGGATCTCTTGGCCCTCACCAATTAATCCAACTACAACACTCCAAGGCTTATTGTGCTTGGCAATTTGTACAATGACATCTGGCTCACTTAACGTGCCGTTCATCTTCTCTGCATCCCATGCGCGTTGTGCTTCATCAAAAATAATGACTTGTTCCTTTGGTACACGTCCATGAAGTAAATAATCTGTTTTATAGCCATAAAGAGATTGAACAAACGTATCATTTTGTAAACTATCTTGTAACACATCAACGAGTGGACCATTGCCAGATAAGTAAACTGCATTCTCAGTTTCATGCGCAAGTTTTAAACCTACAAAAGTTTTACCAGCACCAGGAACACCTGATACAAGTACAAGATGATGTGAGTTATTCTGCTTTGCAAATCGAATGATGTTTTGAACTTCTGTAATGACGTGATCGAAGTTGCTACTTTTTATTGCTCTAATCTGTGGTAGATCCTCGTCACGTAAAATGGATCTAGCCGATTCTATGATGGATGGTAGTGGTTTATATTCCCCTAAAATAAATTCTGTATCTGTGATTACTACTTTCCCATTACTACGTTTGATGATGCCTCGAAGTAATTTTTGTAGACTCAAGCTGGATGCAAGAAATATTTGAGTTTCTTCATCATATTTCAACTTTTCAGATTCAGAAGCAGTTATGACAAGTGCACCACATACATGTAAATTGAACTGTTGAATGGAAGAATGATAGTTTTGAAGGTCACGAACATATAACGAAGTTTGAGTGTATTCGGATACGTTGACTGCATTATAACTTTTAAACTCTAATACTAAAACTTCACCAGGTAAGAACAATAATACATCTGGGCGACGGCCACTTCCTCGTAAAATAGAATATTCAAAAATGAGATAACCAGCTTGACTACGAATTGTTTTAAACGTTTCTTTTAATACTTTAAAACAATCCTGCCATGCACGCAGTTGAGAGCCCATTTTATCTTCTGTGCTATTTCGTACTTCATCACTTGAAAGTGTATAAATATTTTGACAAAGAGTTTCGATAAATTGTAACTGATTTAAAGTTAAAAAATCTGCTAATGTTCCTTTCCACCCATAAGAATTCATACCTAAAGCCCCCTAAATGAAAATGGTTCTAGATTTCATTAATATTATTATAGTGTAATTAACCTTCTATGATTGGTATTTTGATAAAAAATACCTGTTGAAATTAATAGTGATGAAAATTGGTATTGTTAATTGGATACATAATTTATGAGGTTAGATTTACTCCACAAGGTGGAATGCGTATGTGTCGTTTGTCTTACAAGGGGAGAACTTGGCGGTGACAATGAAACACCTAAATTAAATACATCACGTATCGTTGAAAAAAGCTTAGGTCAAAAACACTTGTAGATATTTATAAATTTGTAAATGAAGAATATACAATTAATACTTACAGAAATATATATAACATCTAAATATGGTAAAATAATGATATGAAAAATTAAATCTTTATAATACTTTAGGTACGAAAAAAGAAACAAAAGACAAAGGAGTGTATCTTATGTATAAAACACTATCTCAAAATGAAAGGGAACGATTGTTATCACAAGTAACTGAAGCACAACGTGATTTCTTATTAAACAAAGTAAAACGTGGGAAAAGAACAATCTTCGGGAACATCATGGTGAATGAAAAAATATCCGTGATAAAAACAGTAGATGTTACACTGCAAGAAGATGAGAAAGAAGTCTTGGACTGGACCATTACTGATTTCGTGGATTTTGGAAAAGGAAACCGTTTTGGAAAATGTGCTTGCGGGTTGACCCTCCGTTTTATGTTTACCGTAAAACACCTCAAAACAGGTAAAACTATTAAATATGGTAAAGACCATTTGAGTGAGTTTTTAAATATCGGTGTAAAAGAAATTAAGGGTATAATCAGTGACTTGAGTGCGATTGATTACGAGTTAGATCAATTGTTATTAAAAATAGAGAGCAACGACTACGGTTACGAAATCTTCTATAAAGTTTCAGATAAGATGGAAGTACCAAAGGATATAAAAGAACACATCGAAGCCAAAGTCCCATTCCTAGACAGTCAAATCAATAGATTGTATAGAAATTTCGAGAAGCTCCGCGATGCCGAATGGATAGAAGAAAGAAGAGCTATTTTTGACTCTGAACAACAAAGACTACATCTTGAAAAAGAACGAAAGGAAGCCATGCTGCAGGAAAGAAAAGAAAAAGATAGGGAGATTCTTGAAATTACTAAAAGACAACTTCACACAAGTGCGACGTTTGATGAGATCGCTTATTCACTTGTGCAGAATGGTGTAAACAGTGCTTTGGAAATTAGCCATATTATGATAAATCATTTTGGTGCAGATAACCGATTATCAATAAATAGCATGAAAAGACCATATATCTATTACGATGTATTAATCGCCTTAAATAAAGAAGTAGAAAAAGGGAATCTGCATTTGGATGAATCTTCCGATATGGGGGATTGCATTTTTGTGAAGAATTCCAACAGAGAAAAAGTAAGCGAGGGTAAGAAGGAAGAGCAACAAACATTTGCTTTGTAGGTAAACAATTTTTCAAAAATTTTATCCGCTCTATTTTAGACGTGAAAATGGAGAGTCTGTGAGTTCAGAAGTATCGGCAGTCACTTTAAATCAAGATATTTCTTCACGCTAATTAAACATTTTATTCATAAAAAAACGTAAAAAAGGTTACTTTTCATCTGTGAAATCTCCTTTTGATGTTGATTTTATATTCATATTGATTATTTATTAAGTTTTCAAATCTTGGTGGTTGTGAGTAAATAAAACAGATAATGATTATATCTAGGAAAGATTAAAATACATGCAACAAACTTAAATGCATTGCGAACTTTTCTCCATATAGTCTTAAAAAATATAACTCTAGAAAGGATGTCTCGATAGCTTATCAGCATTAACACGACCAAAAGAGAGTATTTTGATTAGTGAATATTATGGTGCAAATTATTTTTTACAGTGTTAAATTAATTTGATGGTGATGATAAATTTATCGTATTTGTTATTGAATGGAGCCGAGTCAAACGATGCTAATAATCACGGGATAGTTCCAAATCAATTAACAAAAAGTCATAAAATTATACAATATCTGAATTAGAAATAGGAGGTTTTTTTATGAGCTTATTAACAGCAAATTCTATTCCGTTAAGAAATTATTTATATTTAACAAGTGGAACTCTAAAAATTCCTTATAGCCAACGCCCTTATGAGTGGAGCAAAGCACAAGCTGAAAGGCTATTTTATGACTATTATTCCGTACACGAATCTCCAGGTACTACTCATGTTTTAAATTTCATTACTGTTTATCAAGAAGACGATAAAAATAAATACATATATGATGGACAGCAGAGAACTGTAAGCTCTTTGCTAATAGTAGCTTCTCTGATCAGAATCTTAAAAGAAATAGGTGATGATGCCTCTGCACAGACTTTTATTGGACGTTATTTAGCTAGTCCAGATGAATTCGATGATAGAATGTTTACCTATAAATTAATTTTCGAGAAAAATAGTGCTAATAATATATTTAAAAACTATATTGTTTTAGGTTCTGAAATACCTGACACAATTAATCTGACTGACTATGAAAAAGCATTAAAAGCAAATTATGATCTTTTTTATGACTTGTTTAAAAGTAGGATAGGGAATTCTCCATCATCACAACTTATTAAGAATATTTTAAGGAATATTTTAGAAAAAGTTGTTTTAATTTTAATTGAGACTGCAGAAGAAGATGTTGCAATTAAAATGTTCGATACGCTTAATAGTACAGGCCAACAATTAGCTGATTTTTATATTTTAAAGAATTACCTAGTACAAATATTAGGAGAAGATTCAGTTAAAAGTATTTGGGAAAACATCGAGTCAAATACTAATGGATTAAATAAGAATAAGTTTCTAGTAAGCTATGTGAGCTGCTTTAATGGAAAAACTGCTGAAAAGAACATTATTAATAAAATAAAAGAGCATAAATCTCTAGATAATCAAAACGAGGCTCTTACATTTTTAGAAGAACTTGCTAAAGGATCTACTACATTTCTACATCTAAGTTCTCCTACTTTACGCACTAATGGTTCTAGTGCAGCGAGAAATACTTTTAATGAAAGAGTAAAAGCTCTAAATATATTAAAAGCAATTCAGTTTAAACCTGTAATTGTTGCAATGGATCTTTTAGATATGGGACTAGATGATATTAATACTGTTTTAGAAGGAATTATTACTTTACAACTTAGAAATATTTTTATTGGTCAAGAACCTGGAAATACATTAGAACAGTTTTACCCTAATTTAGCTAAATCTATATACGAAAGAAATATTCAGGGCGTAGATTCAATATTAACAAATATTCATGCACAGATGGTTAATGATACAGTCCTTAAAGAAAGATTTTTATCTAAACTTGTATCTACGAATAATGATAAGTCTATTATTAAATATGTTTTAAGAACAATATATAATCACGAGCATAAAATTCGCAATCAAAATGAACTACTTATCAACCCTGATACAAATCTTATTACTTTAGAGCATATCTTACCAGAGAACCCACAGATCAACAGTTTATGGACTAATACCTTTAGCGATGAAGATAGAGAAAAATACACTTTTCTTATAGGTAATCTTACTTTACTTTTACGAGGTCCAAATTCTGTAGCTAGTAATAATGAATTTAGTTATAAAAAAAGTGAGTATTCATCAAGCCTAATTAATCAAAATCAACAAATTGCATTACTTACAAATTGGGGAAAAGCTCAAATCGAGCTTCGTACATCTGACTTATTTAATACTTTCATGTTACTATGGTCTAAAAATTAAATTATAAAGAAAGAATTTGAATCAGTAACTATATTAATAAGTATTAAAAATTGACTAAGTTAATCAAAATATGAAGTACTCTAGTCACCCTATAAACGTAAAAAGCCATCTGGAAGATGTGTTTTATTAAAGAAGGCTTTAACAATTTATTAGTAAACTCGTGATTAGTAAGCTATCCATCAATAATAAATTGGCCTTTCACATTCCTAGAAGTATTGGTAAAAAGTAAATAATCCGATTGTTATCTCCCTATTTAATATAGGGAGATTTTTTTGTTTTGGAATGGCTCAAAAGAGTGATTAACAGCCTGGTCTTTTAAAACAAATCACTGAATTATTTGAATTAATATTATTATAAAATATTAATTATTTACGCATACTTTAATGTGAACTGGGTATTTTAATTTAAGTGAAACGATAATTTCATTAATATAAAAATGGATTTAAGGAAGTTTGAGTATTTATATTTGTTTGTGAGTAGCACTTAAACAAATTAGAAAGATATATAAATATAATATATTCTTGCTAGATGCAAAGATTTGTTTACTGTAAATAAAACGAGGTGATTTCATTTGTTAAGTATAATTGTGGGTTTGGTTCTGTTAATGGCTTTGGCATATCTGGGATGGTCGATTATTTGGGTAGCGCCATTGGCTGCGGCTGTTGTGGCTTTAATGAGCGGGTTGGACGTCTTTGATATGTATACAGGAACCTACATGGAAGGTTTGGTTGGGTTCGTTCAGAAATGGTTCCCGATTTTCTTGCTAGGTGCAGTGTTTGGGAAGTTAATGGAAGAAACGGGTGCTGCGAAAGCAGTTGCAAAAAAGGTAACGCAGCTGATTGGTAAAAAGAAAGCCATTCTTGGTGTGTTAATTGCTTCAGCTTTATTGACATACGGCGGCGTAAGTTTATTCGTTGTTGTATTTGCAGTTTATCCGATTGCGCTTGAGTTATTCCGTGAAGCGAATGTAACTAGAAGATTGCTTGTTCCTACATTTGCACTTGGGGCATTTACTTTCACGATGACATCAATGCCGGGTACACCACAGATCCAGAACTTAATTCCGATGGAGTATTTTAATACGTCTCCAACAGCGGCTCCGATCATTGGGATTGTGACGACATTAATCATGGCGGTCGGTGGGTATCTTTGGTTAGCTTACAGGGAAAAATCACTTTCTGCTAAGGGTGAAGGGTTCACGGAAACCGATGAATCTAAAGAAGAAGCAAACAATGACGAAAGCGTGCCGAATTGGATGTTGTCTTTAATTCCCCTTGTCATTGTGGTGGTTTTACTCAATGTTTTCAAAATGGAACCAATCTATGCATTAATACTAGGTGTCTTGAGTATTATGGTGATCAATTTTAAGGATTACAAAAAGTTTACGACCTCTATTAATGAGGGAGCTAAGGGTTCGGTCATGGCGATATTGAATACGAGTGCTGCTGTCGGTTTTGGAGCAGTTATCGCGGTTGTTCCTGCATTTGACGACATTGTTTCCTGGCTCCTGAATGTATCGGATAATCCATTGATAGCTGAGTCCCTTTCCGTACAAATTATGGCGATGATTACGGGTTCTGCTTCAGGTGGTATGGGAATTGCCCTCAGTACGCTTGGAGACACGTTCTATGAACTGTCTCAAACAACCGGGATCAGCCCAGAAGTA
>Ga0180008_1000655_pt1 | contig 26516 bp, 24 predicted proteins | sample MM_PW_MetaG_FD_121121 | JGI IMG/M metagenome (GOLD analysis project Ga0180008, IMG submission 121121) | Groundwater microbial communities from the Aspo Hard Rock Laboratory (HRL) deep subsurface site, Sweden - MM_PW_MetaG | ecosystem: Environmental > Aquatic > Deep subsurface > Groundwater... | reverse complement strand
GGCTGCCTAAGACCGACTGCCCCGAGGACCTGCTGGCGGTGGAGCGGGCCGTCGAGGCGGCGGAGCGCCGATTCGGGCGTCCCTCCGGCTCGGTCAAGCTGATAGCGGCTATAGAGTCGGCGCGCGGCATCCTGTCCGCGAGGGAGATAGCCGCCTGCAGCCCGCGCCTCGTCGCGATAGCCATAGGCGCCGAGGACTTCGTTACCGATCTCCATACCACGCGCAGCCCCGAGGGCGTCGAGCTCCTGGCCGCGAGGAGCCTCCTCGTGATGGCCGCGCGCGCCGCCGGGATCATGGCCATAGACACGGTGTTCACCGGGGTGGACGACGAGGAGGGCTTCCTGAGGGAGGCTCGCCTGGCCAAGCAGCTGGGCTTCGACGGCAAGAGCGTCATCCACCCCTCCCAGGTGGCCCTGATCCGTTTCGTCTACGAGCCCTCGCCCGAGGAGATAGCCAAGGCGAGGCGCGTCGTCGAGGCCGCCGCTGACGCCGAGGCCAAGGGCTCGGGCGTCGTGTCCCTGGACGGGAAGATGATAGACAAGCCTATCGTGGAGCGCGCCCTGCGCGTGCTCGCGCTGGCCGGGGAGGCTTCGGAATGAGCCGCGAAGGATCCAAGGTATACGAGAGCCTCGAACGAGCCCTAGACGCCGTGGGCGTGGAGAGCGGCATGACCGTCTCGTTCCACCACCATTTCAGGGAAGGCGACCTCGTCGTGAACATGGTCGTGGAAGCGCTCGCCAGGCGCGGCGTCAGGGACCTGACGCTGGCGCCCAGCTCGCTGACCTCGGTGCACGCGCCGCTCGTAGGGCGCGTCAAGGACGGCACGATACGGAGCATACGCACGAGCGGACTCCGCGGCCCCCTCGCCGACGCGATCAGCGCGGGCCTCATGGACGAGCCTATACTCGTGCATTCGCACGGGGGTCGCGCCCGCGCCATGGACTCCGGCGAGGTAGCCGTCGACGTGGCCTTCCTGGGAGTGCCGGCCTGCGACGAGCGGGGCAACGCCAACGGCACGGCGGGCAGGTCCGCCTGCGGCTCCCTAGGCTACGCCATGGTTGACGCGCGCAACGCCAGGAAGGTCGTCCTCCTTACCGAGGAGATCGCCCCCTACCCGCTCGGGCCGGCGTCGATACGCCAGGACCAGGTCGACGCCGTCGTCAAGGTGGATTCCGTCGGGGACCCGGCGGGCATAGGCAAGGGCGCGACCCGCATGACCCGCGACCCGAGGGAGCTCCTCATCGCCTCGAACGCCGCCCGGGCCATAGAGGCCGCCGGCGTCGTGCGGGACGGCTTCTCGCTCCAGACCGGATCCGGCGGGGCCAGCCTCGCCGTCGTGAGGTTCCTAAGGGAGGCGATGCTGCGGCGAGGCGTCAAGGCGTCGTTCGCCCTCGGGGGCATAACGAGCCAGCTCGTGCGCCTCCACGAGGAGGGCCTCGTGGGCGCGCTCCTGGATACGCAGAGCTTCGACCTCGACGCCGCGAGGTCGCTGGCCGCCAACCCGGGGCACCGGGAGATAGACGCGGCGTACTACGCCAGCCCGGGCGGCAAGGGCTGCGCCGTCGACGCCCTCGACGTCGTCGTGCTGTCGGCGATGGAAGTGGACCTGGAGCTCAACGTCAACGTGATCACCGGCTCCGACGGCGTCATCCGAGGCGCCTCCGGCGGCCACTGCGACACCGCGGCCGGAGCCGCCCTGACGGTCGTCGTAGCCCCGCTGCTGCGCGGGCGCCTCCCCACCGTGATGGACAGGGTGACGACCGTCGTCACTCCCGGCCGGAGCGTCGACCTCCTCGTCACCGACAGGGGCATGGCGGTGAACCCGCGGCGCCCCGAGCTGCTGGAGGCCCTGACGAGGGCGGGCCTGCCCGTACGCGACGTCGCCTGGCTCAAGCGCCTCGCCGAGTCGTACACAGGAGTCCCCCGCCCGGTGGAATTCGACGACCGCGTCGTCGGCCTCGTCGAGTACCGCGACGGCTCGGTCATCGACACCATCCGCCGCCCCAAGGCTCTAGCCCGGTGAGCGCCGCGACGTCGCCGGGCGGGCGCGGCCGCCTCGTCGCCGGGCTCGGCGAGACGCCATGCCCGCCGACGGGGGTCGCGCTCGCCGGGGCTCTCGCCGAGCGCGACCGCAGGTCAGCGGAGACCGCGAGCCTCCTAGGCTCCGGCGCCCGCGCCGTGGTCAGGCTATCCGCGAGGATGCCGAGCCGGATGCGCGAGCGCGGGCTCTGCGAGTCGCCGATAGAGCGCGGCGCGGCGGCGTTCGAGTCCGCCTGCCGCGGGCTCGGCGTACGCGTCGAGGGACGCGGCGCCGGGGACGGGGCGCTCGGCCCGTGGCGGCTATGGGCCTCCGACGCGTCGCCGGCCGAGCTGAAGCGCGCGGCCCTGATCGTCGAGGAGGGCTCCTACCTGGGCCAGCTGCTCGATATAGACGTCGCGGGCCAGGACGGCGCGTTCGGCCGATCCGAGCTCTGCATGCCGCCCCGTCCGTGCGTCGTCTGCGGCCGCCCCGCGTCCGCGTGCGCCGGCAGGGCCGCGCACCCGGAGCGGGACGTGGAGGACGCCTTCGAGGCTATCCTCGGGCTATCGTCCGGCGCCCTCGCGGCGCCCGGGCGGGAAATTGGATCTCCGGACGGAGGCGCCGTCGGCGACTATCCGTCCTCTACCATACGAGAGATCGCTTACAAAGGAGGAGATACGCCATGAAACGTATCACCCGTATTCTTACGGCGGCCGCGCTCGTCGCGGCCGTAGCGACGCCCGCGTTCGCCCAGGCCAAGGGATACCCGTCCCGCACCGTCGAGTGCTACGCCCCGGGCGGCGCCGGCGGCGGCTGGGACCTGACCATCCGCACGGTCTCCAAGACCCTGACCGATACCGGCCTCGTCAAGGTAGCCATGCCCGTCGAGAACAAGTCGGGCGGCGGAGGAGCGGTATTCCTTACCGCCCTCCAGTCGATGAAGAAGAAGGATAACGTCCTTACCGTCTATAGCCCGCCGCTCCTGTTCATCAACATAAACGGCACGACCCCGTTCTCCTACAAGAACACGACCCCCCTGGCCCGCCTGATCACCGACTTCGGCGCCTTCGTGGTACGCAAGGACTCCAAGTACACCTCCATATCCCAGGTCATCGAGGACCTGCGCAAGAACCCGACCAGCGTAAAATTCGGAGGCAATTCGGCGGCCGGCTCCATGGACCATATCCAGTTCCTGGTCGTCGCCAAGGCCGCGGGGCTCACCGGCCTCAAGAACATCCAGTTCATCAGCTTCCAGGACAACGCCGGCGCCGCCCAGCTCCTCGGCGGCCATATCGACATGCTGTCCACCGGGCTCGGCGACGTGCGCGGGCTCGTGGAATCGGGCGACCTCCGCGTCCTCGCCTCCACCGCTCCCGTCAGGCCCAGCTTCGGCGTCGGCAAGGACGTCCCCACGGTCCGTGAGCAGGGCATCCCCGTCGACTTCCTCAACTGGCGCGGCATCTTCGGGCCGCCCGAGATGCCCGACTACGCCGTCAAGTTCTGGCGCGACGCCTTCGCCAAGATGGTAAAGACCCCGGAATGGCAGAAATCCTGCGAGACCAACGGCTGGGTACAGAACTACGCGGACCAGCCAGAATTCCTCTCCTTCCTCGAAACCCAGAACAAGCTCGCCAGAGAGATCCTCTCCGAGCTCGGCATGGCTAAGTAAAGAGCGATTGCGAGCCCGAGCCCGAGCGCCGGAAGCCCCGGGCTCGGGCTTCCCATCTTTCCGATTCGGAGGAATCAATGACCTGGAACATGATAACGGGCCTCGTCGCTACGCTCATCGGAGCGGCGTACGGCTGGAGCGCCTGGAACCTGCCTCGGGCCACGTTCGGGAACCCGACCGGGCACATCGTCTACCCGGCGATACTGGGCGCGCTCATGACCCTGCTCGGCCTCGCCCTGGTCGTCAAGGAGCTCCTGTCCAAGAGCCCCTCGAAGGCCAAGAACTCGCCGAAATTCGGGGCCCTCACGCGACACGGCAAGGAGATCGCCATCGCCATCGCCGCGAGCCTCTGCTACGCCCTCCTCTTCGAGCCTCTCGGGTACGTCATCGCGACGATACTCTACCTCGGAGCCGTGCTGTTCCTCGTCAACGGCCGCGTCAAGGTCGCGCGGACCGTGATCGTGGCCGTGGCGTTCAGCGTAGGCGTGTACGTCCTCTTCTCGGTGCTCCTCGGGATACAGCTTCCGCGGATGCCTATCCTCGATATCTAGAAAGGAGGACGACATGAACGAAGTATTCTCCCAGCTATTCCTCGGCTTCCAGGTCGCGCTCACCCCTATCAACATAATGTGGACGACGCTCGGCGGCGTCCTCGGCACTATCATAGGCATGCTCCCGGGCCTCGGCCCGGCCACGGGCGTCGCGGTGCTCCTGCCCCTGACCTTCAAGATGGGCCCCGTGGGAGCCATGATAACCATGGCCGGAGTCTACTACGGCGCCATGTTCGGCGGCTCCCGCGCGTCGATACTGCTCAACACCCCGGGCGACGGAGCGGCCATCGCCACCTGCTTCGACGGCTACCCCATGACCCAGAAAGGCCGCGCCGAGGCGGCGCTCGCCATGTCCGCGGTCGCGTCGTTCATCGGCGGCATGATAGCCAACGTGGCCATGGTATTCGTCGCGGTGCCGGTCGCTAAATTCTCTTTGAAATTCGGCCCGGCCGAGTACACCCTGCTGATGCTCTTCGCCCTCGCGGCCACCGCGGCGATGTCGAAGGAGAAGATACTCCAGGGCTTCATCGGCATGGTATTCGGCCTGATGATATCGACGATAGGATTGGACGGCCTGACGGGCGTCAACAGGTTCACCTTCAATATCCTCGAGTTGATGGGGGGCATAGACTTCCTGATCATCATCATCGGCATCTACGCCCTGGGCGAGGTCTTCAAGAGCTTCAAGTCGGTGCACGACCCGAGCTACAAGATGCAGACGAAGTTCGGGAAGATCACCTTCACGAAGGAAGACTGGAAGCGCTCGTGGCCGGCCATACTGCGCTCCACGCCGCTGGGCTTCTTCATAGGTGCCCTGCCGGGAGCGGGCGGCACGATGGCCGCGCTGATGGCCTATAACAACGAGAAGAACCTATCCAAGCACCCCGAGGAATTCGGCAAGGGAGCCATAGAGGGCCTCGCGGCCCCGGAGGCGGCCAACAACGCGTCCAGCGTAGGCGCCCTCATCCCCATGATGACCCTCGGCATTCCGGGCTCGGGAACCACCGCGGTAATGCTCGGCGCCCTGCTGATGCTCGGCCTCCAGCCTGGCCCGCTCCTCTTCACGAAGCAGCCGGAGGTCGCGTGGGGCATGATAGCGTCGATGTTCATCGGCAACTTCATCCTCCTCATCGTCAACATGCCCATGGCGAGCATACTCGTGCGGGTCCTCTCCGTGCCGGCCAAGGTGCTCTATCCCTTGATCCTCGGCCTGGCGTTCATAGGCACCTACGCCATCACCAACAGCGTCGTGGATTTCTTCATCCTGATCGCCTTCGGCCTCATCGGCATCTTCCTCGACAAGGCGAAGATACCGACCGCCCCGCTGATACTGGGCGGGATAGTAGGGTCGACCATGGAGACGTCGTTCCGGCAGGCCCTGATGCTCTCCGACGGGAGCCCGAAGATATTCTACGGCTCCACGGTCACTATCGTCCTGATCGGGCTGACGATCTTCTCGATCGCGTGGCCCTTCGTAGCCGGCGCCATCAAGTCCGCCAAGCGCGCGAGGAAGGCCTAAGCCTATGCGGGCTCCGTGCGCGGCGCGGGCATTCGCGGCGCGGACGGCTAGGCTCGCCGCCCGATCCCTGCTAAGGGAGGCGGAGGCGGCGCCAAAGCCCGGGCTCGTGGATCGCTTGGGCCCGGGTTCCCATTCCGATATGGACATCGGCCATTTCAGGCTCTCGGCGGCCGCCCTGGAGCCGTATTTCACCCGCATGGCGGAGGAAGGCGATCCCGAGAGGCTACGTAGCCTCGGCATAGAGGCGGAGGCGGCTATGCTCGCGGCGACCGGCGGCGTAAATACGCACAAGGGCGCGATATGGGCCCTCGGCCTCCTGTGCGCGGCCGCCGGGACCCTCCACGCCCGGGCGCGCCGCGTCGGGGCGCCCGACGCGGAAGCGGTGTGCGACGCGGAAGCGGTGTGCGACGAGGCGGCCGCCCTCGCCGCCCGGATAACGGCGCTCTCCGGGCGGCCGGGCGGGTCGGAAGCCACCCACGGCCAGGCGGCCAGGCGGGACCACGGCCTCCGCTCCGCCGCATGCGAGGCGCTCGCCGGTTTCCCGTCGGTCAGGGCGGCCGCCCTGCCCATCGCCCGTGGGCTCGCCCGGAGCGGGGATCGCGACGCGCCGGACGCCCGGGCCCGCGAGGACGAGGCCGTCATACTGGTGCTGCTCGCCGCGATGACCGCGACCGACGACACCTGCGTCGTAGCCCGCGGCGGCCTCGAGGCCCTCGGCATGGCCCGTTCCATGGCCCGGGAAGTCCTCGGCGCGGGCGGGCCCCGTTCCGACGCCGGTGCCCCGGCCTACGCGCGCATGATGGCCGAGTTCGCCGCGCGGAGGCTTTCGCCTGGCGGCTCCGCGGACATGTGCGCAGCGGCGCTCTTCCTGGCCGACCTAGAGAGACCCGGCCCCCCCGGCCTAGCCTTGCCCCGGGCGAGGCGATGAGGTTAAGATTCTAGTATGCGTACCGCGTACCCTTGGATAGAGCTGTCCGCCAAGCGGCTCCTCGATTGCCGTATCTTCAACGTACGATCGAGCGAGCGCCAATCCACCTCGGGCAAGCGGGGGACGTTCTTCTCCGTGGACGCGCCCGATTGGGCCGGCGTCATCCCCGTCGTGGAGACTCCCGAAGGCCGCTCGTTCGTGATGATACGCCAGTTCCGGCACGGCACGAGGCATCTGTCGATCGAATTCCCCGGCGGCATAGTCGACCCGGGAGAGGCCCCGGCCTCGGCGATAGCCCGGGAGCTCCTCGAGGAGACGGGCTACCGGGCAGAGATGCTGGTCCCGCTCGGCGTCCTGTCGCCTAACCCGGCGTTCATGACCAATACCTTCCACGCCTTCGTCGCCGAGGGCTGCGTCCTGGAGCGCGCCCAGCGCCTAGACGAGAACGAGGAGATAGAGGTCATGCTCGTCCCCGAGCGCGAGGCGATAGACATGATAGGCGCGGAGGATATGGGGCACGCGCTCATGACGGCGACCCTGTTCTTCTACGAGCGGTACCGGGGAAAGCTGGACTGACCGAGGCCGCCGGGAACGGCGCGGCGGTTTAAATATTCGCGCCCGGTATTGATGGCCGCCGGCCTTTGGATTACGCTTTGGCTCAATGAAAAAACCAACCCGTTCGTCGGTCTTGACGATCGCATCCGCCGCTGCGGCCTTGGCCGGGGCGGTACTGCTTAAACGGGTATCCTACGCTCTCTTCCACACGACGGCGGAGCTATTCAGCATAGTCATATCGTCGTCGGTGTTCATCATAGCGCTCCAGACGCGGGCCATCGCTACCAGCGCCTTCTTCGGCCTCATCGGGGTTTCGCTCGGCGCGACCGGACTCGTCGACCTCGTCCACGCGCTCGCGTACAAGGGCATGGGCCTCTTGCCGGTCGTCGGCTCCAACCCAGCGACGCAGCTCTGGATCGCGGGGAGGCTCCTGCTCGGCGTCTCGCTCGTCGCCGCGGCCCTCATCGCCGGGAAGGACGGCTCGTTCCGATTCGCCCTCGCCGTCTCCCTATACGCGCTCGCGGTCGCCGCGATAACGGCCTCGGTATTCGGAGGAGCGTTCCCGGACTGCTACGTCGAGGGCTCGGGGCTCACGGCCTTCAAGGTGGCCTCGGAGTACGTATCGATCGCCTTGTTCGCGGCCTGCCTCGCGATCCTCCGCTCGCGCCGGAGCGCCTTCAGCAGCGAGAACCTGCGGTTCATCTCGCTCGGCATCTCCGCCCTCATCGTCGCGGAATTCTGCTTCACGCTCTACGCCGACGTATACGGCATCCTCAACTTCGCGGGCCACGCCTTCAAGGTCGCCGGGTATTACTTCTTCTACAAGGCCCTCGTGGAGTTCTCGCTCGCGAAGCCGTTCCGATCGCTATTCCTCGAGGCCGAGCGGAGGATCTCGGAGCTGACGCGCGCGAACGAGCGAATCGAGTCTATGCAGGTCAAGCTGATAGAATCGGAGAAGCTCGGCCTCCTGGGAAGGCTCGCCGCCACGATCGCCCACGACATCGACACGCCGCTCGGGGTCATAGCCTCGGTATCCCGCGCCAGCGGCCAGCTCCTCTACGAACTGCTGCCCGGCGCCTACGAGTGCGCGAGGGAGCTCGACGCCGAGAAGTACGGTTTCTTCAGGCATTGCACGCTACGGGCCCTCTCGCCCATCGCCGACGAGGCGGCCATGGCTGACGGGTTCCACGGCCTGGCGAATCGCGCCGAGGGGATAGCGTCGTCGCTCGGGGAGCGGGGCCTCTCCCTCGACCCCGCGTCGCTCGGAATTCTGGCGGAGCTCGACGCCGACCCGGGGCGGGGCGATTGCCTATCGGCCCTCGGGAGCCCCGATCGGGACCGCATCCTCAAGCTCGCCAGGGCGACGCTCTACCTGAACCGCAATAACAGGCTCGCGACCTTCGCCGCCGCCAAGGTCGAGCTGGCCGTCAAGGCCATCAACCGGTACTCGCCGGGGACGGCCTGCTCGGTCCGCGTAGAGACTGACCTGCGAGCCCTCGCGGAATCCGTCCTGGCCCTCTTCAGCGCCCCGATGCAGGGCCGAGTAGCCCTCGCCCTCGAGCTCGGCGAGGCGCCGCGCGTCTTCGCCGTCCCCGATCAGATAGGGCTAGTCATCTGGAACCTCATAGAGAATAGCCTGCAGGCCATGGCGTATCGGGGGCGCCTAGCGCTTCGCCTCGTAGCGAAGGGAACCGAGGCGATCGTCTCCGTCGAGGACGACGGCCCCGGCATCCCCAGCGGTCTGAGCGATCGGGTGTTCGAGCCGTTCTTCTCGACGAAGGATGCGGGCGAGGGCCTCGGCCTCGGGCTGAACCTATGCAGGCGAATCGTGCTAGACCACGGCGGCAGGATCTATTTCACGAGCCGGCCGGGGCGGACGATTTTCAGCGTGGCGTTGCCGACGGTTAACGCCCGAGGTGACGGAGACGGAGACGGAGACGGAGACGGAAATGGATAATAAGGTAAAGAAGGCGGTCATCCTGGTCGACGACGAGATCCTCCTCATCATGACCCTGCGTATGGAGATGCAGCGCCACTACGGTGACGCGTTCAGGGTGGAGACGGCCACGCGAGCTGAAAGGGCCGAGGCGCTATTAACGGAGCTCATCGATTCCGGCGTGATGGTGGTTCTCATCATATCGGATTGGTCGATGCCCGGTATGCGCGGCGACGCGCTGCTCGAGAGGATAAGGTCGAAGGACGGTACCATCAAGACGATACTGCTCTCGGGCTACGCCTGCGACGACAGCGTCAGGCGCCTCTACGACTCGAACTGCCTCGACGCGTTCGTCGCCAAGCCCTGGACCGAGGAAACGCTTTTCGGAACGGTGGACCGGCTCCTCTCGGCAGGCTGAGCCGGCAGGCCGTTAGATATCGCCTCCTAGCCCGCCTCGACAGGGTTCCTGAGTATCCCTATCCCCTCTATCTCCACCTCGCAGACGTCCCCCGGCCTCATGTACAGCGGCGGCTTCCGCGACATGCCAACGCCGGAGGGCGTCCCGGTCACGATCACGTCCCCGGGCTCGAGGGTCATGACCTCGGCGAGCGTCGCGACCAGCGCGGCCACGCCGAACACCATGTCAGCCGTATTCCCGTCCTGCACGAGCGTCCCGTTCAGCCGGGTCCTAATCGATAGCCCGGCCGCGCCGGGGGGCAGCTCGTCGGGCGTGACGAGGCAGGGGCCGAAGGCTCCCGTGCCGTCGAAGTTCTTGCCTACGGTCCATTGCGACGTCCGCATCTGATAGTCGCGTATCGACGCCTCGTTGAAGGCCGAGTAGCCAGCGACGTACTCGAGGGCGCGCTCGGCCGGCGCGCCCTTGCATCGGCGCCCGATGACGACCGCGAGCTCAGCCTCGTAGTCGAGCTCCTGCGATACGGCCGGCCTGAGTATGGCCTGCCCGTGCCCGACGAGCGTCGAGGGGAACCTGGCGAAGATAGCCGGGTAGCCCGGCTCCCCTAGCCCCGTCTCCGCGGAGTGCGCCCTGTAGTTGAGGCCTATGCAGACTATCTTCGATGGCCTGCGGACGGGCGGAGAGAACCGGACGGAGGCCGCGTCCACGAGCGGCGCGGAAGACAGCGCCTCGCCTACGGCCCTCAGGTCCGCCCCTGACGCCAAGAGCTCGTCGAGGCTTCCGGGGTAGCCCGGAACCCCTAGTTCGAGGCCTCGGAGCCCGTCTTCGCGCCCTAGTCCCAGGCCGGGGCGGCCTTCGCGCTCGTAAGAATAGAATTTCATAGCCGCTCCTATCGGTGCCGCGAGGCATCGCGCTCAGCATACCGGGAAAAGGCCGCTAGCGGGAGCCTTTTATCGTGAACGTCTTCCGTAAGAGGCTTACTAGCTTCTTCAGGCTCGGGTCGGCGAGGCCCGCTATCGGGAAATCGTTGATCGCGTCCGAGCGCTCGGCGAGCAGCCAGCGGTAGAGGCGGCCGGAGACCTGGGCTACTGGATCCTTGGACGAGCATATGCGCACCATGGCGAGCATCTCCTCGGAGCTGAACATCTTCCACTTGCCGTCGCGGACGATGTCGTAGGTAGAGCCGTCCGAGGCCGCCTCGACGCGGAACTCACCTCGCGCCCCGGCCGGAGCGCCGGCCTTCGACCGAGCCTCGCCCGTACCGAGCTCCCGGGAACGCGTCGAGGCCCTCTCCGCCTCGACGGCCGCCGCCTCGAGCTCGGAGACGCGCATATTATACAGATGCACCCGGGCCTGCTCGATAAGGAACGCCAGGCCCTCCGCGTCGAGCTCCGGCACGAGGGCGATAAGCTCCTCCGCGAGGGCCTTGGCCGCGCCTTTCTGGCCCTTCTTCGATGTCTTCCCCGATTCGGTCGACTTCGCGTTTCCGCTCGCCTTTGCCATCGCTCCTCCTACTAGCCGCGCTCGAGCGCGCGATTCCAGTATACGACGATCGCCAACGAATTTCATTAGCGATGATGTAAAGCTAGCTTGACACGCCACGCCGCCTTGGATATAGTGCATGTAAAGCTAGCTTGACAATACGAAGGAACGAAATGCACAACCGCGTCAAGGAACGGAGACTGGCGCTGGGGATGACCCAGGGCCAGCTCGCCGAGCGGGTCGAAGTATCGAGGCAAACGATCATATCGATCGAGAGCGGCAGGTACGACCCCTCGTTGTCGCTCGCCCTGAAGCTCGCCGCGTTGCTCGGCGAACGGGTCGAGGAACTCTTTATACTATCGGAGGATTGAATGAAGGCATTATCGAAACTCACCATGAAGCGCTATATCATCACGAACGCCATCCTGGCGGCTTCCTTCGCGAACGTCGCGCTATTCGGCGAGAGGCTCGCCATGGGCGAGGCCTTCACGGCGGGCCTCGTCACGGGGATAGGAGTAGGATGGCTCGTGTTCGCGGTCGCCGGAATAATCGAGCTCAAGCGCCCGGGTCGGGCATGGGACGAACGGACCATGGCTATCTTCTCCAAGGCCTCGGGCTTCGCGTTCTGGGTCGTCGTGCTCGTCGCCTCGGTACTCTCCGCGCTCCTGCGCTCGGAGACGATAGGCCTATCATGGACCGCGGCCGACCTCTGCGGGACGCTTTCGAACGTCGCGCTCGGTTCCTTCGCGCTCTCCTCGTTAGTCATCTCGAGGAAATCCTAGGCCAAGCCCGACGACCGCGCTGTACACGGCGCGGCGGATAGGCTAGCATCGGGTCCCATGAACGGCTACGGACTAGTACGGGTTAGGGAAGCGTGCCCGCGGGTCGTCGTCGACCTGCGCTACGCGACGGCGCGCAACTTCCTCGGGACGAGGCTGTACGACGGCGACGAGGCGTGGCTGCTAGAGGGCGCGGCGACGAGGCTCGCCGAGGCGTCGAGGCTAGCGGAGGCCATGGGCCGGAGGCTCGTCGTCCTGGACGCGTACCGCCCGCTATCGGTGCAGGCCCTCATGTGGGACCTCCAGCCGGACCCCGCCTTCGTCGCCCCCGCCTCGCGAGGATCTATCCACAACAGGGGCGCGGCCGTCGACGTCGCGCTGGCGGGTCCCGACGGCCGGGAGCTGGCGATGCCGTCCGCGTTCGACGAGTTCTCCGAGCGGGCCTCCCACGGCTACGAAGGCGGCGACCCAGTCGCCCTCGAGAACAGGGGCGCGCTCCGATCCTGCATGGAAGCGGCAGGCTTCGCGGCCTACGAGGCGGAATGGTGGCACTACGTCGACCCGGACTCGCGGGCGGCCCCGCTTCTCGACGTCCCGCTCTCGGAGCTCGCCCTCGGCGCGATTGGGACGATCGGGCCCGCGTCGCGGGCCGGTTCCTCCCGCTAGGGCTCCGCGCGGCTGGGGCCTCCGCGCGGCAAGGGCCTCCCGGTAGAGCCTCCCCCGCGTGCATTTTGCTTGATAAAAACTTATCACCCCGTATACTATCCCGGTCATGGTACCGAAGCTCCGCCGCTATATCTCGACAAGACTCATGTGGGCGGTGCTCGGGAGCGGCCTACTGGCCGGCGGCGGCGTCATCGCGAGCGGCTTCATGCTCTTCGACAGGCTCGTCTCCACGGCTATCGATTCTTCGCTCCTAGAGGCGGAGAACAGGTTCGCGGTGCTCGACGTCATGCTTACGCGCGTAGAGCGAGACGCCGCCGAGAACGGCAGGTCGGCCCTCCTCGAGCTATCGAGGCGGTACCCGAGCATAGGGCTTGCGGAGAGGGAGGGGACCGACGGCCTGAAGTCCGTCGCCTCCGAGCTCGGCGTCAGCGAGATTTATTTCATCCGGGCCGACGGCGTCGTCAGCGCCACCTCCTTCGAGCCGGACGTCGACATGGAGCTCTACGCGCTCGGCCCCGGCTTCTCCAGTTTCCTCAAGGGACTTCGCGGCTCGGGCCGTTTCGCCAGCCAGCGCTTGAGCATTTCGATACGTACGTCCCAGGCCAACAGCTACCAGTACTTCGGTCCCGCCGGGGCCGATTACGTCATCGAGGTATCCACCCGCCTCGGCCAGGCGATACAGAAGACCTTCCCGGGACACGACCTGGAAAGCCTGCTCTCCCTCGTATTCAACGCCGGCGACGAGAAGGCGCCGTATATAGTGCGCGCCGTCGACATACTCGCGGGAAACGCCATGCCCTACCGCTCCTTCGTCCATGAGCGGCCCGTAGAAGAGGGGATTCAGGCCCTCGTCCTCGCCTCGAAGGAGAACGGAGGCTCGGCGTCCGCCCCCATGGGCGACGAAACCGTAATAGTCCGCAAGCTAAGGCTGGCGAAGCGGGGATTCGACTATGCCGACAGCGGCTTCTACGCCGTTTTCACCGCCAATCGCGCCATCGCTAAGAATTTCGCCCTCGTATCGACCGGGATCTCGCTAGGGCTTATCGCGGCGGCGGTAGTAGCGGCCTATTTCCTCGCGAGGTCGTCCTTCGAGCGCCGCGTCATGTCCAGGCTCGAGTCCCTCGAGGCCGCGATGGGCCGGGTGGCTTCGGGCGAGAGCGACTCCCACCTCGACGACGGCCAGGGCGACGAGATATCGTCGATAGGCCGTAGCGCCGCGGGCATGGTGCTCCAGATACGGGAACGCAACGCCGAGCTATCGTCGTTCGCGAGGCGCCTCGAGGAAGAGGTGGACGCCGTCGCCCGTAGGGAACGGGACCTGACCGCCGCGCTCGAGGCTAATCAGTCGCTCATCCACGAGCTCGACCACCGCGTGAATAACAACCTCCAGCTCGCCATAAGCCTGGCGTCGATGCAGTCCAGGGCGGCGTGCTCCGACGACGTCCGCGCCGCCCTCGACCGCATGCGCACGAGGCTCGGCGTCGTCGCCATGGTCCAGGACCTGGCGCTCAAGTCGCCCGACATGCCGCTCGTCGATATGGCCCGGTTCCTAGACGCCGTAGCCGCGGACATAGCGGGCGGTTTCGGCCCCCTTTCCGGTCGCATCGCTAGGAGCGTCGAGGCCGACGGCGTCGCCGTCGAACCGGGCAGGGCCGCCGATATAGGCTTCATCGCGGCGGAGCTGATAGACAACGCGTACCGCCACGCCTTCCGAGACGCCGGGCCAGGCTCGCTCCGGATCGTCATGGCACGCCTCGGCGACGAGCTGACGCTGACTATCTCGGACGACGGCTCGGGAGAGCCTGTCCGCGGGGGCGTGGGCCTCGAGCTGGCCGAGGCGTTGGCCTCCCAGCTCAAGGGCTCCCTGTCGCGGGAAACCGGCGGGGGGACGCGCTTCGAGCTACGCATCCCTTCCGAAGTCGAGAGGACGAGATAATGGCTGGCCGCGCCTCCTCGGCCGCCGTTCTCGCCGTCTTCGCGGCCGTCCTAGCGGCTGGGATAGCCTCCGCGGCCCCCCTCGCTCGACCCGGCGGCTTCTCGCTTACGGCCATGGACGACGAGGCGATGGACGGCTACATCGTATGGGCGCCGGTCGGCTACGATCCCTCGAAGGCGTATCCGGTCATACTGTCGATACACTCGAGCGGCGAGACGGGCGGGACGGTCAGGACCGCGCTCGTGCACGGCCCGGGGCGCGCGCTGAAGGATCCGTCCCCCCGCTTCGACGCCCTGAGGTCGTCGTTCATCATCGTGTTCCCCCACCTCAAGGAGGGCGAGTATACGGAGCGGCAGTGGTTCGACAGGACCGGCGCGCTGGACGCGCTCCTCACGCGCATCATGGACGGATACTCCTGCGACCCGTCCCGGCTGTACCTGCTCGGCTACTCCACCGGCGGTACGGGTAGCTGGGGCTACGCGAGCAGCCATCCTCTCGATTTCGCCGCCATCATCCCCGAGGCCGGCTTCACGAGGCCCGACCTCGGCATCAAGAAGCCGATAGTCCGGGAATGGGCGAACCTGCGCGACGTCCCCATATGGGCGTTCTACAACGTCTTCGACAAGGCCGTCCACTACAACCACATCACCCAGGCCGTCGAGGCGATCGAGGCGACGGGGGGAGAGCCGTTCGTCAGGCTTACCCACGGCGTCGTAGGGCCGGAATTCAGGGGTAGCGTCATCGTCGACGTCGACCCCGCGGCCGTACTCGGCGTCGGCAGGATATGGTCCAGCTTCAGGATAGGCATCCATTCTCAGGGCGACCTATGGCAGAACCCCCTGCTGTACGATTGGCTCCTGAGCCATCGCAACGAGTCATGGCGCGGAGGGATCATCGCCCGCGCGATAGCCGAGCGCGACCGGCGCAGGATGCGCTAGCCGGCCTCCCCGCCGTCCTCACGGACGCCGCTTCAGGTCGATGGCGTCCTCCGGGCAGACCTCGTGGCAACAGTAGCAGCGCAGGCACTTCTCGTAGTCTATCGCCACGAACCTGCCCGCCGTATCGTCGGCGAAGCCGAGAGCGACGGCCGGGCATATCTTGACGCAGGCCCCGCAGAGCGCGCAGCGATCCCGGGAGAAGTACGGGCGCGGCACGCTCAGGTTCCTTACGAGCCTGCCTAGGGGGCCCTTCCTCGCCGCGGCTTCCCCGCGCACTATCCGCACCTTCTCGAACCCGTGGATCCTCGCGGCCTCGAACGGGACGCCCTCTATTACTATATCGGCGCGATCGAAGCCGTACGCCGCCCCCTCGGAGGCCACGCGGAGGTAGGGAATATCCAGCGGGTCGTAGCCGACCAGCGACGACGCGACCCAGTCGAGAGAGAACGCGTCGCGCGAGGCTAGGACGAGGCCAATCGATCGGGGCGTGCCGTTGAACGGCCCCGCGCCTTCCATGCCCACGACGGCGTCCATGATGGCGAAGCACGGCTTAACCGCGAGAGCCAGGTCGGCGAGCATGGCTCCGAACTCGGCCTTTCCCGGGAAGCGCATATGGAAGGCGCTCTTCTGGAGTCCGGGAACGACGCCGAAGAGGTTCTTGACCGCTCCGGTGAAGTACATGAACGAGTGCGTCTTGAGCCTGCACAGGCTTATGACGCAGTCCGCCTCGGCGACGGCTCGCGCTACGCTGAAGCGCTTGACGAGCGTTCCCCCGGGGACGGCCACCTCGACCGAATCGGCGAAGTCGACCCACTCGGCGCCCTCCTCCATCGCTACCGGCTTGAGCCCGCTCTTGGCGCCGACGGCGTCGCCTGACTGGAACGCCGGCGAGTCGCCGACCAGCACGCGCGCCGCGCCCCTGCCCCTCGCGACCCTGATGGCGGCCCTGAGGATCTCCGGCTCCGTCGTGACGGGCTTGCCGCCGTTCGCGGAGGCCAGCATGTTAGGCTTGAGGAGGACGCTCTTGCCGGACAGCTCGAGGCCGCCGGCCCCGTCGACCGCCTCGGCGACGGCCTTCTCCACGGCCTCGCGCCCGTAGTCGGCGCAGCGTACGATAGAAACGCTCGTATGCATCCTCGCTCCTCGCGGAAAGAATCCCTACTCGACGATAGTCGTCCAGCCGAACGGATCGGGAAGCCGACCCGTCTGTATCCCGTCTATCGCGTCGAAGATAGCGGCCGTCGCCGAGCCTACGCCGCCGTCGCCGAAGGCGTAGTCGCGCTCCTTCCAGCGCATCGATCCTATCGGCGATATCACCGCCGCGGTGCCCATGCAGAAGGCCTCGTCGGCGGGGCCGGCCGACTCGTAGGCGCCGAGCCCGAGCACCCTGTCCAGCTCGAGCGGCGCGAATACCACCTCCAGGCCGAGGCTCTCCCTAGCTACCCGCATCACCGAGTCGCGGGTGATGCCCCTGAGTATGGAGGGAGAGTCGGCCACGTATAGCGCGCCGTCCTTGACCATCGCGAAGTTGGCCGCGCCGACCTCCTCGACGTGCCGGCCCTGGTGGTCGAGGAACAGCAGGTCGGCGAACCCTTCAGCCTTGGCCTTCTTCGCGGGATAGAAGCACGGCGCGTAATTGCCCGCCGCCTTCACCCAACCGGTCCCGCGGGCGGCGGCGCGCTGGTAGGCGTCCTCCACCTTGACCGCGATGCACGAGAGCCCCTTGAAGTACGCGCCGACCGGCTGGACGTACACGACGAGGAGCGTCGCGTCGGCGGGCGCGGGAGCGAGGGTCATCCCGACGCCGGCCAAGAGGGGCCGTATATAGAGCGAGCCCTTGCCGAGGGGCGGCACGTAGTCGACGTTAGCCTTGACCGCCGCCCGGACGGCCTCGAGGTACAGCTCCTCGGGCGGGACCGCGAGCATGAGGCGCTCGGCCCCCGAAGCCATGCGCCGCGCGTTGTCGCCCGAGCGGAACAGCCGTAGCTTGCCGTCCACGCCGAGGCGCGCCTTCTGGCCCTCGAACAGGGCCTGGCCGTAATTGAGGACGCAGGCCTGCGGCGGTATCCTGAGCGCGCCGGTCCTCACGGTCGCCGGCGCCTCGAAGGCTCCGTCCGCCCCCGCCACGCTGCCGACCATGTACGGCGTCACGGTGACGGAGAAGCCGAGCGTGGCCCAGTCGATCGACGAGAGCGGCGTCGGCTCCATCGATCCGGGAATGACAATCGACTCGAATAGGGACCCGTCTCGGGCTTCGTTCATAGCTACCTCTCCTCCGCGCGGAATGTATCGTCAGACAGTAACACAAGACATCCGGGAGACTCAACCGGAGGGACTCGACCGGCGAGGCGCGGAGAATAAGGACGGCCTACCTGGAATCGTACAGACGGTGGCGCCTCCGCTCGCGCTCCCGCAGGCCCGAGGAGAACAGCCTCGCGCCCGCGAGCACGATTAGATAGGCCGCCAACGGCCAGGTAAGCATCCATCGGGCCCCGAGCAGCCTGACCCGGTACAGGCCTATCAGCCCCGCTATCTCCCCCGTCGTCGAGTTCAGGATCGGCGGATCGAAGGTCATGACGGTCCCGCCTATGAAGATCATGAATACGCCAAGCCTCCCGACCAGCTGGAGCACCGATACGGTCTGGTCGGCGAAGCTCTCCAGCAGCTCCTCGGCCAGGAACGGCATCACGTGCCTGCCGAATTTCCACGATCGGCCGGCGCCCGCCGACGAGGCGGCCTCCACGAAGGCGGCGTCGAGGAGGGCGCTGGTCTTGGCCGCCGTGGCGCCGACTATGGGGCCCAGGTCCAGGACCGAGAGGACGGCGCACTGGAACGCGAACAGCCGCCAGCCCTGCCACGGGGAATTGATGGAGAAGGGATACAGCACGAAGAACGCGACGACGAAGCTCGGGATACCCGCCAGGGGGGATACGCCGCGGTCGGCCCCGGGTCGCCCGGCCAGGGCGCGGGCGGCGCCTATGCCGCCTCCGACGACGGTCCGCGCGGCCGCCACGATGAACACGCAGCCTAGGGTCCACCTGAGCCCGTAGACGATACGCGTGAGGATATCGTACCCGTATTGGTCGGTCCCGAACGGATAGTAGGGGGACGGAGCCTCGGGCGCGAAGAGCCAGTCGGTGCCGGTCGGGGTCTCGACGGAGCGGAGGGTGTCGGAATAGTCCTCCGGGAAGGACGTAAACGCCCACGGGACGACGGCGACGACTATCAGGGCCGCGAGTATCGCGACGCCGAGACCGAGCCTAGCGTTCACCGGTCAGGGCCCTCCTTACCGCGTAGAGGGCCAGCCGGAAGAACCCCCAGGCGGCCAGGTAGAGGAGCATGACGCCGAGCAGCACCGATACGGCCAGCGAATACTGGTACTCCTCTATCCAGCCCGGCCGCCTCCCGGAGAAGGCGACCTGGAACAGGAACCTCGTGATGCCGGGAAGGGCGAATATGTACTCCGCCATGAACAGGTTCGCCTGCATGATGCCGAGGAGGGTGGGCAGCTCGGCCGACAGGGCGGGTACGACCGCGGCCCCTATGTGCCTGAGCCTCACCGTCCGCTTGGATAGGCCCTTGGACAGGGCGAATACGGCGTACGGCTCGCGCTCCGCGTCCATGGATTTCCTGAGGGTAGTCTTGAACGCGAACGCGAGGGGATAGACCGTCAGGAGGAGGAACGGCAAGAGCAGGAAGGCCTCGCTCGCCGCGTCGTGGGAAATTCGCCCTATCTTGAAGCCCGTGGCGTCGAGGATCGCTATGGTAGCCAGCTGCAGCAGGATGGCGGAGATGAAATCTGGTATCGCGTAGAGCGAGCCGAGGAACGACGATACGGCTGCGGCGGCCCGCCCTCGCAGGGACAGGCCGAGGGCCATGCCGCCCGCGAGGCCCACGGATCCGGCCGACGCCACGTAGAGGAACGAGACGGCGAAGAAGTGCGGCGCGATATCGAAGAAGCTCCAGGCGGTAGCGCCGAAGCGATACTCGAACGCCGACCCGTCGCCGAGCCCCCGCAGCCAGCCCGCGATGGCGTCTAGCGCGGGCCCGACGACGAGGACGGGAACCCCGGCGCGCTTCTCGAACAGTAAAGGGGCCGCGGCGATACAGAGGACGGCTATGGGCGCGAGGATAGCCGATGCGAGGTAGACTACCCGCTTCCCGGTTCTTTCAGTCATGGGGGGCATACTATGGCTATAGAATCCCCCGATTATAAAGATCGGTCAAGCGCGAACCTGTTCGCGGACGGGCCTAGCGCGGCAGGTCGGAGGAGCCGATCGTGGCGGCGTCTATGGCCGCCATGACGGAATCGTCCAGCTTCGCGACTAGGTCCATGGCCTTCATGTTCTCCGCAACCTGCTCGGGGCGCGACGCGCCGGTCATCACGGTGCTGACGCGTGGGTTCCTGGCGCACCACGCTATGGCCAGCTGCGCGCTCGTGGCGCCGAGTTCCTTGGCGATAGGCGCCAGCCGGGCCGCCGCCTCGAGCTTGGCGGGCGTCATCGAGCCGTCCTTCAGCCAGCCGTACTGCTCGAGCGATAGCCGCGAGCCCGCGGGTATCCCGCCAGCGTACTTTCCCGACAGCACGCCCGAAGCGAGGGGGCTCCACGTCGTCAGCCCCAGGCCCGTGGTGTCGTACAGGCGCGCGAACTGGCGCTCCACTCGGTCGCGGACGAACAGGTTATACTGAGGCTGCTCCATCACGGGCTTGCGGAGGTTGCGGCGGTCGGCTATCTCCCAGGCTTGCCGGTACTCCTCCGCGCTCCATTCGCTGGTGCCCCAGTACATGGCCCTCCCAGACGCGACGATGTCGCTCATCGCCCATACCGTCTCCTCTATCGGAGTATCGGGATCCGGGCGGTGGCAGAACAGCAGGTCGACGTAGTCCATGTCAAGCCGCCTCAGGCTGCCGTCGATGCCCTCGAGGAGGCGTTTGCGGTTAAGGGTATTCTTCTCGTTAGGGCCGTCGTGCAGGCCCCAGAACAGCTTGGTGGAAACGAGGTACGAACCGCGCCTGAGCCCGAGGCGCTTCAAGGCCGCGCCCATGATCTCTTCCGCCTTCCCGCCCGCGTAGACCTCAGCGTTGTCGAAGAAGTTGACTCCGGCGTCGTATGCCGTCTTCAGCGACGCGGCCGCGGCGTCGATGTCGACCTGGTTCCCGTACGTTACCCACGAGCCTATGGAGAGCGCGCTCGTCTTAATCCCCGAATTTCCCAATCGCCTGTATTCCATGGTTCCTCCGTTGGCGCCGACAGTCGCGAGGCCGTTTAAATAAAATGCTAGCAACGCGGGCCGGGAGTCAAGGCGACGGGAGACGCGATCCTGGAACCGGGCCGTAGCGAGCATGGGGAGGAGGAGCCCTCGTCCCAGCGGGGCTCCTCCTGGGCCGGACGCTCGCTCAGCCGGGGTTTATTCAGAAAGAGGTTACGCTAATACTGGCGGATAGCTCGGTCGTTATCGTATCTACGGTCCTCGACTTCCACGCGCATGAGGTGGCGCTACTGACAATGCCGGTGATCGTCGCCATCGTCAGCGTCGCCGCCCGGTCGAGCTCCTCCAGATCGCCGGTCCCGGCGTCGGGGGAAAGGATCCAGCAATTAGGTCCGACGGCCGCCGCGTCCGTCCCGGAGCCGACGATATAAACGCGGCCGTCGTCGCCTTCTACCGAGCTCATGCCGGTAGCGTTGGCGATAGTACCCCCGAAGTATTTCTGCCAGGCGACTGTCCCAGAGGATGACAGCCTCGCGGCCCACAGCGAGGTGAAGGTCGCGCCCTTGCTAGTAGAGGTCAGGAGCAGTCCGCCGTCGTCCATCGCGGCCGCCCGCGCCCATGAATCGGGCTGCGCGCTACCCATGCCGAACATGAAGGCGGACTTGCCGGATGCTACGGCGCCAGTCGCGGGATCGAGCGGGACCGCGACCAGCTCGTATTCATTAGTGCCGACGCCCCACACGAACGCGCCGTCCGCGCTAACGACCAGGGACTGTATAGCCGGCGTAGCGCGACCGGTCTTATCGAGTTGCTTCTGCCATAGGAGGCTTCCGTCGGACTTGGATAGCTTGAACATCCAGGATTCGCGTGACGCCCCCGTGCTGCTGTTCGTATCGGCGCCTATGAGGTAGCCGTCGGGTAACTCTACCGCGGAGTAGGCGGTGCGCGGAGACGTCGGGTAGGCGTTGTCCACGGATACCGCCCAGGCGACGTTACCAGATGCGTCGAGCCTTACGATGAAAGCCGAGCGGCCTATCATGCCGTTGTCGCGGGAACCGGACACGAGGATACCGTCGCCTACGGGGATGCACGAGTTGAAGCTCTCGTTGACGCCCGACTGGCCGAACGCCTTCGCCCATAACAGGTTACCGTCGAGGTCGGTCTTTACGACGAGAGCGTCGGAACTCGTTCCCGGCTGGGCGCCGAACGTCCAGGTCTTCCCGGCGAACAAGTAGCCGTCGGCCGCGACGGCGGACGAGTAGAACGCGTCGTAGTCGTTGCGCGTAGCGCTACCGAAGCCCTTGCGCCATGCGACGGCTCCATCCTCGCCGTACCTGACCGCGAAGGCGTCATAGCCGCCAGCTCCGCCGGCCATGGTGGAGGTCCCGGCCGCCACGACGCCCGTCCCGGAAACGGGCACGCTGGCCGCGTACAGGGTTCCGAAGGACGTACCGGTTCCCGCGAAAGCGGACCATGGATAGATCGGTACCGTTATCTCTGTATCCGCGCTGCGGGAGGCGGACCAGTTGCCGGCGGCGTCGGAGGCCTGGACGTACAGCGTATGGATACCCGCGGCCAGGTCGGCCGCCGGGGTAAAAGAAGTCGCCGAGCCGCACGCGGTCCACTCGCTCGGGGAGGGGTCATCGAGCGCTACGCGATAGCAAACCCTGTCCGCGTCGGCGTTCCATGACCAGGTAGGTCGCAGGTCAGTGCCCGTCGCCGGCACAGATACGGCGAAGGCGCCCGGGGCCGTATTATCAAGCAGGGCGCGTACGGTAACGACCTCGCTACGGAGGTCGAAGGCGTTCCTCGCCTGGACGTGCAGGTATCTCCAGCCGTCCCCATCGGCGACCGAGGCCGCATTCGACGAGCGCCATTCGCCGAGATCGGCCTCGTCGGCCGAAGGCGATCCGGTCACCGCGAACCTGAAGGAAGCCCCGGGATCGTCGGACGACCATGACCACGCGACCGCCTTTGCCGGGGCATCGACGTCCGACAGGCCCGAGACCGACGGTGCGGGCGGTAAGGGGGTGGCGCTGGCCTGGTTGGACGCCTCGGACTCGCCGCCCTCGCCTACCGCGGTGGCCACGTAATAGTAGGTAACCCCGTTGGTCAGCCCGGTATGGGCGTAGCCGCTGGCTACGCCGCCCAGCTTAGTCGCCGTAGCTGGCGTCAGGCCGCTAGCAGTCGACCAGTATAGTTCGTAGCTCGTCGCTCCGACGACTGGAGTCCAGGAGAGGGTCACCCGCGAGTCGCCGGCGATAGCGCTCAAGGAGGCGGGAGCTCCAGGATTCAAGGCCTGCGGTAGCGCCTCGGCCTGACTCGAGGCGGAGGACTCGCCGCCTTCGCCGACCGCCGTAGCGACATAATAGTAAGCTGTTCCATTGACCAGCCCGGTATGGACGTAGCCGCTGTCGACGCCGGCCAGCCTTGTTCCGGTAGCCGGCGTCACGCCCGAGTCCGTGGACCAGTATAGATTATAGCTCGTCGCTCCGGCGACGGACGCCCAGGCGAGGGTCGCCCGCGCGTCGCCGGCGATGGCGCTCAAGCCGGTTGGCACTCCGGGGCTCAGGACTCGACGCATAGCCTGCGCGCTCGCCCGGCTCGACGCGGGCGATTCGCCGCCCTCGCCTATCGCGGTGGCTACATAGTAATAGGTAGTCCCGTTGGTCAGCCCGGTATGGACATAGCCGCTAGCGACGCCGGCCAGCTTGGTTCCGGTAACGGGCGTCACGCCCGAGTCCGTGGACCAGTACAGGTTGTAGCTCGTCGCTCCGACGACGGACGACCAGGAGACGGTTACCCGGGCATCGCCGCCTTCCACGCCGAGGTTCTCCGGGGCGGAAGGAGGCTCAGGAGTATTGTCCAACGGATTGGGACAACCGAGCACTATGGAGGAGAGGGAGATAGCCGTAATTAGGTAAATTATCTTTTTCATGGGAAGCTCCAGTCAATATTAGGCGCGTGCGTGATCGGAAATCCTGCCTCGGCTTATCACGATACGCTTTAAGCATCAGAGTATAATGAACCCTTCCTCGCGATCGCGAATATGAGACAGATGCTAGTACAAGAAAGTCATCGCCCTATAGAATAGCCGAATCTTTGGCCCGCTGTTTGACCAGTAAGGACAATATCGGGAATATTGTTCATTGCCGATCCCCCATAATAGATAAAAGCTCGACCAAGATAGGAACTATATTGCGGTGCGCCGACAGCGAGATCGCCATATCCATCTCCGTTAATATCGCCTATGGCTCCTACGGAGAACCCAAACTGGCTGGAGTATGTTTGCCCGGATAGTATAAGGTCTGGCAACGACTTCATTGAATTGCCCCCTCGATAAATATAGGCCCGTCCCATTTGCGAATTATATCCATATGCTCCTATTACGATATCAGGAAAACCATCACCGTTCTCATCGACCCCACCAGATACGGCCCATCCGAAATAGCTATTGCCCTGCTCGCCGTCAAGTATCAGCTGAGGCAAAACGGATTGCGATATGCCTCCCTTATATATATACGCACGCCCCGTGTTTCCGGAGAAACCGTAAGCCCCGACGATAAAGTCAGAATAACCATCGCGATTCAGGTCGCCAGCCTTGGAAATAGATTTCCCAAAAAAATCGGACGGATTCTCGCCAGTGATCGTTAAATCGGCAATTGCGTCCATTGCTGGCCCGCCGTAATACATATACACGCGCCCCCTGCTACTATCATAACCTGGGGAGCCGACGACCACGTCGTCAAATCCATCACCATTATAATCACCAATACCGGCGACGGAGATTCCGAAATTATCGCCAAGGGTTTCGCCCGAAAGCGTTATATCCACTTCAGCGTCGAAAGATGCACCGCCGAAGAAAATATACGCCCGTCCTTGGCCGCTATTATATCCCGACGCCCCGATAATAAGGTCGTCGTAACCGTCGCCGTTAATATCAAACCCCGGCGAAACAGATATTCCAAAGTTGCTATTATCAGCTTCCCCAGCAGAGGTAAGGGGCGTTCCAAGTTCTGCTACATCTTTGCCTAAGTAAATGTAGGCAATCCCACGATAATTGGGACTGTAATTCGGAGCGCCAATGGCAAAATCGCCGTAGCCGTCGGAGTTTAGGTCACCAAGAGCGGCCAAGGCGACACCAAAGGATCCCGATCCCGGAACTGAAATCTCAGAATAGGTATCAATAACCGATCCTCCGAAAAAAACATCAAGCCATCCAGAAGAACCTATTAATAGATCTGAAAAGCTATCCGCGTTAATATCGTTTATGCGGTGCCCCACAAGAAATACACCTTCCGATGAATCTGTCCAATCTCCGTAGTTGCCGGCGATATCGACGAAACGCAGCCTACAATAGTAAGTTGTCCCTCTGGGATCGGCAGGATCCATCGGCAGATTAGTCCGAGGAACATAATAAAAAGAATTTAGATAGGGTTCATCGATTTCCGGACCAGAAAAGCCTATATCATTATCCACTTGAAGCTGGACAAACTCATGCGCAAGTGGAAAATCCCATTCGAACCTTGGACGACTATTGTTACCCAGCTCTTCCCATGGGAAAGGTTTTTCGATGGAGGGTATTCCGTCTGGCCTAGAATCATCGATTATGACCACGGATGGCTCCGTGAACGAAGAAGCCGCTCCGTCTTCAAATACTATCCGTGATTTTAAATAATGCTTCCCGGCAGAAAGCGTAACAGAAAACGCGGCTTTTCCATTTTGAGATACCGATGAGCTTAACAAAGTCGATTCATCCCACAGTTCAACTTTAGCCCCATCGTCCGCGCCAACTGCGAAACGAAGGCCTTCTGTCCGAGAAGTAATATTATCAGAATCAGAATATCCAAGATCATCTTCAGAATTTAGGTCAGGAATATTTGGGTAATCATTGTACATTATCGAACTGGGACAGGATTGTAGAAGAATCACCGTCATTATTAACGTGCCAATCCATTTAGCTTGGTTTTTCATAGTGTCCTTTATAGATTTGATCGACTATATTAATAAGGCGACGGACAATAGTACGGATATAGAAGCATACTCTTAATGAATAGCCATTTCTGGTACATTTCTTTAGCTTGGATTCGGTTATTGTTCGTAATTTTATTTTTTTGAATCTTCAGACCTCCATTCCGATCTCAAGACTATCGTTGTTCGACTGTACGGCTATGTCTCCCTGCTGTCAAGATTGGTTTTGAGTAATAGCGGTCTAATATATACGACAATAGAGCGAGGGTATAAATCTATCTACTAGCAAAAGTAACATCAATCGAGGCTCTTTTTAAATCGGGGTTAACGCTCGGGCAACCCGGATTCGAGTCGGCGCTCCCAATACCCCAGCCTCGGAGACGTGGAGATCGTCCGCGATCCGTCGCCTCAAGTCGTCGTCGGGGAGCAGTCCCGAGAAGAAGGGCCTGGCCTGGGCCTGCGAGTACTCGCCGTCCCTGAGGGGGAGTGATATGGACAGCGGCGCAGGTAGCTCGGAGGCGAGGTACTCGCTGTCGTAGCCGAATACGACTCCTCGACCCGCCGTCGACTCCAGGACTGCGACTCGACGCCCGAATCGCATAAGCCATGGCTCAAGCATGTTATTACCGTACGGGAATGGCTAGCAGTATTTTTGCTCAGTATTACCGTTCGGGAACACTATCTATCCACCTTGTCTCACGCTCGCTGATCGAGACAGCGAACGAGATGGTATATAGGCCCACTGCGACTAGGTCGGTCTTCGGTTTTAGATAGCCCGGGGTCGCCCTCGGAGGACTACAAGCTGATACAGAGGTGTAAAATAAGAAAAGCGGCCGCTCTTTCGAACGACCGCTCCTCGGGCAACCCGGATGACGCGAAGCGGCAACCGGCTTGAAAAAGAAACGACCTTTTCCGTAATCGGAAAAGGTCGTTACTCGGG
>Ga0180008_1000651_pt1 | contig 26730 bp, 28 predicted proteins | sample MM_PW_MetaG_FD_121121 | JGI IMG/M metagenome (GOLD analysis project Ga0180008, IMG submission 121121) | Groundwater microbial communities from the Aspo Hard Rock Laboratory (HRL) deep subsurface site, Sweden - MM_PW_MetaG | ecosystem: Environmental > Aquatic > Deep subsurface > Groundwater... | reverse complement strand
TACACCTGCACCCCCTGCAAGTCGAGGTAGCGGACCTGCCCGGCAAAATGCCCCGGGGACATCTGCTGGTACTGCTGCACCCAACCGGGTGTCGCACTGCATTGGGCGGCCACATCACCGGTGGTGAAGGCCTGTACGCGCAAAGCTGTTGCCTGTGTCATGGGTGATCCGTGCGCACTCTATTGGTGCGTTGTGGGTCGTGCAAAGTGGATAGATGCCTGGGTAGGGCTGGCCCAAGATAGACCTCAATGCGCCGGGAGTACAAGCCGTCGCAGCACCCAACCCATGCCGAGGTCTTTATGAATGCCCCTTTCGATCAGTTGTCCACCTGGCTGAAAGAACACAAGATTACCGAAGTCGAATGTGTGATCAGCGACCTGACGGGCATCGCCCGCGGCAAGATTGCGCCCACCAACAAGTTCCTGCATGAGCGCGGCATGCGCCTGCCGGAAAGTGTGTTGCTGCAAACGGTTACCGGGGACTTTGTCGACGACGATATCTACTACGACCTGCTGGACCCCGCCGATATCGACATGGTCTGCCGCCCGGTGGCCAATGCCACTTACGTGGTGCCATGGGCCATTGAACCCACCGCCATCGTGATCCACGACACCTTCGACAAGCAGGGCAATCCCATCGAGCTGTCACCGCGCAATGTGCTGAAAAAAGTCCTGCAGCTCTATACCGAGCAGGGCTGGCAGCCGATTGTCGCGCCGGAAATGGAGTTTTACCTGACCCAGCGCTGCGAAGACCCGGACCTGCCGCTCAAAACTCCGGTGGGCCGATCCGGTCGCGCCGAAACCGGGCGCCAGTCGTTCTCCATCGACGCGGCCAACGAATTCGACCCACTGTTCGAAGATGTCTACGACTGGTGCGAAGCCCAGGGGCTGGACCTCGATACGCTGATCCACGAAGACGGCCCGGCGCAGATGGAAATCAACTTCCGCCATGGCGACGCCCTCGACCTGGCCGACCAGATCACCGTATTCAAGCGCACCCTGCGCGAAGCCGCGCTCAAGCACAATGTGGCCGCGACCTTTATGGCCAAGCCGGTGGCCGACGAGCCGGGCAGCGCCATGCACCTGCACCAGAGCGTGGTGGACATCGCCACGGGCCAGCCAGTGTTTGTCGATGCCAGCGGGCAAATGAGCCCGCTGTTCCTGCATCACATTGGCGGCCTGCAGAAATACATCCCTATGCTGCTGCCGATGTTCGCGCCCAACGTCAACTCGTTCCGCCGCTTCCTGCCGGACACCTCGGCGCCGGTCAACGTGGAGTGGGGCGAAGAAAACCGCACCGTGGGCCTGCGTGTACCGACTTCCAGCCCTGACGCGATGCGTGTGGAAAACCGCCTGCCGGGTGCCGACGCCAACCCCTACCTGGCCATCGCCGCCAGCCTGTTGTGCGGCTACCTGGGGATGATCGAAAAGATCGAGCCGAGCGCGCCGGTGGAAGGCCGCGCCTATGAACGGCGCAACCTGCGCCTGCCGATCACCATCGAAGATGCCCTGGCACGCATGGAGGCCTGCGAGACGGTCAAGCAGTACCTGGGGGACAAGTTTGTACAGGGTTATGTCGCAGTGAAACGCGCCGAGCATGAGAACTTCAAGCGGGTGATCAGCTCCTGGGAGCGTGAGTTCCTGCTGCTCAGCGTCTGACACCTTGTAGGAGCTGGCTTGCCGGTGATCGCGGTGCGTCAGGCGGTAAGGCGCCAACGGGCAAATCGCTATCGCCGGCAAGCCGGCTCCTACAGGGCTCTAACAATAATTACTCATGTAAAGGGGTGTTGATATGCGTCTCGTCAAACAGCTTCTCCCGCTGGCCCTGGCAGCGGTGTTCAGCAGCGCCAGCCACGCCGCGCCAACGGTCAGTGTCTATAACTGGACCGATTACATTGGCGAAACCACCCTGGCCGACTTCCAGGCCAAGATGGGGATCAAGGTGGTCTATGACGTGTTCGACTCCAACGAAACCCTGGAGGGCAAGCTGCTGGCGGGGCGCACCGGGTATGACGTGGTGGTGCCATCCAATCACTTCCTCGGGCGCCAGGTAAAGGCGGGGGCATTCCTCACGCTGGACCGCGCGCAATTGCCCAACTACCCGAACCTGGACCCCAAGCTGCTCAAGCTGCTGGAGCAGAACGACCCCGGCAATGTGCATGCGGTGCCGTACCTGTGGGGCACCAATGGCATTGGCTATAACGTCGACAAGGTCAAGCAAGTACTGGGCATCGATCACATCGATTCATGGGCGGTGATGTTCGAGCCTGAGAACCTGAAGAAGCTGCAGCAATGTGGCGTGGCGTTCCTCGACTCGGCCGATGAAGCATTCCCGGCGATCCTCAATTACCTGGGCATGGATCCACGTAGCGAGAAGGTAGGCGATTACAAAAAGGCCGAAGCCAAGTTGCTGACCCTGCGTCCGTACATCACCTATTTCCATTCATCCAAGTACATCTCGGACCTAGCCAACGGTGATGTCTGCGTGGCCTTCGGTTATTCCGGCGATGTGTTCCAGGCCGCCAACCGCGCCAGGGAAGCCAAGAACGGCGTGAACATCGCTTATGCGATTCCCAAGGAAGGCAGCAACCTGTGGTTCGACTTGCTGGCGATTCCCGCAGACGCCACCAACCCGAAGCAGGCCCACGCGTTTATCAACTACCTGCTGGACCCCGAGGTGATTGCCAAGGTCAGCACCTACGTTGGCTACGCCAACCCCAACCCGGCGGCGAAGGCCTTCATGGCGCCGGAATTGGTGAACAACCCCGAGGTGTACCCGCCCCAGGACGTACTCGACAAACTGTACATTTCCACCACCCCCAGCCCCGCCATCATGCGTGTGATGACCCGGGCCTGGAGCAAAGTGAAGTCCAACCGATGAACGCCTCCCAAGACCATGCCCGTTCCTACTACCTGGCGTCGGCCAACGCCATGCCCCAGCGTCCTGCACTGGCCGAGGACCTGAGTGCCGATGTGTGTGTGATCGGCGGCGGCTTTACCGGCGTCAACACCGCCATTGAACTCGCCCAGCGCGGCCTTTCGGTGGTCCTCCTGGAGGCCCGGCGCATCGGCTGGGGGGCCAGTGGGCGCAATGGTGGGCAGTTGATCCGCGGGATTGGCCATGACGTCTCAGGCTTTGCCCGGTATGTGGGCGAGGACGGCGTGCGTTACCTGCAGCGGGCCGGGATCGATTCGGTGGCGTTGGTGGGGGAGCGCATCCGTGAGCATTCGATCGACTGCGACCTGCGCTGGGGCTTTTGCGAGTTGGCCAACACACCGGCGCAATTTGCTGCCTTCAAGGGCGAACAGGACAGCCTGGCTGCCCTGGGCTACAGGCCCGAAACCCGCCTGGTGGCGGCACAGGATATGGCGCAGGTGGTCGGCTCCCAGGTGTACGCCGGTGGCTTGGTGGACATGGGCTCGGGCCACTTGCATCCGCTGAACCTGGTGCTGGGCGAGGCCCGTGTGGCCGAGGCGCTGGGCGTGCGGATCTTCGAGCACAGCCCGGCGCTGCAACTGATCCATGGCGACACTGTGCAGGTGCGCTGCGCCGGTGGCACCGTGCGCGCCGGCAGCCTGGTGTTGGCGTGCAACGCACACCTTGACGAACTGGAGCCGCGCCTGAGTGGCAAGGTGCTGCCTGCCGGCAGCTATATCATCGCCACGGCGCCGTTGCCGGCTGCGCTCGCCGACGAGTTGATCCCGCAGAACCTGGCGTTGTGCGACCAGAAAGTGGGCCTGGACTACTACCGACTTTCCGCCGACCGTCGGCTGCTGTTCGGAGGCGCCTGCCATTATTCGGGGCGCGACCCGGTGGATATCGCGGCTTACATGCGACCGAAGATGCTCAAGGTGTTTGCACAGTTGGCTAACACCGCCATCGAGTACCAATGGGGCGGCAAGATTGGTATTACCGCCAATCGCTTTCCCCAGGTCGGTCGGTTGCAACAGTATCCCAACGTGTTTTACGCCCAGGGTTATTCGGGGCATGGTCTGAATGTCACCCACTGGTGTGCGCGGCTGCTGGCCGAGGGTATCCACGCTGGCGTCAGCCAGGGCCTGGATACCTTTAGCCGGGTGCCCCATATGACGTTTCCGGGCGGCAAAGCGTTGCGCTCGCCATTACTGGCGCTGGGCATGCTGTGGTACAGGCTTCGGGAAATGCTGGGATAGGCGGGGTGGGTTGGGCAAAACACAGCATGATCGGATCCAATACGCTATAACCCCTCGGTCGCTGTGTAGATCCGAGGCCCCGCTTTTCATGCAGGCCTCTTTGCGACGCCCGCTGTGGCAGGTCTACCTGTTCTTTCTGTGCCTGACGGGTGGCCTGATCCTGCTCGGCTATGCCCTGTCCCACTGGCTACTGGGCCTGTTCATCACCGATGTGCAGGCCCGGGCCCAGGCTGAGCACCTGCTGCACATCATGCTCTGGAGCCTTCTGGTATTTGGTTTCCAGGCGGTGATTGGCGGCATCATGCGCGCCAGCGGCGTGGTGCTGATGCCGGTGGCGATCTCGATCTTCTGTGTGTTGGGGGTGGAGTTGCCGGTGACCTATCTGGTGATGCTGGGGTTGCAGACGGCGTACTACCGGTTGGTGTGGCGGCATAAGCAGATCAAGCGGTTGGTCTAGAGGCTGGATTGGCGACGGGAAGCAATTGCTCCGCTTAATAGGAAGCATTACTATTCACGCCCCGCCGACCCAGTGCCCCCTCGATGACTCCTCAGCCGCCACGCAGACCAGGCTTTTTCGCGTACTACGAAGAACTGGTCGGGACCTGGACGCGTCGCTTGCGCAATCGCCAGCAGGCCGAGGACCTGGCCCACGATACGTTTGTGCGGGTATTGGAGTCCAAGTCGGTGCTGGTCGAGCAGCCGCGCGCCTATTTGCACCAGACGGCGCGCAATATTGCGGTGGATGCCTATCGTCGCGCAGACCGGCGCGAAGCACTGGCGCTGCAAGGCCTTGACCAGAATGCGTTGCCCAGTGGCGACCCGGAGCATTTCATGCACGCGGTCCAGTTGGCGGAGTCCATCGAGCGGGCCCTGGCCGAATTGCCCCTCAATTGCCGCAGGATTTTCATCTGGCAAAAGATCGAGGGCCTGACCCAACAGGAAATCGCCGAGCGCCTGGGGCTTTCTAAAAACATGGTGGAAAAGTATATGATCCGCACCCTGCGGCATCTACGTGATCGCCTGGACGCACTGGCCCCATGACCAATGCCGGCTTTGAAACAGGATCTTCCATGATGGATACCCGTGAGTGTGCCTGTGGCAGCGCAACGGTGCGTGACGAGGCGGCGCAGTGGTTCGTGCGTTTGCAGGCCCAACCCTTGAGTGTTGAGGACCAGGGGCTTTTCGATGCCTGGTGTGGGGAACATCCCGCTCATCAGTACGAATTCGAGGTGCTGCAAGGGGTGTGGAGCGCCGCCGACCTGTTGCCCAAGGTCCGTTTGCAGGCGTTGGCTGCGACACCTGTGCCGCGCAAGCGCCGTGCGGTGGTGCGCTACGCCATGGCGGCCAGCGTGCTGGCGGTGGCCGTGGGTCTTGGGCTGTTCAGCGGCCTGGAGCCTGCGGCGGTGTATGACGCGCAGTTTCGTACCGCGCTGGGCGAGCGCCGCCAAGTGGCATTGCCCGATGGCTCGCTAATGGATTTGAACAGCCGCAGCGTGGTGGTGGTGCACTATGAAAAAGGCCAGCGCGGGATCGAACTCAAACAGGGCCAGGCGCTGTTCAGTGTCGAGCACGACACCAGCCGGCCGTTCGTGGTGCAGGCCGGGGCAGGGCAGGTGACGGTCACCGGCACCCGCTTTGATGTGCGCCGCGACGATGACCAGACCCGCGTGGTGGTCGAGGCGGGAACGGTCAAGGTACAAGGGCATGCTGCACAGCCTGTGGTCACATTGACCGCTGGCCTTGGCACCTCGATCGACAGCCAGGGCGCGGTCGAGGCGGCCCGCCCGGTCAACGCTCAAGCCCTCATGGCCTGGCAGACTGGCAAGCTGGTGTTCAACGACGCCAGCCTTGCCGAGGTGGCGCGGGAAGTGTCGCGTTACCGCGAAAAACCCCTGCGGGTCAGTGCCGCTACCCGCAACCTGCGCCTGACCAGCGTGTTCAAATCCAGCGACACCGATGCCTTGCTCAAGGCCTTGCCGCACATCCTGCCGGTGGCCTTGCGCACGCTGCCTGACGGTAGTCAGGAAATAATTCCACGCTAGATTCAGGTTTTTCCCGAGTTCTTCGTCTTCTTGCCCAACTGCAACTGGTTTGCATTAACGGCCGCGCGCTCTTGGCATCATTGGACTAGGTACGACGTGAAAAAACTCGCTGCGAACAACAATAAAACCTCCCGCTGGGCCCCCCTGGCCCTGGCAATGGCAATCAGCGCCGCAATGCCTGCGGCCTACGCCGACGCCGACGCCGCCATTCATATCAAGGCCCAGTCCCTGGGGGCTGCGCTGAGCCAGTTGGGCCAGCAAACCTCGCTGCAAGTGTTTTTCAGCCCACAGATGGTGGCTGGCAAACAAGCCCCGGCGGTTGAGGGCAACCTGTCGCCGGAACAGGCCCTGCGCCAGTTGCTGCAAGGCAGTGGCCTGGACTACCAGATCGACTCGGGCTCAGTGACCCTGCATCCCCTTGCCAATGGCAGCGGTGAAGCCGGTGCGCCCCTGGAACTCGGTGCGACCGCGATCAATGTGGTGGGCGACTGGCTGGGCGATGCCAATGCCGAAGTGGTCCAGAACCACCCCGGCGCGCGGACGGTGATCCGTCGCGAAGCCATGGTGGAACAGGGGGCGATGAATGTCGGTGACGTGCTGCGCCGGGTGCCCGGTGTGCAGGTGCAGGAGTCCAATGGTACCGGCGGCAGCGATATTTCCCTCAACGTCGGCGTACGCGGCCTGACGTCGCGCCTGTCGCCTCGTTCCACCGTATTGATTGACGGTATTCCCGCAGCGTTCGCCCCCTACGGCCAGCCGCAGTTGTCGATGGCACCGATTTCCGCCGGCAACCTGGAGAGTATCGATGTGGTGCGTGGCGCCGGTTCCGTGCGGTATGGACCGCAGAACGTCGGCGGTGTGATCAACTTCGTGACCCGTGCGATCCCCGAGACCTTTTCCGGTGAAGTCGGCACCACCCTGCAAACCTCTTCCCATGGCGGTTGGAAACATGTCGACAGCGCCTTTATCGGTGGCACCGCGGACAATGGCATTGGCATGGCGCTCCTGTACTCCGGGGTCAATGGCAACGGCTATCGCGACAGCAACAATGGTAACGACATCGATGATGTGATCCTCAAGACCCACTGGGCACCGACGGATCAAGACGATTTCACCCTGAATTTCCATTACTACGACGCCAGCGCCGACATGCCCGGTGGCCTGACCCAGAAGCAGTTCGACGCCAACCCTTACCAGTCGGTGCGCGACTGGGACAACTTCAGCGGTCGGCGCAAGGATGTTTCGTTCAAGTACATCCGCCAGATCGACGACCGCACCCAGGCGGAAGTGCTGACGTACTACTCCGACAGCTTTCGTGGCAGCAACATCGCCAGCCGTGACCAGCAGACCCTTGGCTCCTTTCCGCGCACCTACTACACCTTTGGCATCGAGCCGCGGGTGTCCCATGTGTTTGACCTGGGGCCGACCAGCCAGGAAGTCAGCGTCGGCTACCGCTACCTGAAAGAAGGTATGCATGAACAGGCCAGCAACCTGAGACTGGTCAATAACGTCCCCACGCCAATCGGTCAAAACGACGGCCACGTTTATCAGGACCGTACCGGTGGCACCGAGGCCAACGCGTTCTACATTGATGACAAAATTGATGTCGGCAAGTGGACGATCACGCCAGGCATCCGCTTCGAGAGCATCCGCACCGAATGGCATGACCGCCCGGTGGTGGGCTTGAACGGCACCCGCACCCAGGAGAAGCGCCGCGAGATCAAGAACAATGAGCCGCTGCCGGCCCTGAGCGTGATGTATCACGTTTCCGATGCCTGGAAACTGTTTGCCAACTACGAAACGTCCTTCGGCAGTTTGCAGTACTTCCAACTGGGCCAGGGCGGAAATGGCGACCAGACGGCCAATGGCCTGCAACCGGAAAAGGCCAAGACCTACGAGATCGGCACCCGCTACAACGACAATGTGTGGGGCGGCGAAGTGACGCTGTTCTACATCGACTTCTCCGATGAGCTGCAATATGTCAGCAATGACGTGGGCTGGACCAATCTGGGGGCTACCAAGCACACGGGTATCGAAGCCTCGGCCCATTATGACCTGGCCAACCTCGACCCGCGCCTGGAAGGCCTGAGTGCCAATGCCGGCTTTACCTACACCAAGGCAACCTCCGAAGGTGACGTTGCGTTCAAGGGCCGTGACCTGCCGTTGTACTCCCGTGAAGTGGCGACCCTGGGCCTGCGTTATGCCGTCAACCGCTGGACCCACAACCTTGATGTGTATGCCCAGTCCGGCCAACGGGCGCCAGGCACCACCAGCACCTACATCACGCAGCCGACCGCTGATGGCCAGTACGGGGATATCCCGGGGTATGTTTCCGTCAACGTGCGCAGTGGCTATGACTTTGGCGCACAACTGTCGAACCTGAAGCTGGGCGTGGGGGTGAAAAACCTGTTCGACCAGCAGCACTTCACCCGCTCCAGCGATAACAATTCGGGGATCTACCTGGGGGAGCCGCGTACGTTCTTTGTCCAGGCGAGCGTGGGCTTCTGATCGTGTGACGAGGGAGTCGCCGCGCCTTGATCGGGCGACGGCGATGTGCTTGCCAATCCAAAACGTTGCTGCTGACACAGTTCACAGCGCCTTTCCTCGCGCTGTCGCGTATGCGCCTGACGATTCTTCTACGCAGGTTGAAGGATCGTTGGGGGCATTTCCTACCTTTTTTTTGCGGCTTTCATCGCTTTCAGGAACCGAACTCCGTAGGCCTGCCACACACCGTCAACCCACCCTGCACGGGTGCCTTGTGATAACTGCGTTATCGAGGTGCTTGAGTGTGTGAAGTGGACCGTGTCAGCAAGTCGCACTGGAGAATATTTATGTCGGTACCTGCGTTCAATCAGCCTGTTGTCAATCTACCAACTGACGGCACACATCAAGAGGCTCAGCAAGGGGCCAGCACCAAGGAGGTGAAGGCTGCGGTTATCGGGTCACCTTCCAGTGGCCCTAGTTTCAGCGCGCCAGCGGGTAAGTCGGGACCGGTGTTCGCCGGGTCACCGCCGTTGGCAGAGGCCGCTGCGGGCGCCCGCGACCAGGGGGCCAGCCAGGCAACCACGGCGCAGAGCGATGGTGCTCGGGGCATTCTCGGCAGCATGAAAGGTTTTTTCTTCCCGGCCAGGCCGCCCCATCATGGGCACCTGCCGCATTGCCCGCACCCGATCCATGGGCATCCGCCACACAGGCCGCACCCGATCCATGGAAACCCACCGCCAAGGCCGTTCCCCCAGCAGCCCGATCCGCACTATTCAAAGCGCAGTCATGAACAGTTGGCCCAACAACTGCTGGACAAATTCAACGTGTTCATGGACCCGAAAAACCCTGGCTACGTGACGCGGCAAAGTTTGAGCAACATGGCTGCAAGACCGCTGACAGGCAACCCGACCATGGATCAGAACATCAGGTTGGCCAGGGAAATCGAGAAACGGCCGGAACTCATGACCGCCCTGGATCGCGACGGACGCACGGGCGTACTGGACGGTCGGTTCAGCAGGCAGAATATCAACGACGTTGTACGTTCCAGCAATCCGTTGAAGTTCCAGGATGACAAACAACTGGCCAGTGCGATGCTGGAGAACTTCAATACGTTAAAGGGCGGGTTCTGGAGCCAAACCATCAAGATCGCCGATCTGCGTGCTTTGGCCCAGCGTCCGCTGACAGGCAACGTGCAACAGGATCAACTCAGCCTTCTGGCGAAAGAGGTTGTCAGCCGGTCGAGCCTCTTGCAACAAATGGACAATAGTTCAGGTTACCCCTACGACGGTCGGATTACCCGACAGACGCTACGTAAACTGCTGTCCTAGTTAATCCTCTATATCGCACAGGTGTTCCATCATCGGGAAAAGGCCGCGGGCTCTTCGCGGCTTTACCGGCTCGCCTGTGCTACATCAATCGTCAGGAACTGTTTTGCGCTGTTTGCCACACAACGTGTATCTGACGGCCTTTATGACGCCGGCAGTTTCACTCAAAGAGAGGGTGTTGACATGACTTCAACGTCGTTTGGAACTCAAACTCCCGGCCTGCCGCAATCCCTTCTTGCACCCACCTGCGACAATGGCGAGCAGTGCCGACGGCTCGATGCCCAGGCTCAGCACATGTTTGTGGAGGAGGGGGGCGAAGTCCAGCGAGCAAAGTTTTTCCCCGGGCAGTACACATTCAAGGCACCGGCTGCGGATGATTTCGCCAAAGGCCTGCTTCCTCATCGGGCCACTCTCACGCCTGGTGCCACGGTGCAGGAAACGACAGGTATGACAACCGGATTGGTCCATGCACTAAAGGCCTTGCTGGGTGTTTCCAGATAGACAGCGTCGTGCCCTTCGAACGTCGGACCGAGGCCGCTCCAGGTCCTGTTCGTTGTTTACATGCAGTCATCGAAATTGATCGGCCGCCCCGGAACCAATGTGGGGGCCGGGCCACATACTTTGCGCTGGTTGGAGAGCCTCCGTTGCAGTAACAGGGGTGGTAGCCGCTCTGAGTACGGATCTAGAAAAGGTGGATATGAAACATGGCAATTGACGGTGGGGTACCTCTCCTGCGGCCCGAGATCACGAGCCGCCATGATGCGATACCGGATGACGCACAACAGAAAGCTCATGCTGCTTCAAGCGAGAACACGCCGGGTGGATGGCACGTCGACAATCAACCATTGCCCAGTACGATTCGATCTTCGGGTTTTCGCCGCCCGTTGCGCTGGGCCACGCCCGATGAGGTCACGCTGCATCATCAGGAACTGAGAAACACGCCGTCGACGCGTACCCCCCATATGAACCCCTATACCCAATTGCCAGACAGCCAGTTAGTGAAGGCACTGGGTGATCACTTTTCCGTGCTGGAAAGTTTTCATGAAAAATGAAGGACTGAAGCTGTCATCGCTACGGCGAATTGCCGGTGAAAAAATGACTGACATACCGGCGCGCAATAACGCCATCCTGTTGGCCAGGGCACTTGTCCAGCGCCCGAGGTTGATTGACGCGATCCTCGACGAGGAGGGTTTTATTACACGGCAAAGCCTGTCGAAGGCCGTACAGGGAATGTTTGGCAACAGCGACCCCAATGCGTTCAGCTCGGATCCTTTTCACGCCAAGACCAATGTCGAGCTGGTGCAGGCCTTCAGGGCGGCATTTGATGAGCTGCGTGACAGGTCCCGGGACCGTACAAGCTTTTTTGAGACTGTCGGCTACGTTCAGATAGAGAGGCTTGTTTCAATCAGCAAGGACCCGGATGAAACCGACAAGGAAGGCACGGTGATTCGGGACCCGGCCACGGGGTTGCCAAAGAAGATGTACAGCGAACAACTGGTGTACATGTCAAAAAACCTGGTGGACCGTCCCAGGCTATTGAACTCATTGGAACGCATCCATTCTGGCTGGCGGCGCCTTTATGGCAGCCATTACCAGAAGGGATGGTTGAGCAACAAAGACCTTGATGGCTGGCTTGAAAACAACAAAAGCCTGTAGCGCCCCGGGGTCGTTACACCCGCAGTATTTTCCCACTGATCGACACGCCCAGCAGGAGTACGCCAATCAATACAAAGGCCACGCTCAAACTGCTGCCGTGGGCGATAAAGCCGATCAGCGCCGGGCCTGCAAGAATTCCCGCGTAACCCAAGGTGGTAATGGCGGGCACTGCGATATGTTCAGGCATGACCTTTTGCTTGCCGACAGCGGTGTACAGCACCGGAACGATATTCGAACAGCCGGCGCCTACCAGTGCATAGCCCAGCAGTGCGGTTTCCCACGCCGGGAGTAGCGTGGCGAGCAACATGCCGGCGGTTGCCAGCAAGCCACCGATCACAATCACGCGTTTGGCACCCAGGCGCCGGACAATGGCATCGCCGGTCAGGCGGCCGATGGTCATGGTCAAGGCAAATGCCGCATAACCCAGGCCCGCATAGGCTTCGTCGAGGCCGCGTTCATCGCTGAGGAATACTGCGCTCCAGTCGAGCACGGCACCTTCTGCCAGGAACACGATAAAACACAGGCAGCCGATAAACAGCACCACCCCGTGGGGAATGGCGAAGGCCGGGCCACGGCTTTCACTGCCATAGGGCAACAGGTGCGGGGCGGCCTTGAACAGGGCTGCGAGGGTAATCACGATCACCACCAGGGTGGCCGACAGGGGTGACAGCCCCAGCCCCAGCAGCGCGCTGACCCCTGCCGCCCCCACAATCCCTCCCAGGCTGAACAGCCCATGGAACCCCGACATCATGGTCTTGCCACTGGCCCGCTCAACGATCACCGCTTGCAGGTTGACGGTGGAGTCCACCGTACCCAGGCCTGCGCCAAACAGAAACAACCCGGCCATCAGCAACGGTATCGAGCTGACGGTGGCCAGCATCGGCAACGCCACACAGAGCAGAATCGTCCCGGCACTGAGCACGCGCCGGCAGCCATAGCGTGATGCCAATGCGCCCGCCACCGGCATGGCGATAATGGACCCCACACCCAGGCACAGCAACAACAGGCCCAGCGTCCCCTCGTTGAGCTGTGCGCGGGCCTTGGCATAGGGCACCAGCGGTGCCCAGGCCGCAATGCCGAAGCCGGCAATAAAAAATGCGATACGGGTCGACATTTGTTCCAGGCGGCCTGGAACCACAGGCGCTGGGGTGGGGATGGCAGTCATGAAAGTCCTTGGTTTTTGCGTTCAGCGAACGATGTCCGGCGCGACATCCTTGCACATCAGGCCCTGTGGAGCGAGCCAGGTTCCCTTGGCGACTGCGCATGGACTTTGGCCTGATGAACGCTCATCCAGAGGAAACAGGAGTGTAGGGCGCGCTGATATTTTTGCCAGGCTCATGCACTCCACTCCTGCAGGTGGTGTCCAGCGCCGACATCTCTCACAATCGCCAGGCGCTTTTCCCGGATGTGAGGTGGCTTGCAAATGACTCTGTTCTACGACGCTCGCGGCAATATCTACGGTGTGGCCAGCCCGGCTCTGTTACGCCGCCGGGGCGTTGCCGTCCCCGAGAGTGCTGCCCAGGCCGCCAGTACACGCCAGGGGTGGGCAGCATCGGCGATAACGTCCGAATGTGGCTGGGGGGCGTCGCTGCGTCCAACCGGGGCCAAGGTCTATCGCTGCGATGGCTTGCTGGTCGGGCCGTTCCAGACTGCACCGCCCTATGACCTGCTGATCATCAATACCGATGGTTCCCTGGCCGAGCGTAGCGGTAATGGCTTGACTATCTTTGCCCAGTCCCTGGCAGATGCGGGCCTGATGACCCAGTCCTGCGAGCTGCGGGTGCACCACGACCAACCCGACGTACTATCGCCAGTTGCAACCTGGGTCGAGCCGACGGTCTATGGGCAGGTTTCGGGGTTCTGGCTGGCACTGGGGCGGCCGGCATTCGGGCCGCAGGCGGTAGGGGCGATTGGGCTCGGCGTCGCCGGGCCTTGCCGGGTGAGTGAACTGGCTGCGATCAACCCGCAATGGGCGCGCAGTCAATTTGTGCGTATCGGCAACCCCCATTGCGTGACCTTGGTCGAGCATGTATCGGGTTTGCCGGACAATCGGCAGATGCACCAGTCTGAGCTGTTCGAGCAACTGAGAGCGATTGCCTTTGCCCCTCCGGCAGGTGATGGTCGGCCCTGCGCTGCCGGGGTCAATCTGCAATGGGCCGCTCGAGACTCTGCCAATCGGGTGATTGCCCGGGTATTCGAGCGCGGCGAGGGGCCCACGGCGTCCTCCGGGACCAGTGCCTGCGCAGTGGCCTGTGCAGCATGGCGCGCGGGCTGGGTCGAGGCGGGAGAGGTTGCCGTGGTGATGCCGGGCGGCACGGCGCCAGTACGTTTGCAGGTTCAGGCGGGTAGGTTGATGAGTGTCAGTCTGTTCGGGACTGCAACACCTCAAGGCTGAGGTGCAGATGGGCAAGAGTGGCAACTGCAGGTGTTGGAAGAAGCGCTGGCCGGCGGGCCCTCAGCGCTAGCCAGCGGGCCACTGTGAGTGGCCCACCGGGCTGGGACCCGATCGCTTGGACCTGCGTGTTACACAAACGTCACCTGCGCAGGCTGGCGCTTGATCAACACCTTGCCGTTACGGATCGAATACAACGCCAGACCCTGGCTGCGAATGACTTCATAGTCGCTGTGTGCCGACAGGATCAGCAGGTTGGCCGGCCGCCCGGGCTCCAGGCCGTAGCGGTCGCCCAGGGCCATGGCTTTGGCACTGTTGTCGGTGACAAGGTCCAAGGCCTTTTGCAGGTTGCTGTAGCCGAGCATATGGCAGATATGCAGCCCGGCTTCGAGCACCCGCAAAATATTGCCGTTGCCCAGTGGGTACCAGGGATCGACGATGGAATCCTGGCCGAAGCACACGTTCATGCCGGCTTCCAACAGCTCGTTGACGCGGGTCACGCCCCGGCGTTTCGGGAAGTTGTCGAAACGGCCCTGCAAGTGAATGCTTTCGGTGGGGCAGGAGACAAAGCTGATGCCAGAGTGCCCCAACAGACGGAACAGTTTGGCGCAGTAGGCATTGTCGTAGGAACCCATGGCCGTGGTGTGGCTGGCGGTAACCCGACTGCCCATATCGCGGCTGCGGGCCTCTTCGGCCAGCACTTCCAGAAAGCGCGAGTGCGGGTCGTCGGTTTCATCGCAATGCACATCGACCAGGCAGCCCGTGCGTTCGGCCAGGTCCATGAGGAATTTGACCGAGCTGACCCCTTGGTCGCGGGTGTACTCGAAATGGGGAATGCCGCCCACCACATCGGCGCCGAGGCGAATGGCTTCCTCCATCAGCTCACGGCCATTGCGGTAGGACTCGATGCCCTCCTGAGGAAACGCCACGATCTGCAGGTCGATCAGGTGGCCGCTCTCCTCGCGCACTTCGAGCATGGCCTTGAGCGCCGTCAAGTCCGGGTCGGTGACGTCGACATGGGTGCGCACATGCTGGATGCCATGGGCCGCGAGGGCCTGAATGGTCTGTTTGGCACGGGCCTTGGTGTCTTCCTGAGTGATGGTGGCCTTGCGTTCGCCCCAGCACTCGATCCCTTCAAACAGCGTCCCGCTCATGTTCCAGCGCGGCTCGCCGGCAGTGAGGGTGGCGTCGAGGTGGATGTGCGGCTCGACAAACGGTGGCACCACCAGGTTGCCCGCGGCATCCAGGTCGTCCGGCCCCAGGGACGGCGGGGCGGTTTGTGGGGTAATGCTGGCGATCCGGCCATGTTCCAGGTGCAGATCATGCAGGCCTTCACGGTTGCGCAGGCGGGCATTGATGATATGCATGGGCACGTTCCTCTTGGGCAAAAAGCAATCAGGCAGACAGCCGCCAGATCATCAGCGCGACGCCGATGTCCAGACGGTCATTGGGGTTGTCCAGCGACAGCCCGCACAGGGCTTCGATACGTTGGACACGGTGGGTCAGGGTGTCGCGGTGGACCGCCAACCGCAGGGCAGCAGCCACAAGGTTACCATTGTCGAGGAACCAGGCCTGCGCTGCCAGCACGCAGGCTCATGGGCTCCAGTCCCGGCAGGGCCAGCACATCCGCGACGGTCAGGCTCATGCCTGGGCGTCGGCCAATGGCGCCCGTACCCGCAGGACGGCGGTGAGTACGATGTAGGTAGCTGCTGCGGCGATAATCCCCACCAGCGGCGCGACCCACGGCGAACTGAACGCCAGCACCGTACCGACTGCATAGGCCATCAGCCCCGGCCAATTGAACGCTGGCAAGCGCACATCCGCCAGCCAAGGGTACCGACCGCGATAGCGATAGAAAAAATCAGCCATGATCACCCCGCCAATCGGTGGAATCACGGTGCCCAGCAGAATCAGGTAGGGCACCAGCATGTCGTACATGCCCAGCAAGGCGAGCAGGGTGCCGATGACGGCGCCGACCAGGGTTACGGTCTTGCGGCGCCTGGTGCGCAGCAGGTTGCAGCCGGCGACGGCGAAGTTGTAGATGGTGTTGTCCTGGGTACTCCAGATATTGAGCAGCAGCATGGCCATTGCGGCCATGGCGAAACCTTGCAGCAGCAACACTTCCACCACATCCGGCTGTTGATAGACGATGGCGCCGTAGGCACCGATCAGCACCATCAGGCCGTTACCGATAAAAAAGCCGATCAGGCTGGCCAGTACCGCCACCTTGGCCGAGCGGGAAAACCGCGTCCAGTTGGTGGCCTGGGTCGCACCGCTGACAAAGGTGCCGAACACCAGGGTAATGGCCGTGGACAGATCCAATTCGCCGCTGGGCACCACCGCGAGCAAGCCTTCAAGCCCGCCGACTTTTACGGTGGCCACCCACATCGACAGCAACAGCAGCAGGCCCATGGCCGGGACTGCAATGTAAGAGAGGATTTTCAGGCCACGGTAGCCCACGTAGGCCGTGGCACAGAACACCAGGCCAAACAGCACCATCAGCGTCAGCACGCTGCCCTGGCCCAGTTCAAAATATTTGCCCAGCACCACGGCTGCCGTGGCGGTGCCCCAGGCGTACCAGCCAATCTGGGTGAAACCCAGGATCAGGTCACTCAACTTGCTACCCACTTCACCGAAGCAGAAACGCCCCATCAGTACCGAGTTCAAGCCGCTCTTGAAGGCGATGTAACCCAGGCCTGCGGCGTAGATACCCAACAGCAGGTTACCCAGGGCCACGACACCGAGCATCTGGGTGAAACTGAAGGCCACCCCCAGCTTGCCGCCGGCAAACATGGTCGCGGTAAAAAAGGTGAAGCCCAGCAACACCATGGCCGTGGAGCCAAGGCCCTTGCGTGCATGCATGGGCACTTCGCTGAGAGGGTAATCATTGCCCGGTTCGTTCTGCGTCATGTGCCGTACCCCTGTGAGTGACGCAGGGCCTGTTGCAGCGGGCGTGCCAACTACCGGGCAGTGATGGGTGCACGGTGGGCGCTGTGCAGGTTGCACGGTGTTTGTAGGAGGGGGAGGGCTGGAAAGGGGGATTGCTTGTCGGATGTGCCCTGTCAGGCGCGAAAGCGGTGCAGCGGTGATACAAAATGGATCACCGTGTCAGTCGAACAGCGTCTGGGTGATTTCGCCGCGGTGAAAGGCGAAAGCGGCTTCAAGATCACTCTCGATGGTGCGCCCGCGTGACAGCGGTGGCAGATCGTCGAGGCGGAAGAAGCCGACGTCGGTGGTTTCAAAACCTGCCATGGGGGCGGCCTGGTCGGCGCGTTCGCAGAGAAAGTACAACTTGTAGAAGTCGCGCACGTCGGGCCGATACAGGCCCTTGGCTTTGTGGGTCACGCTGTACAGCGCCTGCGCGGTGACACTTAACCCCGCTTCTTCACGAAGTTCCTTGATGATGTTTTCGGCGGCCGACAACCCGACATCGGCATAGCCCCCTGGCAAGGCCCAGCAGCCATCCGTTGCTTCGCGCACCAGCAGGATCCGGTCATCTTCAATCAGTGCACCACGCACATCGATCATGGGCGTTGAATAACGCTGGGCGAAATCCGAAACCAGGCCGGTAATGCGCTCCAGAGGTACTTGCCCCAACTGCGCGAGCATACTGTGGGCAATATGGGCGATCTCCTCCAGGCGTTCACGCTCGAAGTCATCGGTGCAAAAGTGCAGCCCGGTGGAGGCCAACGCCTGCAAGCGTTTGGCCTGGGCCAGCCAGGTGGATTCCATGGTTCAATTCCTTGAGTGGCGGCGAAGCCTGTTTTAATCGCTGTGATCCTGGAGCGCAAACCCTTATTCCGAGGGCGCCTCAAAGATCGCCTCGATCGGCCGTTCAAACAGCCTGGCTATTTTGAAGGCCAGCGGCAGGCTGGGGTCGTAGCGGCCAGTCTCGATGGCGTTGACGGTCTGGCGCGACACGTCAAGGTGCGCCGCCAGGTCGGCCTGGGACCAGCCCCGTTCAGTGCGCAGTTCGCGCATCAGGTTGTTCATCGATAACGCCTGGCGCCGATCACTGTGGCCAGTGCCCAGATACCGCCCATGATCGGCCATACAAAAAACATCGACAGGCGTGGCAACCCGGCGGTTTCCAGGAAGCCATAACTGGAGGTGATCAGTGCCGTGCAGATGAAGGCGATGCCCAGGGCTTCCAATTGAATCTTGCGGCCCATTTCATCCATTCGCCCCAATTGACGGATCGCCACGCCTGCCATGGCAATCAGTGGAATGACTGGAACCAGGGCCAGTGCGACTTTTCCTGCGCCTTGCGGGGCATCGGCCAGGAAGTGGGTACTGACGAGCACGGCCACCACATAGGCGGCCAGGGCGATGAAAAATTCCATCAGGTAGCGTTTGATTGGCATGCGAAGCTCCTTGAGTAAAGGGTGCTTTACATTATGAGGGCTGGCCTTGCATGTCAAGCTTGCTTTACATTGGCGGCAGAGCCTGCGTATTCAACCCAAGGACTTACTCACCGCGATAGATACAGCCACTGGTGCAGGTCTCGTGGATACGAATGGCGCTGAGCTCCGGCAGCAGCGGCTTCAACTCGTTCCAGATCCACTTGGCCAACACTTCGCTGGTAGGGTTTTCCAGGCCGGGGATGTCGTTGAGGTAGTTGTGGTCGAGACGCTCATAGAGCGGCTTGAAAATCGCCTTGATCTCCGAGAAGTCACGGATCCAACCGGTATGCGGATCAAGGTCGCCGCTCAGGTGAATGGCCACCTTGAAGGAATGACCATGCAGGCGCCCGCACTTGTGGCCTTCGGGGACGTGGGGCAGGCGATGGGCGGATTCGAATGTGAACTCTTTGAAAATTTCCAAGGTATGACCTGTAAGGCAGGAGTTTCTGGGGCTGTGTGCGATTGTCAGTGCCGGGTGAGTGCTTGACGGGCTCAGGCGAGCGACTGGGTGCGCATTCTAACCTGTTTTATCAGGCGATCTGGCGGCGTGTGTAAAGCACGGTTATTCCCGGGACCACACCGTTGTACTGACCTTGGCCCGATCCTCACATGCCAACGAGTTCTGCGTCCCTCGGCGCGTCAGCTCCGCTTGCGCACGAGCACACCGCACCTGGTCTTGGGCGGTCGCGTTATCAATGCTGATATTGCCAGTGGTTTCAGATACCAGGCCGCCGTTTTTCTCCAGCCGGATCAAGGGCCGCTCAGGCTGTATTTCAAAGTGGCTTTTCGTCGGTTCACTTGTCAGTGCCAGTTCTGCAGGGGCTGCTGGCAACTGCTCCTCGGTGACGCCATAGCGAGTGAGAAGCGAGAGATTGGGCAAGTCTTGCGCACCTGCCTGGCCTGCTGCCAGCAGCAGGAACAGGCCAAGGCCGTACATTTTTTTTCGATTAGAATTCATGGTTGTATCTTTCCAACGTTGTTTCTTGATGGGCTGGATTGAAGAACAACTTGTTGTTATCGCAACCACGTTTGGGGCAGGCGGTATCCAGCGGGAGAGAGGAGCCGTAGCGGTTGCCGAACGGTGTGCCTGGCTCATAAAAGTTGTACGAGGATGGGGAGTAACTGCCGTTGCTGCAGCCGCCGGCAATCAGGGTAATCGTGCAAAGCCCCAGGCGTTTCATGGGTTTCATAGGGGAAGTCCGCGTTAGGTTTATCAGTGTCCTACAGGGCTGCCCGAGGGCCAGCCAGCACAGTCCAAGGCCTGGGCTCGTTCAGGGTTTCGAGTTTAGAACGGCTGATCTTTCCATTTTTCAATAACAACAGTTTGGCTTCGGTAATCCCAGTGGCGTCGTGCTATCAATGGGGTGATAGTGAATAGGATGCCAATCCACTGCATTATTATCGAATTGAAATAATTTATTGCGAAAAATAATGATTTTATAACTCAGAGAGCAATCAGGCGTTCACCCAATCGGCCGTTATCGGCCAGTTCGAGGAACTCATCGCCCAGCCGCTGGCTTTCACTCATCGCGGTTTGCCAGTAATGATTGCGCCGGGCGTCATCCCCCATAAAACGCTTGAAGTCGCTGCGATCTGGCAATTTGCCGTAGGGCAGGCGAGCCAGGTAGTCCCGTGAGGGGGCCACGAGCAATACGTTCCGCAAACCCTGAGGGTCGCTGCGTCGCCACGGCAGGCTCTTGTCGAACCAGCCGGGAATGACCCGATCGGTGAAGTGCGGGTACAGCACGATGTCATCGCCGTAGTAGGGCAGGTCGAGGTGATAGTCCAGCAGGCCGCCATCGCGATAGGTGCCGACACCGGCGCCTGGCAGGTCGCGCACGCCTTGCATCACCATGGGGATCGAGCCTGACGCCAGCAATGCCTGGCGCAGGTTGCCCAGTTCCAGGTTGAGGAAGCGCGAAGGGAAATCCTTGAGCGGGTGCAGCGGTGGCGCCCGGCGCGGGTCGTGGATGATCAGCCGCTCAAAATGCCGGGACAGGCGCGTGCGGCTGCGCAGGTTGTCAGCGATCACCGAAGACAGGCCCAGGCCCAGGCGCCCACGATGATCGTCGGCCAGCAGCCCATGGCTTTTGACCACGACTATATTCAGACGGTAGTGCGGGTTATCCAACAACGTCGCATCGCGCCCGGCCAGCAGGTCATCCAGCATGCGCTGGCAGCTCTGGCTGACTTCGGCCATGGTCACGCCCTTGGCAAAGCGTTGCTCGTTGTACAGGCGGCCCAGGTCGAGCAAACCTTGCACCGGGTCGGCCAGGCAGGCGCTGGCAAACCGCCAGGAACCGATGGATGCACCAATCAACGAGCGCTCGCGAGGTGCGCGTGCCAGCCAGTCACCGAACAGCGCCAGGTCCAGGCCCTGGATGCCCAAGGCCTTGGGGCCACCGGCGGCGCCGGGCAGAATGCCCACGTCTTGAGGCTCCAGGCCTTGTTCGCGAATGCGTGTCAAGGCGCGCTGGCCAGCCTTGAGCGTCAGGGCTGGGAACTTGATGTGGATGGCCGTCATACCGATCTCTGTGCAGGCGAGCAGGGCAGTATAGGAAATCTTCCCCGGGGGCTGGCAAGGTGTCGTGGGACAATTGCCATGGTGGCAATTCAGTTTCAGTTAAGTTGCGACCCGTACTGTGAGGGCCGTAGGCAAAACATTGTGAAATGGAGAATCATCATGAAAACCCTCACAGCAATTGTCGGCGCCAGTATCATCGCCCTTACCACCGGCCTGGCCCAGGCGCGGGACCTGGGGCCGGATGAGGCGCTGAAATTGCGTGACGCTGGTACTATCCTGCCCTTCGAGAAGCTCAATACTGCCGCCTTGTCCAAACACCTTGGGGGCACCGTGCATGAAACCGAACTGGAGCAGGAGTACGGCAAGTATATTTACCAGGTTGACCTGCGCGATGCCCAAGGCGTCGAGTGGGATGTGGAATTGGACGCCGTCACCGGGCAAGTTCTCACAGATCATCAGGATACGTAATGAAGGTAAATCTACGCTCCGGCAGTCGACTGGCGCTGGTGCTCCTGGCCTTTTGCTCGGTGGTGGCTGCCCGGGACCTCAATCAGGATGAAGCCCTGGCGCTGCGCCAGCAAGGGGTGATACTGCCCCTTGAGCACCTGTTGTCGCAGGCGATGGCACGTCACCCCGACTCTCGGTTGCTGGAGGCTGAGCTTGAGAGCAAAGAGGAGAGTTACATCTATGAGGTGGAGCTGGTGACCAATGACGGCGTAGTACGGGAAATCAAACTGGACGCGGCCACCGGCGCGCTGCTCAAAGACGAGGAAGACGACTGATGCGCCTGCTTCTGGTGGAAGACCACGTGCCTCTGGCCGATGAATTGATGGCCGGGCTTAAAATCCAGGGCTATGCAGTGGATTGGCTGGCGGACGGTCGCGATGCGGTGTATCAGGGGCGCAGCGAGCCTTACGACCTGATCATCCTGGACCTCGGCCTGCCTGGGTTGCCGGGCCTTGAGGTGCTGAATCAATGGCGCGCCGCCGCACTGGTGGCCCCGGTATTGATCCTCACCGCCCGTGACTCCTGGGCCGAGCGTATCGAAGGGCTCAAGGCCGGGGCCGATGATTACCTGAGCAAACCGTTCCACCCCGAGGAGCTGTACCTGCGTATCCAGGCATTGCTGCGCCGTTCCCATGGACAGGCCAACCAGCCGACCTTGCAGGCGGCGGGCTTGCACCTGGATGAAGGCCGCCAGTGCGTGGTGCGCGACGGGGCCGAGGTGCAACTGACCGCTGCGGAGTTTCGTCTGCTGCGCTACTTCATGCTGCATCCGCAGCAGATCCTGTCCAAAAGCCATCTGGCTGAGCACCTGTACGACGGTGAGACCGAGCGCGACTCCAACGTCCTTGAAGTCCACGTCAATCATCTGCGGCGCAAGTTGGGTCGCAACGTGATTGAAACCCGGCGCGGCCAGGGTTATCGCTTTGGCGCCAGTGCCACATGAGGTCGATCCAGCGACGTTTGAGCCTGGGGTTGATCAGTGTGATGGTGATCGTTGGCCTGGTGCTGGCGCAAACCAGCCTGTGGCTGTTCGAAATGGGCTTGCAGCGCTACCTGGAGTCCGGTCTGCGCAACGACAGCGAAAACCTGCTGGTGGCCCTGGTGCGTGGTCCTGTCGGCGTGCAGTTGGATGAACAGCGCTTGTCTCCGGCCTATCAGCGCCCGTTTTCCGGGCATTATTTCCGCATCGACTTCAGCGACAACCACTGGCGCTCCCGTTCACTGTGGGACCAGGAACTGCCGAAACTGCCCCAGGCGGGTTTGCAGGGCAACCTGCAATTGGGCCCGGAAGGCCAACAATTGCTGGTCCTGCGCTCGGACTACAAGCGTTTTGGCCAGTCGATTTCCATCAGCGTGGCTCAGGACTACACGCCGGTCAGGGAAAGTTTTCTCTTGATGCGCCAGGTCGGCCTGGTCCTCGGGCTGGCGGCGTTGCTGCTGATCCTCGTCCTGCAACGGGTCACCGTGCGCCGGGCCTTGCGCCCACTGGAAACCGCCCGTGAACAGATTGCGCAATTGCAGCAAGGCCAGCGCTCGCAACTGGACACCCAGGTGCCGCTGGAACTGGAGCCACTGGTGGCGCAGATCAACCATTTGCTGGCGCATACCGAAGACAGCCTCAAGCGCTCACGCAATGCCTTGGGTAACCTTGGCCATGCCCTGAAAACCCCATTGGCGGTGTTACTGAGCGTGGCTTCCAGCGAGCCGCTCAAGGACCACCCGCAAGTGGCCAAACTATTGCGCGAGCAATTGGAGCAGGTGCAGCAACGGCTCAACCGCGAACTCAACCGCGCGCGCCTTGCCGGTGAGACCCTGCCCGGCGCGCTGTTCGACTGCGACAGCGAACTGCCGGGCCTGCTGGCGACCCTGAACATGATCCATGGCGAGCACCTGGACCTGAGCTACCACGTGCGCCCCGGCTTGCATCTGCCGTGGGACCGAGAGGACTTGCTGGAACTGCTGGGCAACCTGCTGGACAACGCCTGCAAATGGGCGGATGCGCAGGTGCGCTTGAGCATTGACGAGGCGCCCCACAGCTTTCTGTTGCAGGTCGAGGATGACGGGCCGGGGATTCCCGAGGCCAAGCGCAGTCAGGTATTCAGCCGCGGTACGCGCCTGGACGAACAGACCGATGGCCATGGCCTGGGGTTGGGGATCGTGCGGGATATCGTCGAGGTATGGGCCGGCACGTTGCAGTTGCATGAGAGTGAGCTTGGGGGGCTCAAGGTACTGATCGAGTTACCCCGACGCCAGGTCTGATTGGCACCTTGCTGTCGATGCGCAGGGATTTGCAACAAGGCTTTTCTTGTAACGCCTGGCCAGACAATTTCGCTTATAACAGCCACCTGGCTGGCCATGCCGAGCAGGTTTTTTCGCTTGCAACGCATTGCATCTGCCAGGGCTCTTGCCATCCGGGCACTCGCTTGCTCGGTACCTAATAAGAAAGATAAAAGGTGACTCCCATGCGAATGACCAAGCGTTTGCGCGTGTTTGCTGCTGCCGCAGCTTTTGCTGCAAGTACGGCGACACTCGCTGCCCCAACCTTTATCAACGTGCTGACGGGCGGCACCAGCGGGGTGTATTACCCGATTGGTGTGGGCTTGTCGCAGCTCTACAGCAACGGCATCCAAGGGGCGAAGACCTCGGTGCAGGCCACCAAGGCGTCGGTGGAAAACCTCAACCTGCTGCAAGCCGGCCGCGGCGAGCTGGCCTTTGCCCTCGGCGACTCGGTAGCCGATGCCTGGACGGGGGTAGAAGACGCCGGCTTCAAGGCCCCGCTGCAAAAACTGCGGGCGATTGCCGGCACCTATCCGAACTACATCCAGATCGTTGCCAGTAAGGAGTCCGGGATCGCTACCCTGGCCGACCTGAAAAACAAGCGCATCTCCGTCGGTGCGCCAAAATCCGGCACCGAGCTCAACGCCCGCGCGATCTTCAAGGCCGCAGGCCTGAGCTACGAAGACATGGGCAAGGTCGAGTTCCTGCCTTACGCCGAGTCGGTCGAGCTGATCAAGAACCGGCAGTTGGACGCCACCCTGCAGTCCTCGGGCCTGGGCATGGCGGCGATCCGCGACCTGGCCGCGACCTTGCCGATCACCTTCGTTGCCATTCCTGCGGATGTCATCGCCAGGATCGACAACGCGGCCTACCAGGCGGGCACGATCCCGGCGGGTACCTATGAGGGTCAGGACAGCGATGTGTCGACGGTGGCGATCACCAACATCCTGGTCAGTCATGACGGAGTGGCCGATGACGTGGCCTACCAGATGACCAAGCTCATGTTCGACAACCTCGATCGCCTGGGCAACGCCCACTCGGCCGCCAAGGATATCAAGCTCGAAGGGGCGGCCAAGGGGCTGCCGATCCCACTGCATCCGGGCGCCGAGCGCTTCTACACGGAAGTAGGCGCCCTGTAGCGGCAGCGTCCGTTGCTGCGCACACGTGCCAGGGCTGCCCATGAAGCCTGCGTACACCGTACGCCAGGTTTTGTTGGCCTATCGACGTTGTAACGTGGGAGTACCTCCATGAGTGAGCAAGGTCAAAGCCTCGCCGCCAATCCCAGGGATTGGCCCCGAGCACTGTTTTATGTTGCGTTGTTGTTTTCCACCTTCCAGATCATTACCGCCGCCTTCCATCCGGTATCCAGCCAGGTACTGCGCGCGGTGCATGTGGGCTTTGTGCTGCTGGTGGTGTTTCTGTGTTTTCCGGCGTGGGGCAAGGCACAACCCCGGCGGCCGATGGCCTGGTTGCTGGGGCTTGCCGGCATGGCCACGGCGTTCTACCAGTGGTATTTCGAAGGTGACTTGATTCAACGCTCCGGCGACCTGACGGGCGGCGACATGATCGTCGGCCTGCTGCTGATCGTGCTGGTATTTGAAGCTGCGCGACGGGTAATGGGCGTTGCCCTGCCGCTGATCTGCGCGCTGTTTCTGGGCTACGGGCTGTTCGGCCAATACCTGCCGGGCGACCTGATGCACCGGGGCTACGCGATCGATCAGATCGTCAACCAGTTGGCCTTTGGCACCGAGGGGCTGTATGGCACGCCGACCTATGTATCGGCCACGTACATTTTCCTGTTTATCCTGTTCGGCGCGTTCCTCGAACAGGCCGGGATGATCAAGCTGTTCACCGATTTCGCCATGGGCCTGTTCGGCCACAAGCTCGGTGGCCCGGCCAAGGTTTCGGTGGTGTCGTCGGCGCTGATGGGTACCATCACCGGCTCGGGGGTGGCCAACGTGGTCACCACCGGCCAGTTCACCATCCCGTTGATGAAGCGCTTTGGCTACAAACCGGCGTTTGCCGGCGGCGTGGAGGCAACCTCGTCGATGGGCAGCCAGATCATGCCGCCGATCATGGGCGCGGTGGCCTTTATCATGGCCGAGACGATCAACGTACCGTTCTTCGAGGTGGCCAAGGCCGCGCTGATTCCGGCCATTCTGTACTTCGGTTCGGTGTTCTGGATGGTTCATCTGGAAGCCAGGCGTTCCAACCTGTGTGGCCTGCCCAAGGACGAATGCCCGAACCCCTGGGCGGCGGTGAAGCAGCGCTGGTACCTGCTGATTCCGCTGTTCGTGCTGGTCTATCTGCTGTTCTCCGGGCGCACCCCCTTGTTTTCCGGCATGGTCGGCCTGGCGCTGACGTCCATTGTGATTCTCGGCTCGGCAATCATCCTGCGGGTTTCGTCCACGGCCATGCGCTTTGTCTTCTGGATCGTCCTGGGCCTGCTGTGCGCAGGCTTCTTCCGGTTGGGTATCGGTATGGTGTTCGCAGTGGTAGCGCTGCTGGTGGCGGTGTGCTGGTTCGTCAAAGGTGGCCGCGACACCCTGGCCCTGTGCCTGCATGCGCTGGTGGAAGGCGCGCGTCATGCGGTGCCAGTGGGTATCGCATGCACCCTGGTGGGAGTGATCATCGGCGTAGTGTCGCTGACCGGGGTGGCCTCCACCTTTGCCGGCTACATCCTCGCCATTGGCCAGGACAATCTGTTCCTCTCGCTGGTGCTCACCATGCTCACCTGCCTGGTACTGGGCATGGGTATCCCGACCATTCCCAACTACATCATCACCAGCTCGATCGCCGCCCCGGCCCTATTGGACTTGGGGGTTCCGCTGATTGTGTCGCATATGTTCGTGTTCTATTTCGGCATCATGGCCGACCTCACGCCGCCGGTGGCGCTGGCCTGTTTCGCGGCGGCACCGATTGCCCGGGCGAGTGGCCTGAAGATCAGC
>Ga0180008_1000649_pt1 | contig 26731 bp, 24 predicted proteins | sample MM_PW_MetaG_FD_121121 | JGI IMG/M metagenome (GOLD analysis project Ga0180008, IMG submission 121121) | Groundwater microbial communities from the Aspo Hard Rock Laboratory (HRL) deep subsurface site, Sweden - MM_PW_MetaG | ecosystem: Environmental > Aquatic > Deep subsurface > Groundwater... | reverse complement strand
TGTTAAAAATCGTTCCTGACGATTTTTTTACGTCCATGTGTAAATCCGTTATGATAAGCGCCTGATTTTTCGTGGAACCCTGTCCTGATGCGAATGCCTGTTCAGCCTGCTTCCTTGCGGCAGTTTGTTTTACTCAGCTTTTTTATGGCGCTAATCCCACTTGGGGTTTTGTTGTGGCAAAGCCACAGCGCTTTATCTGATGTCAGCCGTTATGCCATAGCTGAAGCCGAGAGTTCGGTTGCTAATGTGCGGCGCGCTGAAAATATGCAAAAGCTGGTCAATGACATTGAACGCTCCGTGTTGCAATTCAGCATTTTGAAAACCGATGCCTTGTCGCAGCTGGCGGCCACTCACCTCAATAATTACCAACAGAATCTGGGTTCTGTTTGTCTGAATCTGGGCCAGCCTGTGCTGTGTGCGCAGCAGCAAAAGCAACTGGAGTTGTTATTTGCCAGCTACCTGCATGAAAGTAATGAAGAGCTGAGCCCCATTCTGCAAAGGATCCGTCAGCAGCAGGTGCAACTGACGCAAGTGATCTGGGCTTTACTGGAGCAACGGTTACAGCAGCAGCAAGTCTATGCCGAAGAAGCCCAAAGTCATCTGGCCTGGCAAACCGTGGCTTTAGTGGTATTAACCTTATTGATGGTACTTTGGGCTTCAGCCCGTATTACCGCGCCTGTGAAAATGCTGGATACCATGATCCGTTCAATAGGGCAGGCCAGTCACCATTTTCCCCATGACAAAGTGGATGGCCCACGTGAACTGACAGAACTGGGTGAGCAGCTACGCTGGCTGGCATCACGTTTACAGCAACTGGAAGCCTTGCGACTGATTTTATTACGCCATGCATCCCACGAATTAAAAACTCCTTTATCCAGTATCCGTGAAGGCTGTGCTCTGTTGAACGAACAGTTGGTTGGGCCTTTAAATCCGCAACAAATGGAAGTGGTTAGTTTACTCAATGGTAGTGCTGACCGCTTAAGTGTGCTGACGGAACAACTGCTGGATTACAACAAGTTATTGCAACAAGCCAAACCCGAGTTTGGCTGGCATGACAGTGAAACTCTGCTGCAAAACTGCTTTAATGATCATGCGTTATCCCTACAGCAACGCGAACAAACTATAGTACTGGACTGTCAGTTGCCGCGTATTTATACCGACTCCATGTTGTTCCGGCGTATTCTGGATAACCTGATTAACAACGCACAGGCATACGGTGCTGAGGGCAGTAATGTCTGGGTCAATTTACGCCTGCATGATAAATTTATGCTGTTAGACGTGGCGAATAACGGCACCCCTATTCCTGCTGAATTGCGGGCTAAATTGTTTGAACCCTTCCAGCGTGGTAAAGCCCCTCGTTTTGATGCAGTACAAGGTTCAGGTTTAGGTTTATCTATTGTCGCTGACTGCGCCCGTTTATTAGGTGGTTTGGCAGAAATTATCGACGTCAGTTACGCCGATGTGTGTATTCAGGTGCGTTTGCCTTTAGTTGAGGATGCGGTATGAAAGTTTGGTTAAGTCTTGGCCTTTGTTTGGCGTTAACAGCCTGTCAGGGTGTAAAACCTGTAGTGCCTGTGGTGAATAAAACTTTACCAAAAGTGGAACCTGCACAAACCCAGTTGGTGGAACCTCCTAGACCTGTCAAAGCTGAATTGGCGATTGCCGACGATGCTTTAACCTTACAAGCCTGGCGGGATTTCCGCGCCCAGTTGTTGCTGATGCCTGTGACTGAGCGGGATTTATTATTACGTAGTTTTAGAACCAGTCCTGTCACCACTTTACAAACCTTATTAATTAAGCTGCATCCGGACAGTCCTTATGCGGTGCGCTTTGCGGCTCAGACTCAGTTAAATGACAAGCTGACCACCTTACCTAAAGGCTTAGCCGATTTATTGCGCTGGGATCTGGCCTATAACCAGAAGTTGCTGGAAAGCGAATCTGCGGTCACTGCCTTATCGCGTTTAAATGCACAACAGCAAGAACAATTGGACAGACTGCGCCGACAAAGCAAAGATTTACAGAAGAAAATTGATGCACTGACCCAAATTGAAGCTAAGTTAAACCAGACAGGAAATTAATCATGAGCAATGGCGCCCGGTTATTGCTGGTGGATGATGATCCCAGCTTATTACGTTTACTAACGCTCCGTCTGGAAGGCGAAGGTTATCAGGTGATCAGTGCAGATTGCGCCGAAACTGCTTTGGTATTGCTGGGTAAAAACAAAGTCGATGTGGTGCTGAGTGATTTACGTATGCCGGGTTTAGACGGCATGGCCTTGTTTGACGAAATCGCCAAACGCCATGCTGGTTTGCCTGTCGTGTTGATGACAGCACACGGCTCCATTCCTGAAGCTGTAGCAGCCACTCAGCGTGGTGTCTTTGGTTTTTTGACTAAGCCTCTGAACAACAACGACTTACGCGATATTTTAGCCCAGGCTGTGCATCAGTCTCATGTGCCAAGCAAAGATGAATGGCGCACCGATATTATTACCCGCAGCAAAGTGATGGAGCAGGTACTGGATCAGGCGTACAGAGTAGCGCAGCGCGATGTCAGTGTGTTAATCACTGGGGCCAGCGGTACTGGTAAAGAAATGCTGGCGAAAGCCATTCATAAAGCCAGTCCACGGGCTAAAGGCCATTTTGTTGCTATTAACTGTGGTGCTTTACCTGAGCATTTGCTGGAATCAGAGCTTTTTGGTCACACCAAAGGTGCTTTTACCGGTGCAGTGACAGAACACTTAGGTTTATTCCGCGAAGCCGACGGCGGCACTTTGTTCCTGGACGAAATTGGTGATATGCCGATGCCATTGCAGGTGAAGTTATTGCGGGCTTTGCAGGAGCGGCAAATCCGCCCTGTGGGTAGTACTAAAACTATTGCCATAGATGTGCGGGTACTATCGGCAACGCACCGTGATTTAAAACAGGCGATGCAGGAACAGAGCTTCCGCGAAGATTTGTATTACCGCTTAAACGTGGTGAATTTACAGTTGCCGACCTTAAGAGAGCGGGCTGAAGACATTCCATTGTTAGCTCGTCATGTGCTGCAACAAAATGCCGAACGTCATGGCGTGCAGGTCAACCGCTTTTCTGAAGATGCAATGCAGGCGCTAGTCACAGCTCAATGGCCGGGCAATGTGCGCCAATTGGTCAACGTGGTTGAGCAATGTGTGGCTTTAACCCAAAGCCCTGTGCTGAGCGTGGCTTTGGTCGAGCAAGCGTTGTCGCAAAACCGCAGTTTCTGGCCGACCTTAAGTGAAGCCCGTGATCAGTTTGAACGGCAGTATTTGATCCGGGTGTTAAAAATGGCCGAAGGCAATGTCACCCGTGCTGCAGAATTGGCTGGGCGTAACAGAACAGACTTTCACAAACTACTGAAAAAACATGAACTCAGCGCAGCTCAGGTATCCGAGCAAAGCGATGAATTGGAATAACTGAAAATGGGGTCAGATCACATTGTTAACAGCGAACAATGTGATCTGACCCCGAGAGATAAATCGATGCACGAAAATTTTGAAGTAGAACCCGATGTACTGAAAGCCAAAATCATCAGCGAAACAGCAAAGATTAGCTGGCTGGAGTTGCAAAAGTTTTATGCTGCGGGCTCTGTGGTTCAGGTCTCCGCTGAACTGGATTTAGTGGATGTGGCTTTTGCTTTTAGTCAGGATGATAAAACTGCAGTGCAGAACTGGTTACAGACAGGTTTAGTCGACAGAGTAGGCGATACGCAAGCACAGCTTTGGGTTGAACAAAAAGCAGAACTTTGGGCTGTGGTGATTTCCCCCTGGATATTAGTGCAGGATAAAGCCGGTTCATCCACTCATTAATTAGGCAGGTCAACGCTTTATGTACGCAGAAAATTTCCAGTTAGAGTCTTACCTTAAACGTATTGGTTACACAGGGTCTTTAGATCGCAATGCTGAAACCTTAACCAAGCTGATGCGTGCTCAGTTGTTTAGCGTTGCCTTTGAAAACCTGGATGTGCAGGCAGGCAAAATTGTCTCTTTAGTACCGGAACAAATCGTCGATAAAATAGTAGGCCAGGGCCGTGGTGGTTATTGTTATGAGGTGAATGGCCTCTTTGCGATGGCATTACAGGCGTTAGGTTTTAGCTACAAGTTTATCGCCTGTCGTCCTATGTTCTACTCGGTGCGCCGGCCTAAAACTCATATGGTGTTGCTGGTTGAAGCTGAGGGTGACCAATGGATCTGTGATTTAGGTTTTGGCAGCTACGGTATTCGTGCCCCTATCGCTTTATCTTCGTTAGAACAAGTGCAGCAACAAGACTTTGATCAGTTCCGTTTAACCACAGAACAAAGTGGTGCTTATGTGGTGCAGGCTATGGTGGATGGTCAGTGGTTAAGTCAGTTTGGTTTTGAACCTTATGCCAGCGAGTGGGTCGACTTTATGCCCGCCAACTACCTGAATTCCACCCATCCGGATACGATTTTTGTGCAGAAGTTATTGGTGATTAAACACCACGAACAAGGCCGGGATATTTTGCTGGGCGACCAGCTAAAACAAATTCGTGTCGATGGCCCAGTGGTGCAACAGCTAAGCCCTGAACAGCGGGAAGACATACTAAAGCTGCTGTTAAAATAAAATTGGGGTCAGATCACATTGTTAACTGTTAACAATGTGATCTGACCCCAATTTAAAAGTTAATAGCCTGCAGCCTGGCCGTCTTTACGGGATTCAGAAGCACCGTAATAAACGCCGGTTTTAGGGTCTTTCATAATGGCTTGATAGCCGCCAAACTCACCCAAAGCGTAACGCACATCATGGCCTTTTTTCATCAGCTCACGGGCTGTTTCATAAGGCACACCTTTTTCCAACTGAACATAACCACCATTGGTTAAATAAGCAGCCTGTGAATCGGTTGGCTCAGTGCTGCCCAGATGTTGCCAGCGTGCTGCATCGCCGGCTTCCTGCAGGTTCATGCCGTAATCCACCATATTGACGACAATCTGCACATGACCCTGAGGTTGCATAGCACCACCCATCACACCAAAGCTGGTTAGTGGTTTGCCATCTTTACTGATAAAAGCCGGAATGATGGTCTGGAAAGGGCGTTTGCCAGGCTCATAAGCATTGGCGTGTTTTTGGTCCATAGAAAACATTTGGCCTCTGTCCTGGAAACCAAAACCAGTGCCCGGAGCTACCACTCCTGAACCCATGCCACGGTAGTTACTTTGGATCAGTGACACCATAGTGCCGTCTTTGTCGGCTGTGGTCATATAAATGGTATCGCCTTCGTAAGCGGCCGGATTACCCGCATCAACACGCTGGGCAGCATTAGCGCCAATCAGCTTAGCGCGCTCTTTACCATAAGCTTCAGAAATCAGGCCTTTGATTGGCAGCTTGTTAAAATCGGTATCGGCATAAAACTTAGCTCTGTCTTCAAAAGCCAGTTTTTTCGCTTCCACTAAAGTATGAATACTTTCGACACTGTTGTAGCCCATGGCTTTTAAGTCGAAATTTTTCAGAATTTGCAGCATCTGCAAGGCCGCTATGCCCTGACCATTAGGCGGTAATTCCCACACATCATAACCACGGTAGTTCACTGATACAGGTTCTACCCAGTCGGATTTGTGGCTGGCGAAATCTTCATAACGCAGATAACCGCCATTGGCTTTCATAAAACCATCGATACTTTTGGCGATATCGCCTTTGTAAAAAGCATCACGACCGCCCGTGGCTATGGCTTTATAAGTGGCAGCCAAGTCAGGGTTTTTAAACATCTCGCCTTTAGCCGGCGCTTTGCCATTGATGGTAAAAGTACCAACAAAATCACCAGGCTGGTCTTTTAAGCGTGGAACTGATCTGTCCCAGTAATAAGCAATCAGTTCGCTAACCGGAAAACCTTGTTCGGCATAGGTAATGGCAGGCTGCAGAATTTGTGTCATCGGCAATTTGCCAAACTTCTGGTGCATCTCAAACCAGCCATCTACTGCGCCAGGTACGCTGATCGGTAACATGCCATAAGGAGGCAAATCTTCACGGCCGAGTTTTTTCAGCTCTTTGGCCAGTTGTTTATGACTTAAACCTTTAGGTGAGCGACCTGAAGCATTGAGGCCATAAATTTTATTGGTTTTACCGTCCCAGATAATGGCGTACAAATCACCGCCTATACCGTTGCCAGTCGGCTCCATCAAACCTAAAGCGGCATTGGCAGCAATAGCAGCATCTACTGCTGTGCCACCTTGTTTCATAATATCCAACGCAATTTGAGTCGCTAATGGCTGACTTGTTGCAGCCATCGCATGAGGAGCTATCACTTCGGAGCGGCTGGCAAAATCAGCGCCGGTAATACGGTCATACGCCATCAGTTGAGGAGATAACGCAAGCAGGCTGCAGAGCAGGAGTTTTTTCATTGTGGTTGTGCCTCTGAAATACAGGAGCACTCAAACTAATCAGAGCGTGCTGAAATTACCAGCGGCACGCGACCAAAGGCCGAATTAGCTGGCTGAAACTTGCTGTGCGGTTAAAGCTGCAGGTTGCTTATAGTGTAGGGTGGACTCGCCGTAGGCAAGCCGCCAAAGTTTATTGGGGAATAGCCAGCGATCAATAGTTTATGGCGCAATGCCGCTATACCATGGCTGGCTGTGCCGATTATGGTATAGGGCTGTAGCAGTTATATAGCACCTGCAGCTAAAGGTGTAACAGGGCGAGCCATTTCCAGATGCGGAATATCGTCTTCCAGATAAGGTTCGCTGCAGGCAATAAAACCAAAAGATTCGTAAAAACGTTGCAGGTAACACTGGGCTGAAATACGGATCTCCAGATCAGGCCAGCAACTACTGGCGACATCTAGAGCTTTGTCCATCAGACCACGGCCCAACGCCAGACGGCGTGCTGTTTGTGACACACAAATGCGGCCTAACGCCGGGCTGTTTTCATAGCTGACACCTGGTGCCAATACCCGGGCGTAGGCTAAAATCTTGTCACCTTTTTTCAACAGAATATGTCGGGTTTGCGGATGTAAATCTTTATTGTCCAGCTCCGGATAAGGGCAGTTTTGCTCAACTACAAATACATCCACTCTTAATTGCAGCATGGCATACACCGTATACGAATCCAGTTGACTAAAGCCTGCGACTTGCCATTCCATTCGTCTGTCCTGTTATTTTTCTAATGATTTTGGCTTTACTATACCAAACTCATTACATTCTTGTCTGGTTGCAACAACAGCAGTAAACGCCTTGCACAAAAAAGTCGGCATGACGACTCAACTTGGCGCACACTTAGTACATTCGTTTGATGGAGCCAAAAGGAGTTGTGATGTGGTTAAGCCAGATAGTCCAAAAGAAACGCCACTGGCAGCAATTGCTCAGTGTATTGGTGTTACTGCTGGTCAATGTCAGCTTCTACAGTATTGGCCAGTTACAGCTGCAGGAACGTCAGCAGCAATGGCAACAATGGCTTGTTTTACAGCCGTTGCAGCAACAATCCTGGTTGGTTAGTGAGCAGGGCCAGCTAAAGCTTTTATCCAGCCCACCGCCAGTTGCTGCTGAGTTTATCGCTTTGGATGGCTCTAATCCTGTATTACATCTGGAGCCTGAACTGGTCACAAGCTGGAGTACAGCGGATTACCTGTTATTAAATCTGCCTTTTGTCATTTGGCTGGGGTGGTTACTGTGGATCAGGCCTTACCAGCAACAGTTCAGGCTGGAGTTACAGCAGCTGGAACAGCAAACTCAACTACTACTTACACATTTAGAGTTACCCTTTCATCGCGAAACAAATCCTGCCACTCAGTTGCAGCGGGTTTTGTTAAAGCTACAAAACTGGCAAAAGCGCGACAGTGAAATTCGTCAGTTGGTGCGGGTGCAAGGATTAGTGGATCATGAGCTGGCGATAGGGAACAGAGTATTTTTTGAAAGCCGCTTAAATCACTATTTAACTGAAAGTACAGAAGTGGCCAGCGGCGCCGTATTTTTAGTGCAGCTGTCACATCCTGAACCTCACTTGTCCGTTCTGATTAAGTTACAAAGGTTAAGAGGCTGTGTTGAGCTTATCGCTGAGCTGGTGTCCGGTTGGCCCGATGCGGTATTGGCAAGGCTGGCCGACAACGATCTGGCCTTACTGATCCCGGGTTTAACCGGAAAAGAAGCTGAGCAGTTGGGGGATCGTATGGCGCAGGTGTTGAGCCAGGCCAATTTTTTTGATGAGTGTCAGGATTTTGATTTAGTGCATATTGGCTTTGTGTTGTACCAACAAGGGCAAAGTTCTTACCAACTGATGGCTGAGGCTGATATGGCTTTAAAAACGGCTCAGTTGCAGGGGCCTAATGCCGCCTATGGTTTTAATGATCCACAAAAGCCCAAAATTAAAGGTTCTGTCTGGTGGCGGACCGAATTACATAATGCACTGAGAGAAAATAGATTTTTGCTTAGCTTTCAACCGGTTTTCTCCTGGCAGGATAACGACGTATTGCAGCATGAAGTATTGGTGCGGCTTGCCAGCAGTGATGGTGATAAACTCGCGGCGGCGTTGTTTTTACCTATGGCAGCCAACTGCGGTTTAGTCAGTGCCATAGATCAGTATGTGCTGCTGAAAGTAGCCAAACTCAGTGAAACCGAAGCGTTGGAGCACTGCCGTTGCAGTGTGAACTTAAATACCCAATCGTTGCTGGATGAGGGATGGTGGCATTGGCTGCAGCAGCAGTTGAACAGTGGTGCCATAGTGGCTACCGATCTGGCTTTGGAGTTTCATGAGCATCATTTGATCAAGCAATACAAAAGTCTGAAGCCGAAATTATTGCAGTTACAGCAGTGGGGTTTTGAACTGGTTGTGGATCATGTGGGTTTAAGTCTGGACGCAACACCTTATACCGATGAGTTGCCTATCCGTATGTTAAAAATTCATCCGGCTGTGGTGCGTGGTATTGACCATCAACTGGAGCAACAGTTGTTTATCCGCGGGTTGTTAGCATCTTGTGTTGGCAAAGATATTAAAGTGGTCGCCACAGGAGTTGAGCAGGACCCTGAATGGCAATGTCTGAAAAAACTGGGTGTTATAGGGGCTCAGGGTTATTACTTTAGCCAGCCGCTGGCCCGTATTATTGCTCAGAATCAGCTGTCGGGCTAATAAGACCACGATATGCCAGTCCTTTCAGTGCCTGCAGACCCCCTGTGTGAAAAAAACTCAGGCGGCTGCCTGGCGGGATCTCGCCGCGTTTAATTAATTCAAATACCGAATATAAAGCTTTGCCGGTATAAATGGGCTCCAGCTGTAGCCCCTGATGGGCAAAAGACTGGCAAAACTGCCACAACTCTTGATCAAAACGACCATAACGTGGCTGATGTAACGCCTGAACTAACCGCCACTCTGGCCAATGGCGCTCAGACGGTAAAAGTTGTTTGATTTTGTCCGGCAAGCTTTGATCTTTCACCACGGCAATGCCTAACACCGCTGTAGTTTCTGCGCCATGAATAACACCTGCAACTGTGCCACCGCTGCCCACAGCGCAAATAAGTAAAGACGCAGGGCCAGCAGGAGTATTGCGCATATCCAGTTCGCTGACGCCCCGCACTGCAGCCTCGCAGGTTCCGCCTTCAGGAATATGCAGGTAATCAGGGAATTGACCTTTCAGTTGCTGTAGTGTTTCCTGCAGATAACGGCTCTGATAATAAGCTCTGCTGACAGGGATCAATCGCATGCCATAAGACTGACATATTGCCAATGTAGGGTTGTTTATGTCGGCTTCTTCGCCCCGCACTATACCCACACTTTTCAGGTTATTTTCGGCGGCAGCTGCTGCCGTAGCAACTAGGTGATTGGAAAAGGCCCCACCAAAGGTTAACAATCCCTGATATTTTTGTTGCAGTGCCTGCTCCAACTGGTATTTTAGCTTCAACAACTTATTCCCTGATATATCGGGATTGCTACTCGGTACATAACGCAGCCAAAGTTCGGTCTGATACTCCGTCAGAACAGGATGTTGAATGTTTTGCCACTGCAAATAAGAAGTTAGTTTCATGCTTTGCAGTAGATTTGGAATAAAATTTTTATCATTTTTATCGTTTCTGTGATAATTTAGCGTTACAATAATACAAGAAAGTACAGTAGGTAGTATTTGCCGTTATGTTAACAAAGCTATTGGCGCAACTTAAACTCACCAAAAAATCGGGCAACCTGTTTGCCGGAGTTCATCTGTCCGCCAATAGTTTAAAGGTTGTTGTCGTCACTCAGCAATCTGCAACAGAACAGCGGGTAGAACAAATGTTCCAGGAACAATTTAGTTCTGCAGCACAAATGGCAGCCGCTTTTAAAACAATAGCGACAAAATTACCACCGGATTGTCAGTGTACTTTAGTGATCCCGCCTGAGCGTTATATGGTGTTGCAGATTGATAAGCCTGCTGTGCCTGATGACGAGATTTCATTAGCTTTACCTTGGACAATCAAAGATTTAGTCACTCTGCCTGATGACGATATGGTATTGGATTATCTTGATTTACCATTGCAAAACCAATTGCAGGGTATCAAAGTGAATGTGGTCGTCAGTTCTAAAAGCTGGCTGGCCGACATTGTCGCATTGTTTGTCAAAAATAAACTGCAGTTAGTCGGTATTCAGCCGGAAGAATGGCTGGCCAGAAACTTACTACCCGCTAAAAATCAGGCATTGATGCTGGTATCACACCAGCCGGGTCAGGATTTGGCAGTACAAATTTTACAGCAAGGTAATTTGTGTTTCTCCCGTCGTCTGCGTGGCTTTAATCGTTTGGATCAATACAGCCTGGATGACTTGCAGCAAGGTGTGTTTGATAACTTATTGCTGGAATTACAACGCTCCATAGATTATTTCGAAGGTCAGCTCAAACAGGCTCCGGTGAAAGAAATTGCATTGTTATTAGTCAATTCGAATCAGGCAGGCATAGTGCAATTGTTTGTGCAGAATGGATTTTCTCAGGTATTTGCGATATCAGCCAAGGATGTCAGAGTACAGATGTCAGCGGAACAGTTTAGTCTTTATTGGTTAGCACTTGCGGGTGCAATAGAGCCTTTGTGCGCTCAAATGGAGGTAAACCTTGAAACTACGGGTTAACCTTTATGTACAGGCATTGCAGCCAGTTAAAGAAAAAATCAGTTTAAAGCTGCTGGTTAGCAGCACCTTTGGGCTTTGTGCCGTATTGCTGCTGGCCGGTCTGATCATGAATGCGCACACAGAAGCGAAACAAGCTGAATTAGCCGTGTTGCAACAGCAAGTGAAGAATCAGGAGCTGCAATTAACCCAATTGCAGGCCACCATTGGCAGTCGCCAGCCTTCACCAATTCTGGTTAAGCAACGTCTGGAGCTGAACCAGGTTATTGCGCAAAAACAAAAGCTGCTGCAATTTGTGCAAGGCGAGCAATTAAAAACCTCTGTGAAGTATTCCCCCGTGTTTAAGTATCTCGCCAGCATTGATCCTCAAGGCTTTTGGCTGAGCGGCTTTAGTTTAAATGCAAGCTCCAGCCAGTTTAGTGGTTATGTCACTGAAGCCGAACTGTTACCAAAATGGCTGAATCAGTTGAGTGGCACAGAGTTCTTTAAGGGCCAGACATTTTCTCAGTTTGAAATCAAACAGGAAGAAAACACCGAAGCTTTAGCTTTTAAAGTGACGTCTTCTGCAGTTGGTGCTGCAACTGTTGGTGCAGCAACTTCGGAGGCCAAACCATGAGTGCATGGCAGCAGATGTCAGAACGCTTTAGTGCGTTAAAAGAACGGGAAAAATACACAGCTTTTATTAGTGCTCTGTTGTTATCGTTGTGGCTTTTTATGCTGCAGCTCTTAGTGCCGGCTTTTGAAGAGTTGCGTAAAGTAGAGCAGCAAATAACCAGCGCCACTATGACTGTGCAGCAGCAAAGCAGTAGTTTAATCTCCTTGCAACAACAAGCTGAGGTAGATATTGATGCTAATTACAGAGCTGAATTGGAGAGTCTGCGACTTCAGGAGCAGGAGCTGCAGCAACAGATCTCGAAACTGACCAGCTACTTTATAGGTTCAGAGCGCATGGCGTCTGTACTGCAGGATGTGTTAAAAAGTAGTAATAATGTAAAAATGAAATCTGTGATTGCCAATCCACCTGTACCTTTAACTTTTTCAGAGCAAGGCACTGATAATAAAGCGGTTATTTATCAACATTCTACACTGGTGGTCTTAACGGGTGATTATTTTGCATTAACTGCTGTGTTAGAGCGGCTGGATGCGTTGTCCTGGTCGCTGGGTTGGCAAAGTATTGATTACAACGTAACTGAATACCCTAATGCGGAGCTGACTTTGCATTTACTGACTGTGAGTGACAATGAAAGTTATATTAAGTTGTAGCCTGTGTTTAGTTCTGAGTTGTGCTGTGATGGCGGCTTCAGACCCAACAAAACCCGACGTGGCAATGGCTGTGCCTGTAAGTGCGGATGCAACAGATACGGCTGTGGTGGATGTCAGCGCTAAATTTAAACTTGGGCTGATCAAAAATGTACAGGGACACTATATGGCATTGATTAACGGCCAATCGGTAAAACGGGGCGACGAAATTGATGGCTACAAAGTACTGAGCATTGATCGGCAGCAGGTTGTGCTACAGCAGGCGAATGAACGTTTAACCTTAAGTTTGTTTAAAGCGATGAAAACTCAATGAATTATTTTAACAAAAACTATTTCACAATAGCTTTCATCAGCTTAGGTTTAGCTGCTTGTCAGGGCATGCAGGAAACTAAAATTCCTGAACAGGCACAGGCTGCGTTGGCAGAACAGCAAAAGCAGCCACAACCAGCAGCTATGGTTGTGCCAGACAGTGTGACTCAGGATTTATTAGCAATGACCAGCCCTATGCAACAGGCGCAGCCTGTGCAGCAGCGCTTTAACGTGGCTGCGGCCAACGTGGATGTTGCAGATTTCTTTACATCGCTGGTTGCAGATACGGATTATAGCGTGGCTATTCATCCGGCTGTGGCAGGGCAGATCACGCTGGATTTAAAACAAGTCACGTTAAACGAGGCTTTTGCCGTTGTTGAGCAGCTGTATGGTTACCATATTCAGCAAGTGGGCTCTATTTATAAAGTGATGCCGGGTGGTTTACGCACTGAAACTATTCCGGTGAATTATTTGCTGATGCAACGTTCGGGCAGCTCCTCTATTTCTGTCACTGCCGGTGGAATATCGTCCTCTCAGGGCAATAACAGCAATGGCAACTCCGGCAATAACAACAACCAAAATGGCAACCAGAACAACAACCAAAACAACAATAATCAAAATGGTAATAACCAGAACAGTCAGAGCGGCCAGGGCAATGGCAGCTCGGTACAAAGCTCGAGCGAAACTGATTTCTGGAAAGATTTAAAAGAAGCTATCACTGGTGTTATGGGATCTGGCCCGGATCGGGCTGTGGTCGTCAGCCCGCAGGCAGGTTTAGTGACAGTACGTGGTTTACCTGCTGAAATTGAAGCTGTTCGGGCCTATTTAGGTCAAACCGAAGAGAGTTTACAACGTCAGGTGATATTGGAAGTAAAAATCATCGAAGTCACTTTAAACGATGATTATCAGCAAGGTATCAACTGGAGCAAAATTGCAGGCACTATAGGCTCCACAGATATCAACTTCAGTAATAACAGCTTTAACCTAGGCAATAATATTACTGCCCAGATTGGCGGCTTAGGCAGCATAGGTTTTGAAGGCGACGATTTTAGCGGTGTAATTAACCTGTTGGAAACTCAGGGGAATGCGCAGGTGCTGTCCAGCCCACGGGTCACGGCCATCAATAATCAGAAAGCTGTAATTAAAGTCGGCTCCGATGAATATTACGTCACCGGCGTCAGCAGCAGTTCAAATCTGAGTGATACGACGGGCACAGGTACAGGCATCACTAGGGATGTGCCTATTCCAGAGCTTGAACCATTTTTCTCTGGTATTGCTTTGGATGTGACGCCGCAGATTAATGTCGATGGTGATGTGATATTACATGTGCATCCTTCGGTATCAGAGACCAGCGAGCTGAACAAATCCATCAATTTAGGTGGAACCAGTTCTTATACATTACCTTCGGCTCAAACCAATATCCGTGAATCCGATACTATTATTAAAGCCCGTAACGGTGAAATTGTCGTGATTGGTGGTTTAATGCAGTCCACGATCAGCGATAGTGAATCTAAAGTGCCAGTGCTTGGATCTGTGCCTTTATTCGGCAAGTTATTTACCAATATCAGCAAAGTAGAGCGGAAAAAAGAATTGATAATACTGATCAAGCCTACAGTTTCGTCCGGCAGCGCTATGCAGCAACAGCTGAAGCAATCTGCCGATTTGATTGATCAATGGTATCCGAAGAACTGATTATGTTGTATTTACGCCACTTTGGTTTACAGCAAAGCCCTTTTAGCCTGACTCCAAACACGGCGTTTTATGTCGATCTGCCTCAGCACCATGAAGCCATGGAAGTGCTGACGACAGCACTCAATGTCGGCGAAGGTTTTATTAAAGTGACGGGTGAAGTCGGTACCGGCAAAACCATGTTATGTCGCAAGCTGATGAATGAAGCGCCGGAAGACTGGGTCATTGCTTACATTCCGGACCCTTATTTGTCACCGCTGGAATTGCGTTGGGCTTTGGCGACCGAATTAGGCCTGAAGCACTCCGACACTATTAACAATCAGCAATTAGTGCAGTTGGTGCAGCATTGTCTGGTTGCTTTTGCAGCCGAAGGCAAAAGAGTAGTGCTGATTATTGATGAGGCCCAGGCTTTGCCTGACGATACGCTGGAAGCATTACGTTTGTTGACCAATCTGGAAACTGAACAACGCAAACTATTGCAGGTGGTGTTATTTGGTCAACCTGAACTGGATAAACGTCTTGCCAGTTACAAGTTTCGCCAGCTACGTCAGCGCGTCAGTTTTTCTTATTTTTTACGTGGCATGTCCTATTACGAAGTACAGGCTTATGTCAGTACTCGTATTGATATAGCAGGCGTTCGCCAGCCATTGTTTTCGCCTGGTGCATTAAAAGCGATTTGGAAATACAGCAGAGGGATCCCACGTTTAGTGAATGTATTAAGTCATAAGGGCCTGATGCTGGCTTTTGGTGAAAATAAACTTCAGGTGCAAACCAAACACTTACGATATGCAGCCAAAGATACCGAAGATGTAAAAGACCACCTTTTGGCGTTAAACCCAGTCTGGTTGAGTTTGTTGGTCTCGTCACTGATGATTGCAGCTGCTGCGCTCTGGCATTTCAGGGAGCTGTGGTTATGAGTGTGATCAATAAGATGCTGCGGGATTTAGACAAACAGCAACAACACCCTGACAGAGGTTTTGCCAGCTTCAGACCAGAGCGCAAATCACATTGGCTGTTATGGGGCTCAGTACCACTGGCCTTATTGGCTGGCTGGTGCGGACAGGCCTGGTATATGGAACGCTTTTCGATCAAAACAGATCAGGCCGCTACAGTAGCTGAAGTGCAAAAAGGCCAGGTGCATCCATTGGCTGCAGTTACTCAACTGCTGCCTGAAGCTCAAAGTCTGGCCGCTGTAACGAATGCCACCGCAGGTACATCCACAGCAGAAACTGTCAGTTTGCAGAAGGTAGTCACCAACCGCATTTCTCCGGAAGCGGCGGCTCAACTGGGTAAAACGACAGCAGCGCAACCTGCTGTAGATGCAGGATCTGAATTGCAACCTTTTGCTCAGCAACCAGTAGCGGAAGAGCGTGTTGTGCAAGTGGTATTAGCTGAAGCTGTTCCTGCAGCCAGCAATAGCGTTGCATTACCCGATCCGGCAGCGACAGACCAGGTTCAGGTCACTGAATTTGATCAAAGCGCAGACTTTGCCGCAGAGCAGGAAACACTGATTGAACCTGACTGGAACGATCCACCACAGGTTGCAGACAAACCCCGTTCTCTGGCGATAGAAAAAGTACAACTAAATCCAGAGCAGCAAAAAGTATTGTTCAGGCAAAAGGCCCAAAAGGCTGAATCCAGCGGAAATCTGAATCAGGCTGTGAGTTACTGGCAACAAATCCGCCAGTTGACTCCGTCAGAGAGTGAAGCGTATTTAGAGTTGTCACGTTTGGCTCAAATTCAACGTAATGATCTGGCCGCCGTGCAGATCCTGGAGCAAGCCAGTGTTGCTGGTGTGAATGATCCAAAACTATCCATGGCATTAGCTGCTTTGGCGCTGAAGCAACAGGATTGGGCCAAAGCTTTGGGTTATTTGCAGTACGAGCCGGATATTTTTAATTACACTGACTTTTATGCGTTAAAAGCCGCAGCTTTGCAGAAAACCAGTCAGCATGCACAAGCTGTGCAAGTGTTTCAGCAACTGGCGCGGCAGCAGCCGGATCAGGCACGTTGGTGGCTGGGAATGGCATTAAGTTATGACGCGCTGCAACAGCAGGATCAGGCATTACTGGCCTATCGTCAGGTGGCAGTAAACGGCTTGGGCTTGTCAGCTGACAGTCTGAACTATGTAAAAAAACGCATAGCGGCGTTAGAGTGATTTTATGTTAAAACCCAGATTAAAAATGCGACTTGGTGATTTGTTGGTGCATGAAAGCATCATCACTGAGCAACAACTGCAACAAGCTTTGGCGCAGCAGCAAAAAACTGGCCGCAAGCTGGGTAGCAGTCTGATTGATATGCAGTTTTTAACTGAAGATCAGTTGCTGCAGTTTTTATCACAGCAGCTCAAAGTCGATTTGCTGGATATCAGTTCGCAGCAAATTGACCCTAAAGCCGTTGCTTTATTACCTGAAGTACACGCCCGTCGTTTCCGTGCTTTAGTGCTGGAAGACAGAGGCAGCTCTGTGTTATTGGGCATGAGCGACCCGGCTGATTTGTCGGTACTGGATCAGATAGCTCCGATGCTGGCACCGAAAGATATTTCTATTGCGATAGTGCGGGAAAGTCAGCTGATCAGCGCTTTTGACCGTTTGTACCGTCGTACGAAGCAAATTGAAAGTTTTGCCACTCAGCTTAAAGAAGAATACGCCGAAACCGATATTCTCGATTTTGGTGCTTTAAGCGATCCAACAGATAACGACAATACTATTGTCAAACTGCTGCAATCTATTTTTGAAGATGCGGTGCAGGTGCGGGCTTCGGATATTCATATAGAACCCGATGAAAAACTGCTGCGTATCCGCCAGCGGGTCGACGGTGTGTTGCAGGAAAACGTGCTTAAAGAAGTCAGCATAGTTCCGGCTTTGGTGTTGCGGTTAAAGCTGATGGCTCAGCTGGATATTTCGGAAAAACGTTTGCCGCAGGATGGTCGTTTCCAAATCAAAATTAAAGGCCGCACTATCGATGTGCGTATGTCGACTATGCCAGTGCAATACGGCGAGTCGGTGGTGATGCGTTTGCTGGACCAGTCGGCAGGTTTGCTGACCATGGAACAAACCGGTATGCCTGATGCGCTGCTGAAACGTTTACGCCGTATTTTAAAAACGCCACATGGCATGATCCTGGTCACAGGCCCAACAGGTTCGGGTAAAACCACCAGTTTGTACGGCATGCTCAGCGAGCTGAACAAAGAAGGCAATAAAATTATCACGGTCGAAGATCCGGTGGAATACCGTTTACCCCGGATTAATCAGGTGCAGGTGAATCACAAAATTGGCCTGACCTTTAGCAATGTATTAAGAACCAGCTTACGTCAGGATCCGGACATTATCATGGTCGGTGAGATGCGTGATCAGGAAACCGCAGAAATTGGCTTACGTGGTGCTTTAACTGGTCACTTAGTCTTGTCTACTTTGCACACCAATGATGCCGTCAGCAGTACCTTACGTTTAATAGATATGGGCGCAGCTGAATATTTAGTCGCCAGCGCACTAAGGGCTATCCTGGCACAACGCTTAGTACGACGTTTATGTCCACACTGCAAAAAAATCTACACGCCGGATTCCTCTGAAATCAGTTGGTTACAGCATAAGCATATAGCGCCAAGCCAACAATTCTGGCGTGGAGATGGTTGCCAGAACTGCAACCATACCGGCTATTCAGGCCGCATTGGTGTGTTTGAACTATTGGTGATGAACCGCGAACTGGCGGATGCGCTGCGTCGTAGTGATGCTGAAGGTTTTGCTGTTGCTGCGCGCAATAACGAAGGTTTCCGGCCTTTGGGTGATATGGCGCTGGAGTATGCGATGCAAGGGCTGACCAGTATAGAAGAGGTGATTAAAGTCTCTGAATACCTTGAACTGGAAGAGCCGGTCAGTGTTATGGCTACAGAACAGGATCTTAGCTAATGGCGACCTTCAGCTACACAGCCAGAGACCGACAAGGCCAGTCTGTCAGCGGCAGTATTGAAGCCAGCAGTGAGATGGCAGCTGCAGATATGCTGCTAAAGCGCAGTCAAATTCCGATCAAAATTCAGATGCAGGAAGAAAAGCAGGCCAGCTCTGCTATCGTCTGGCCTTGGCAGCGGGTCAGCATGACCGAGCTGATCATCTTTTCCCGCCAGATGTATTCACTGATGAAAGCTGGTATTCCTATTATCCGCGCTATTGTGGGTTTAGCAGAAAGCACCAGTTCCTCTGCCTTAAATACAGTGCTGCTGGATTTGGCCGACCAACTGGAAAAAGGCCGCACTTTATCTGCAGCTATGGCGCAGCACCCTAAAATATTCAGCCGTTTGGTTGTGTCTATAGTGCATGTGGGTGAAAACACCGGCCGGTTAGACGAATCCTTTTTACAACTTTCCGGCTATTTTGAGCAGGAAATGGACACTAAAAAGCAAATCAAGCAAGCGACCCGTTATCCCTCTTTTGTGCTTTTCGCCATAGTGGTGGCTATGGTGCTGATGAACATGTTGGTGATCCCACAATTCGCTACCATGTTTGCCAAATTTAATACTGAGTTGCCATGGGCCACCAGAGTTCTGCTTGCTAGTTCGAACCTTTTTGTGAATTACTGGGAATTGATGTTAGCGGCGTTGATAGGATTTATCTGGGCTTTGAAGATATATCTGCAAACAGATAAAGGCCGTCATCAGTGGAGTTACTGGAAGTTAAAAACCCCTTTGATGGGTTCTATTATTGTTCGCGCCACTTTGGGGCGTTTCAGCCGAAGTTTTTCCATGATGTTAAAAGCCGGCGTGCCTTTAACTTCAGCTTTAACGCTAGTGGCTGAAGCTGTAGATAATGACTATATGGCGGAAAAAATTCGTGAGATGCGTAAAAACATTGAACGCGGCGAAAGTCTGCTGCGGGTAGCGGTACAAAGTGAGTTGTTTACGCCTTTAGTACTGCAAATGTTAGCTGTAGGTGAAGAAACAGGTCAGATTGACGAGATGTTGACGGAAGTTGCTTCATTTTATGAAAGAGAAGTGGCATACGACTTGAAAGCACTGACAGCAAAGATAGAGCCCATTCTGATTTGTGTGGTATCGGGTATGGTGCTGATTTTAGCCTTAGGTATTTTCACCCCAATGTGGGATATGCTAAACGCGTACAAGGGTGGTTAATAAATAATCGGTAAAAATGAAAAAAATGTAAGACAAGTTCGTAATAGTGAGTAAAATAGGCGCAATTAGCGATAAACTAACAAATAAAGGCATGGGGTTAACAGTATGAAACGACAAAGCGGTTTCACTATTATCGAAATTATCATTGTAGTGATTATTTTGGGCTTATTAGCAGCCACGGCATTGCCGCGGTTTTTAGATGTAACAGATCAGGCAGAACAGGCATCCATTGATGGTATAGCTGGTGGTTTTGCTTCCGCTGTGGGTTTAGTCCGTGGTCAGTGGGAAGTGGATGGCAGACCTTCAGGCAACGGTGGTGCAGCAAACAACACTTTTGTGACCATTGATGGACAAAATATTGGTATCAACGTTACTGAAGATACTGTAAACGGTATAATTCCTGGTTACCCTACGGGTGCTCAGCGAGCTAATTCCAACGTTACAGCCGCAGCTATAACTGCCGACCAATGTGGCCAGGTATTGAACTTAATTATGCAGAATGCGCCGACTGCTGCAGTACGTGTTAGTGCCACGTCACCTGATATTGATACAGTGCGCCAGTCTGCTCTTTTTGTAAAAGAAGGTACAGGAACTTTTGCTGATGTCTGTTTTTATATCCAAACATCAGGTTTAGGTGCTTTACCTCCTGCTGCGGGTACTGATACGCAGACAGGTCTTGATAACTCGAACCTGAATGGTTTTAGCTATAACCCGGCTAACGGCACTGTGGTTGTGTTTAAAAACAAAGCTTAATTAAACAACTTTAAAATTAGTAACAGAGGCAATAAGTATGAAAACTATCAATAAAACTCAACAAGGTTTTACCTTAGTTGAACTGATCATCGTAATCGTAATTTTAGGTATCCTGGCAGTCACAGCAGCGCCGCGTTTCCTGAACTTCCAGGGTGATGCTAAAGCGTCAGTGCTGGAAGGTGTAGCGGGTAGCCTGAATTCTGGTATAAAAATTCTGGAAGGAAAAGCTATTATTGCTGGCTTGAATACCGCAGCATTATCTTGTTTTGACCCGGCAACTAACAAAGTTACTTCCACAACAACTACTTGCGCAAGCCCACTTGTACCAGTGAATTATGGTACACCAGCGCTTAACGTTGCTAGTGTAGAAGCTATTGCGGAGTTTAGTGGTGATATCGAAGTAGTGCTTGATCCTGGTACACCGGAGGACACTTCTGTTATTCCGTCGATACCAGCAGTGCCAGGCACCCAAATATTTATCGCCAACAATGCCACAGATGCAGCTGTTGCAGGCTGTCGTGTTGTATACACTCCGGCAACAGGCAACACTACAGCTACTGCGGCGACAGTTGTAGTAGACGCTGCTACTTGTAACTAAGACATCAGGCGATGAAGTATCCAATGCAATGCGGCTTTACACTGATTGAGCTGATTGTTGTGATGATACTGATTGCCATTCTTTCGGTGACGGCTTTGCCTAAATTTTGGGGCAAAGCCGGCACTGAAGAAATTACGGTACAAGATCAATTAATAGCTGTGTTGCGTTTGATGCAAAATCGCGCCATGCAAAACACGGATTCTAACGCATGCCATCAGGTGCTTTTTACTTCTACGCAGCTCGGTGCTGCATCTATTCATCCAGACATACCTTGCAGCCCTAATTCAGCATTTAGTCTTCAACAACAAAATGATGCCGATCAACTGCGTCTTTCTGATACCGATATTACTTTGATTTTGTTTAACGCGAGTAATGGCGGAGCTGTAATTAGCCCCCCCTTCCGTTTTCGTTTTAATTCACTCGGCAAACCTGTAGAAGATACTGATTTATCGCAGGCATTGTTTAATGGTAATGGTGTCCGTTTTGTTGTACAGGGCACTACTAATGCCGCAGTATGTATTGAATCCGAAGGCTATATTCACGTATGCACCTAAAGCCCTTCTCTTTACCCAAAGGCTTTACTCTGATTGAAATTATAGTGGGTATAGTGGTGCTTGCTATTGCCTTGTTGGTGATTACAGCCAGCTTGGGGCCTCTCTATAAGCAAAGTACAGACCCCTGGCACAGAGTGAGAGCGGCTGAGCTTGGTCATAGCTTTTTAAATGAAATTCTTGCTCGCTCCTTTGATGAGAATTCTGACCGTGCTGGCGGCGCCTATCGTTGTGATGCCAGTGCAGAGCTAGGATCTATACCTTGCACTACGCCAGTGCTTACTGCCGGCTCATTGGTTTTCCCGCCAGATTGTAGTGGAAGCAGCTGCGAAGATCGCCTGAGTTTTGATGATGTCGATGATTTTGACGGCTTCAGCTCAGACGGCGGTGCTATCGCAAATATTATTGATTATTCATTGTTAGCCAGTTACCGCAATTATGGGGTTGCCGTCAGGGTAGGCTATGACGGCGACAGGGATGGCATCATCAATAACCAAAACTGTACTTTGGCGCCTGATGCCTATCAGTTTTGCCAGGAGCGACAGCTAAAACTTATAGTGGTTAGTATTACGACTCCCTCTGGTGAGACCATAGATTTTTCCGCTTACAGAGGAAACTGGTAATGGTGAGGGCTACACGGGGTTTTAGTTTAGTTGAGCTGATTTTAGTCATTATTCTATTGGGCATAGTCTCTACGCTAAGTCTGGGATTTTTGCGCAATGGAGCTGAGATGTATGCACAATCTGCCGACCGGGAACGTTTATTAAGTCAAAGTCGGTTTGTGATCGAGCGCTTAACCCGTGAGCTACGTAATGCGTTACCCAATAGTGTGCGGATTTCTAGCGATGGACGTTGTATTGAGTTTATACCACTGAAGTTTGCCGGGCGTTACGGTGGATTGCCGGGCGTGACTGCTGATCCTGCGTCATATATGAGGTTTTTTACTGGCCAAAGCAGCGATGTAATCAATTTTTCCTCTTTGATTGATGAAGATGAAGGTGATTTTATCACTGTGTATCCCACACAGCCTGAGCATTATTACAGTCAAAGCCGAACCTTAGAGCTCAAAGCTGCAACAGCTGAAGATGAAGGCTCAGGTCAAAAAGTTACACTGGAATTTAACTCAGCAACTGCAACAGGTTTTCCTCAGGCTTCGCCCAATCAGCGCTTTTTTATCTGGGACTTTCCTGTTCGTTATTGTTTATTAGCCAAATCAGTCACGCAGAATAACGATTTATATGACATTTACAGATTCAGTGATTATGGCGTTATTCAACAAGAACCGCAGGTCGGCGATTTGGACAAAGCCTCAGGCTCTTTGATGGCGACTGATATTGTTCGTGTACCTGGCCTGCGTCCATTTTCCGATGAAGATGCGGTGCTCACGCGCTCTTCGGTTGTTCATGTGGTTTTAAGCTTTAGCAGTAATTTTGCGGATGATCTGTTTTTTAATCAGGAGATTCATATTCCCAATGTGCCCTAATCACCTAACTGTTTCTTTAAAAAAACAACAAGGCTCCATGCTGATGGTCGCGTTGTTTATTATTGTGGTAATGGGGTTGCTTGTAGCTGCGTTAAGTCGTTTAGTCATTAGCAGTTCAAGTATGGTTTCAACCGAAGTGTTAGGAGCAAGAGCATTTTTTGCAGCCCAAACGGGTTTGGAGTCAGGTTTGGCCGAGCTTTATCCGTTGCAACGAAAAACTTCAGCTTCTGTTAGTGCTGCGACAGGCGAACCTGCGGTTTGTCCGAACAAAGACTATGTTTTTTCAACATCAGGTTTAGCTCAATGCGAAGCTGAGGTCAGTTGTGTTGAAAGTAATGATACAGCTACAGGGATCAGGCACTATTATCTGAAGAGTATCGGTAGTTGCGATGAAGGCAGCTATACCAGCTCAAGAACTCTGGAAATGGAAGTCTGGCAGTAGTGGGTGCTATAACTAATCAGGCTGTCAGTGGTAGTAATACTCTTTTGCGAAAGAGTGAGGTAGCTGTATGAAAAAATTGCTGTGGATCGTTATGGGTATGCTAGTGCTTGTTCATACGCATGCTTTTTCTGCCACTCTTAATTTTGATAACAACGATAGCCTCCCAGCTTTAAAAGCCAGCGGTACTTGTACTACATGGAACAATGAATGGACTTTTAATGGTAGTGAGTTCTTTTGTAATGCGCCTGTTACCTTCGTCAGCGGAGACATAATCCGCACCACCAGTTCGGCAGTCACCATAAGAGCAAACTCAGGTATTACGCTAAACAATAACTCGGTAGGAACAAGCTCAAACAGAGTAAATCTGGCAACATCTTCCGGAAACATGCAGATCAGCGGCTCCATGGTCATTTATGGCAATGTGCTAAACGGCGGTAATAGCGGCTCTATTCAAGGCAGTAGCTCAGCTTCACGTATAACTATTAATGGCAATGTGAGTTCTGGCGGCAGCCTGAGCCTTACTAACGTCACTATGACTGGCCTGATACAAGGCGGTTCCTCTTTGGTTTCATTGAACACAGTCAATTTGACTGGCAGTATCACATCGTCGGGCAACCTGACACTACAAGCTGCAACTGTAAGCGGAACTATTAATGTCTCAGGTTCAGCTTCTGTTACCAACGGAAGTACGGTAGGTGGCAATATCACTGTAGGGAATGGCCTGACGTCAACAGGTTCTGTCTTCAACGGAAATATCCTGTCCACTAATGGCAATATAACGCTTACGGGTGCCAATGTGGCCGGAAATATTTCAGCACCCGGTAATGAGATCACTGCAACTAATACAGATATAGCAGGCACTATTACCGCGAATGGTGATATTGAGCTAACTGACGTTGAGGTGGGTGGAAAAGTAACCAGCACCTCCAATGAAGTGTTCGGAACAGGAACCGTGTTCGGTAATGGCATCAGTGGCCATAGCGGAGTTGAGGTGACTGGCGGGTCTATAGTGGGTGATCTTAGATCTGGCTGTAATAATATTATATTAAACAGCACTACGATGACCTCAGGTACTATTCAGACCACTCCAACGCTGGGTAGCGGCTGTGGGGCTGATAGAGTTGAATTCAATAACAGTACTATCAATGCCAGCATTCTTGGTGGGCCTAATAACGTCTATATCAACGATACCCAATTCACCGGGGACATTAAGGCAAGATTTGACGTTGAACTGGATAACAGTACTGTTTATGGCAATATCTCAGGTGAACCAGGTTATGCATTGCACCTTGTAGATCTGACGGATTCAGCTATATACGGTAATGTCACTGTGAATACTCAGTTTGGCGATATTACCGGTAACTGGCCTAACAGCGGAATATATGGTAGCTGCTCTTATGAATTTGTCACTCCGTCATTGTGCAGTGCAGCGTCACCTTCAGCCACTGATGCATACTGGAAGTTTGATGAAGCTCTGTGGAATGGCAGTGCTAATGAGGTGATCGATAGTTCTGTCAATCTGAAGCATGGTAGGTCCCGTAACGGTGCCAACACTGCTGTTATTGATCCTTCTCCAGCTTCTTGTACTTTTGGTGATTTCCAGCGAGGCTCATCTTCATCAAACAATCCTCATGTTTTTATAGGACAAAATGCCTATTTCCATAACGCCGATGATTTTGGTTTTACCTTATGGCTGAAAATGAATTCATCCCAGCAGTCGGGAAGCCGACAGGTCATTCTGGCTTATGGTGACGAAGATGGAGTTAATGAAGAAGATGAAGGACGTTTTGAACTGTTGCGTACCTCAGCGGGTCGTTTACGTTTTGCTGTTCGGATGCAAAGCGAAGACTTGCACTATGTAGAAGTGAATGGCTCAGGCATATTTGACGGGCAATGGAAACATATTGCTGTCAGTTACAGTAAGCAAAATAAGCGGATCCGTTTGTATGCCAATAATGTGTTAGTCAGCGATACGCTCAATGCCAGCATTGGCAATGGTAATAATGATCGCACACCAAATGATGGCAATACGGGGTTGTCTATCGGCGCCCTACCTGACGGGGATCACGGCATCCGTGGACAGATTGATGAGGTGAAATTTTTTGCTCACGAGCCAACAGCAGCAGAAATTCAGACCATGTATCAACAAACGGCCAGCTGTGCGAACGAGTGTTTCAACGAGAACTTTACCAGCGATGCAAACTGGTATCTGACTCAACGCAACAGCACACCACCTTCACTCAGAACATCGCCCAGCCGTTTACGTTTAACAGAAAATACATTAAATCAGGCAACCTCTATCACCTTTAAACGTAGTTTTCCTGCAGCGGGCAATAAAATGACCATAGAGTTTGATCATTATGCTTATGGTGGAACCGGAGCTGACGGTATAGCTTTAGTTTTGTCTGATGCTGCCGTCACACCTGTACCTGGCAGTTATGGTGGTAGTCTGGGATATGCTCAGCGAACTAATGTCAGCCCATCACAAAGTGGCTTTGCCGGTGGTTGGTTAGGTATAGGTTTTGATGAATATGGTAGTTTCTCTCAAGCGACTGAAGGGCGGGTTGGTGGCACCACAGCGCGGCCTAATGCCATAGGGGTAAGGGCAGCCAGCAGCACAAGTTATGGCTGGTTGGGTGGCACTAATACACTATCACCTGCATTAAGTGCCAGTGGCAGTACTCTGGCTCGTGGTGACCGATACAGAATTACCGTAGATTCCACAGTTGCCAGTCCACAAACTGTTTCTTTCCGACTGGAAAGACGGCTCGCCGGAAGCTCCAGTTACACTAATTTAATCGTCGCTCCGAATTTGTTAGACCTGGATCAGCCTGCGCCTCCAGCTAATTTATTGTTGTCATATACAGGTTCAACAGGTGACAACACCAATTTCCACGAGATCACCAATATTCAGGTTTGTACTCAGCAGCCTTCTACTCCGATAGAAATTGGGGGGCACCATATAAGGTTGAGCTATAGTCCAGGGCTGACATGTGAAAGTAACCTTCTTACTGTTACTGCATGTGCCAACGCAACTTGCACAGCTCCGCATAGTAATTTGGCGTATGTTGATCTGAACATTACTTACCCAAATAGTCCTGTTACTACCATGCGGGTAAATCTGACCAATGGTGTGGGTACTGTTTCTTTATCTAATACAGTTCAGGGGAATGCAACTATTGATGTCAGCGGAAATACTCTCCAGTCATGTAACGGCGCAACACCCGCCACCTCGGCATGCTCAATGTATTTTAGTGATACGGGTTTAAAAATAAGCTCAATACCCAATCAGGTAGCTGGGTTGGATAGCCCCTCGAAAGTTCGTTTACAAGTGATTAAAACGGACACTGAAACAAAGGCTTGTATCGCCAGATTAACTCCGCCCACTACTGTTAAATTTGGTTATCAGTGCGTAGACCCGCAAAGCTGTATTGGTGGCGAGGTGTTCAGTGTAGATGGTTCAGCCATTGCATCAAATC
>Ga0180008_1000648_pt1 | contig 26742 bp, 25 predicted proteins | sample MM_PW_MetaG_FD_121121 | JGI IMG/M metagenome (GOLD analysis project Ga0180008, IMG submission 121121) | Groundwater microbial communities from the Aspo Hard Rock Laboratory (HRL) deep subsurface site, Sweden - MM_PW_MetaG | ecosystem: Environmental > Aquatic > Deep subsurface > Groundwater... | reverse complement strand
GCGTCGAAGTAGGCGTAGACCTTGTCGGTGGAGACCACGCTGGTCAGCTCGGTGACATCGGCGGTGACCAGGTTGCCGGCAGTGATTGCCGCGCGGCTGACACGGCCACTGATGGGCGAGGTGACGCGGGTGAAGCTCAGGTTCAGGCGGGCCAGGTCCAGTTGCGCCTGGATCCCGGCCACGGCGGCGCGGGCTTCCTGGGCGGCGGTGGTCCGGGAGTCGGCCAGCTCGGCGGAAATTGCATTGCTCTGGCGCAGGCGCTCGCCACGCTGGGCCTCGTTGTCACTGCGCGAAGCCGCGGCCCTGGTTTGTTGAAGCTGGGCTTCAAGGCGTCGCACTTCAGCCTGGAACGGACGCGGGTCGATCTGGAACAACAGGTCGCCTTTCTTTACCAATGCGCCTTCGATGAAGGCTACCTGGTCGATCTGGCCTGAGACCCGTGGGCGAATCTGTACGGTTTCCGGCGCCTCCAGGCGGCCGGTGAACTCGTCCCATTCATTGACCGGTTGTTCCAGGACCTTGGCGACGCTGACTTTGCTGGCAGGCATGGCGGCTGCTTGTTCGGGGGCCTTGCCGCATGCGCTCATCACCAGCACGGCCAACAGGGCCAGGGGATAGCGCAAATGTTTGAGTGACTTTTCCATGAGGTGCATCCGCCAATGTATTTGAGATGGGCGGATCATGCTTGGCAGTGTGCTATCTCACGAATCGAATGAAACAAAGGTAACTATCATCCGGAATGATATAAGCGCCGAGAAAGCCCTCTAGCATGGGGCTTTCGTTAGGGAGCTATCAATAGCGCTGATGACAAAAGACCGTTGCACAAGCGGCAACGAAATACGTCAGTTGCCCTATGTTCCGTGCGCCGGGGGTGAAGGATGCTGCAGGTCTTCCTGCCTGCTTCAGGACTGCCTCATGAATTGGGGGATTGGGTCGTTGCCAGCGAACATGCCTCGCGCACGGTGGCGCAACCGCGTTGGCCATGTTGGGTGCGCTGGCGCGCGACCCGGGCGCAAGCCTAGCGATTGCGCCAGACCAGGGCTGGAATCACCCGGATATAGATCAGCTCAAACACCAACTCGATCAAGGTCTGGGTAATGATCGCCGCGGCGGCCAGCACGCGCAGGTCTTCCGGCAAGGCCAGCGCCAATGGCAGCACCACCAGCGAGTTGCGGGTGGCGCTGCTGAAGGTGACCGAGCGCGCCATTGTGGCGGGTAGGCGCAAGGCCCTGGCCGTCAGGGCGCCAATCACCGGGGCGAGCAACATGAAACCGAGGTACACCGGGATCAACGGCAGTAACTGCTCGATCTGCTGCGCCACGTACGCGATCTGCGAGCCAATCACCACGAGCAACACCGCGGCCATGGCGGGCACTGGCATCCACGCCCAACCTGCGTTCCAGCGTTCTACAGAGGGCGAACGACCGGCCCCGGCACTCGTCAGCACAGCCAGCAGCAACGGTACGGCGATCAGCAGCACAAACGCCTCGACAAACGGGCCGATGGCGATTGCGACCGCTGTTTCATTGCCTGGAATCAGGGCCAGGTACAGTGGCAGCAGCGCCAGTTGCAGCAACAGCAGCAAGGGCGTGGCCGCCAGGGTCAATCGGGCATCGCCTTTGCCGATATGGGTAAACACCACCACGTAGTCGATGCACGGCGTCAACAGCACCAGGAGCGCGCCGATCAGGATCGCCGGTTGATCGTGCAGGCCGCGGGTAATGGCCCAGACGAGCAGGGGGATCAATACAAAGTTGGCCAGCAGCAATGCGGCGATGAAGCGTTTGTTGGCCAGGCCCTGGCGCAGTTGCAGAAACGGGATTTGCAGGAACATCGCGTACATCAACACTGCAATTGCCGGGGTGACGAGGGCGCCTAGCTTCTGCGCGACGTGAGGGGTGAGCAGGCCACCGACGGCGGCGATGATGACCGCCACGAAGTAGATCGGGATCTGGTTCTGCTCAAGTTGGTCTCGGTTCACGGAGTGTCCTTGTTACGGGTGTGGTGCTGTTTGTGGCGTGCAGGGTAATCGAAACCACTGCCGATGAGTTGATTGGACAAGGCTCCGGTACGGTAGGCGCGAGCAAGCTCGCACCTACACGGTATTGGGGCAGGCGGGATACAGCGCGTGTTTGAGACGGTTTATTTTTGGCTGAGGGCCGCCACTGAAAGCCCGGATGCGACGAAAGTCAGGCCGGCCCCCACATTCAGGCCATTGACGACTTTTGGCTTGCGTTGCAGCCATGTCGACAGGCGTGTCGCAAAAATTCCCATGAGCGCGAAACCCAGGGCCGTCACTGCCGCGAACCAGGCGCCGTACACCATCATTTGCACAGTGACCGAGCCCAATGACGGGTTGACGAACTGCGGAATAAAGGCGAGTACAAACAACCCAGGCTTGGGGTTCAGCGCGGCTGACAGGAAACCGGTGAGGAAGATGTTTTTCAGCGGTTGCCGCGCCGCAGGCTTGAAATTGATCAGGCTGCGCGAACGCAAGACCTTGATGCCCAGCCACAGCAGGTAGCTGGCGCCGATGACCTTGACCACCCAGAAGGCCACGGCAGATGTCTGCATCAGCAGGGTCAGGCCCAGGGAGGCCGTGGCGACGTGAAACAGAATCCCGGTCCCCGACGCCACTCCCGAAACGGCCGCCGCCATGGGGCCCTGGCTCAGTCCCCTGGCGATAGCCAGGAGGTTGTCCGGGCCGGGGGAGAGCACCAGCAACAGGCAGGCAGCGGTATAGGTCAGCCAGATATCCAGCGGGAACATAACGACACTCCTTTCGTTAAAGGTTCAGGGAGGCCATCGTGCTCCAGCGGTGTGCCCAAGATCAAGCACCTGTGTGGGAGTGGGTTTGCTCCCACACAGGGTCGCCTGGGGCTGTCAGGACAAGCCAGCAGGCGATCAGATCGTCGCCGGTTTGCCTCAGGGGCGAACGCCCAGCGCATTGGCCCGTGGATCACATCGGAACAACACACTCTGGCTGGCACGCAGCTGTTCGACGCAATTGAACGGCTGCAACCCCTGGAGACCACGCTTGAGGTCACGTTCCCTGCGGGCGATGTAGAACGCACGGTCATCGGGCAGGGTGCTCAAGTCCTTGACCTGGCGAGCCTCGCCGTCGGTATAGAACTCTCCCGAATAGGAGCGGCGGCCCCAGTAGTAAAGGCTCCCAGGTGCGCTGGTCTGCAATTGCTGCCAGGCGTTGGCGAGGTCGCGCTGGTTGTTCGGCCGATCAAAGGAGCGGCCATCGATGGCGGCGATCGGCAGCAACACCGGCAGCAGCAACGCCAGGCCCAGCCCACCGACAGTTTTGCCGGTACTCCAGGATGTCTGTTTCAGCGCGCCGGCCAGTAACAGGCTCCATGCCGGCAGGGACGGCAGCAAGTATGTCCACAGGATATTGCCAGAGAACGTGAAAAACGCCGGCGTTGCCAGGGCCCATAGGGCGATGAACACGTAGTAGCGTCCCGACAGGGCCGCGCGGCGAACGCCAAAGTAAAGCGCGGGCAACAGCAGCGTCCACGGGAAAAAGGCCAGCAACAGATCCAGCCAGATAGCGCCAGTGGGCCGGGCATGGGCACTGCCGTACAAGTCACCGGCCCAATCGCTGACTACATAGCGCTTCCAGTGCTCGCCGACGAGGAAGTAGTCGAGGAAACCAGGTGTGCGCTGTTCGGCAATCAGGTACCAGGGCACGGCGACCAGCAGCATCAACGCGATGCCGCTGAGCCAGGGCAAGTGCAGGAAAGCGCGCCACTGGCGGTAGTAGAGTGTCCAGACTGCCGCAGGAATGGCGACCAGGACCACCGCCAGTGGCCCCTTCGCCAATAGTCCGAGCCCCAGGCCGGCAAACCCTGCCAATGCCCAACGCCGATCTCCCTGGGTTACACCGCGCCAAAAGCCGTAGGTGGCCAAAAGGACCGAGAAACTCAGAGCAGGATCCGTCAACACCACGCCCGCCGACAAGAGGCCGAGGGTCGAGCTGGAAAAGATAATCGCCGCCAGCACGGCGGTTTTTTCATCCACCTGCTCACGGGCAAAGCGGATGATGATCAGGCAACTGGCGACATGAAACAGCCAGGCCGGAAAACGAATGGCAAATTCATTGATGCCCAGCAGCTTCATGCCCAGCGCCTGGCTCCAGAACGACAGCGGTGGCTTGCCCCAAAAAGGCACATCCAGCTCGAACAGCGGGGTTACCCAGTTGCCGAGTACCAGCATCTTGCGCGCCATTTCCGCGTAGCGAGCTTCTGAAGTGTCCATCAGCGGGTACAGCCCCAGGCTCGCCAGGCGCAGGCCCAAAATAGCGATCAATACCAGCCATAGCGTACGGGTCGTCATAATCATCAGTGGTTTTCTTGTTCGCGAGGGTGTGTGTGGCAGGCGCGTTCCGGTCGTTCGGGGGCGTCGCCGAGCAGGTTGTCGAGCAGGTAGATGGGACGCTGCCTGACCTCGCTCAACGTGGCTCCCAGGTATTCGCCGATCATCGCGATGCCCAGGGCGATGAACGCGGCGATACCCATGATCACGTGATGGGAGTTGAAGGTGTTGGCGCTCACCTGATAGATGATAAAGACCAGGGTCGCGATGAAAATCACCAGGCTGAGCAGGCTGAACCAACGCAACGGTTTGCGTGACAGCGCCAATACACCTTCGATGCCAAGGTCGATCAGTGCCAGCGGCCCCCATTTGCTGAGTCCGGCGCTGCGCGGCTCTCGGTCGTAGGGCAACTCGATGGTGTTGAACCCCAGCCAACTGACCAGGCCCTTCATGAATCGTGTGCGCTCTGGCAGGCCGCGCAACGCTGCCAGGGGCGCGGGGCCAATCAGGCGGAAGTCGCTGACGTCGGCAGGAACATCAAACTTGTCGACCAGGAAGTTCATCAGTTTGTAGTAGAGATGGGCACTGATACGTTTGCTTGACGTATCAGACACGCGACTGCGGCGTTGCATATTGACGATGTCGCTGCCGGTCAGCCAGTGATGAACCATCAAGGGAATAAGTTCGGGTGGGTCTTGTAAGTCAGCATCAATAAACAACAGCGCATTGCCGCCTGCGTAATCAATGCCGGCGACCATGGCTGCTTCCTTGCCGAAGTTACGGCTCAGGTTCAGGCAGCGGACACCAGGCGCCTGGCAATAGTCTGCCAGCAGGGTCAGTGTTTCATCGCGGCTGCCGTCATTTACATACACGACTTCATAACGAATGGTGAGTGTTGTAAGTACTGCCATTAGCCGCTTATGAAAAAAAGGCAGGACTTTGGCTTCGTTGTAACAACAAACAATCACACTGAGCATCGGACGAGGGGGGCGCTCAGCTCTTAATAGATTCATGGCGAAAGCTCCAGTGCTGGTTGATTTGGTAAGTGATCAACGTCAGGGCGCAGGTGGTTATCACCTGCATAAGCCATAGGCGCTGGGGCCAGTGCTCCAGAAGGAACGCCATCAAGGCCAGGTTTATGCCGTTGTAGACGAGGGCAGTGATGCTAAAGCGCAGCCATTGAAAAGTGTCGGGCGGGCGAGACTTTGTGAATGTCCAGCGTTTGTTACCTTGATAACTTACGACGGTGCCGACTATTGCCCCCAGTAATGTTGCAAACAATGCTGGCAAAACCGTCAATAATAACAAAAGTGTTATGTAGTGAGCGCCAGTGGCAAGTATTCCAACTGTTAAGTAATGGGGCAGGCGTGCGGAGGAGTTACGGGGCGCAGGGGATGTCATCGAGAGAACTACACGTATTCAGGAGTCTGTATGGCGCTGACTTTAACGACTCGCGGAGGCTGGCGTGTGAAAAAAACGTCTAATGGCGCAGATATTGCCAAAGTGTAATTTTAGTGTTGGTTAGTTGTTAGAAGTTGCCGGTAGAAAGGGACGGTCGGCCCCTTTCTGCCAGGATACGTTGATGATCAGACCGACAGATGCTCATACAGAATCGTGGCACCGACGATCATCAGTACGACGCCGCCCACGATCTCTGCGCGTTTACCGAACAGGGTGCCAAGGACTCGGCCGAGCATCACGCCAATGGTCACCATGGTCATGGTCGCTACGCCGATGGCCGCTGCCGCCACCCAGATGTTCACATCGACAAACGCCAGGCCGACGCCGACCGCGAGGGCATCGATGCTGGTGGCAAACGCCGTGACGGCGAGGACCAGGAAGGAATGCTGGCCGTTTTTCTCTTTGGCCTCGTCTTCGTGCTTGAGGCCGTTGTAAATCATGTGCAGGCCCAGCAGCACGAGTAAGGTGAAGGCTATCCAGTGGTCCCAGCTCTCCACCCAGCGTGTGGCGGCCTGGCCGATCACCCACCCGATAATCGGGGTGATGGCTTCGATGACACCGAAAATCAAGCCGGTGCGCAGGGCTTCGCTCAGGCGTGGTTTGTGCAGGCTGGAGCCTTTGCCGATAGCGGCGGCAAAGGCATCCGTGGACATGGCCAGGGCCAGGAGAATGAGGGAAAAAGGGTTCACGGGCGATCTTCCAGTCGGGCTATGAGTCAACGACACATCCACACGCCCGACGTTAGGCATGGAGGTGTCGCTGGTCTCACCAACCAAAAGGTGTTCGTACCACGGCAGGTTGCCGAGAATGTTGATACGAACGCTTGCGAAAGACTCGCAAGCAGGCTACTCCCCAACGAGGTCCGGGATCTTATGCGGGCAAACATGAAAAAAATGTCAACGACCACCAGGCAAGTCGGACGCGCCCTCGTTGATTCGCAGTTCAGCGCACAGCCCACCCTGGGGCAGGTTGTACAGTTGCAGGCTGCTGCCGATCTTGCTGACGATCATCTGCACAATCGCCAGCCCCAATCCGGCGCCGTTGGCATGCCCCCGGCTGTAGAACCGTTCGAACAGGCGCGCATACTCACCTTCGTCGATGCCTGGGCCGGCGTCCTCGATACTGATGTACACCGCCCCGGATGCCTGCGGCTGCACCTGGACGCGGACCTCGCTGCCGCGCGGGGCGAAGTTCAGCGCGTTGGTCACCAGGTTCTGCAGGGCGATGGCCAGGGCGACGGGGTCGGTCTTGACCTTGCAGTGGTGGTCGCTGTCGAGGGTCAGCTCGATGCCCTTTGCCAGGGCCAGGGGGGTCAGTTCGGCCAGTTCCTCACGCACCAGCGCGGTCAGTTCCACGTCGCATCGATCAGGGTTGGCCAGGCGCGGCTCGATGCGCGCCATGGTCAGCAATTGGCTGGCGATGCGCGTGGCGCGGTCTACGGCACTGATCAGAAACTCCAGTGCTTGCTCCCGTTGTCCTGGGGTGCTGGCCAACTGTGCGTTTTGCGCATGGATCCGCAGGATCGCCAAGGGTGTGCGCAACTCATGGGCGGCATCGGCGATAAAACGTCGTTCCCGCGCCAGCAGGTTGTCGATCTGTTGCAACAGGCGATTGAGCGCAGTCTGCATGGGTTCGAGGTCGTGGGGCAGGGGGTGCAGGTTGAGCGGCTTGAGGGTTTCGGTATTGCGTCCACGGATGGTGTGGGCCATGGCACGCAACGGCTGCAACCCCCAGCCGATGGTCAGCCAGATCAAGATGGCGAGCAGCGGCACGCCAATCACACTGGGCCACAGCGTATGGCCGACGATGCGCTGGATCAGATCCTGGCGGATGTCATCGCGCTCGCCCACCCAGATCAGCAGCCCTTGTTGCGGGTCCTTGAGCAGGAAGGCGCACCAGTCGTTACCGTTGTCCATCAGGTCATGGGCGCCCAGGGTCGCGGGTGGCGCCTGCAGTTGCGGGGCTTCGGCCGAACGCACCAGCAACTGGCCGTCACTGCGCCACACCTGGAACGTCAGGCGCGTTTCGTAAGGGTGCGCCGCTCCGGTGTCACCCACGCGGCTCATGGCGTCGTCGAAGGCCTGGTAGAGCCGGTTCCAATCGTTGTCACCCGGCGCACGCTGCGCCAGCACGCCTTGCAGCAGGCGCGCACTTTGCGCGAGCTGGGCGTCATACACTTCTTCGATCTCGTGGTGGCTGTCGCGCAGCACCAGCCAACTGATCAGCACATCACCCAACAGGACGAGGATGAGTACCGGTACCAGGATGCGTGCGCGTATCGACGTCATGGCTTGAGCTCCATCACATACCCGACGCCTCGCACCGTGCGGATCAACTCGGTCGAGAGCTTTTTGCGCAGATTGTGGATCAATACTTCCAGGGTGTTGCTCTCAACCTTTTCCTGCCAGCCATACAGGGCCCGCGACAAGCGTTCGCGGGTCACCACGTTACCGGGGCGTGCCAACAACTGATGGAGCAACTGGTACTCCATCGGCGTCACCACCACCGGGTTGCCGTGCCAGGTGACCTGTTGGCCGACAGGGTCCAGACACACGCCCGCATGTTCCAGCAACGGCTGCGCACGGCCCTGGCTGCGCCGCAGCAAGGCACGGATGCGTGCCTTGAGCTCCTCGACATCGAAGGGTTTGATCAGGTAGTCGTCAGCACCGGCATCCAGTCCGGCAATCCGCTCGGCGGTGCCGTCACGGGCGGTGAGGATCAATACCGGCAGATTCTGTTGCCTGTCGCGCAGTTGGCGCAGCAGGGCCAGGCCGTCGAGGCGTGGCAGGCCAAGGTCGAGCAACAACAGATCGAAGCTTTCGCTGCACAACGCATGCAGCGCACTGGCACCGTCCTGCAACCAGTCCAGGGTGTAGCCTTCGCTGCCCAGGGCGACGCGGATGCCTTGGCCGAGGGCGCGATCATCTTCGACCAACAATAGGCGCATGGTGTGTTCCCGGTGTGATATCGGCGGCATCATGCCGTTGGCGGAGCGGGTATGGCAGCCCGGGCGACGGGAAACATGTAACCACTCATTTCCAGCTAAGACTTCATTAAGCTTGGTTTTGCACAGTGAGGCCTTCCTCACCGAGCGAGAGTATTCCCATGCGCAAAATTCTGCTGTTGTCCCTGATGGTTGCCAGCCCCCTGGCCCTTGCCGGCCCGCAATGCACCACGGCTGAGCGTTCGCAATGGCAAGACCCGCAGGCGTTCCAGGATCAGTTGAAAGCCCAGGGCTACGAGATCAGCAAGTTCAAGATCACCGACGGTAACTGCTACGAGATATATGGATTCGACAAGGACAAGCGCAAGGTGGAGATCTACCACGACCCGGTCAGCGGCAAAGCGGTCAAGACCGAGATCAAGGGCTGATGCCAGGCAACTCCATAGCACTGTGGGACCCGGTGGTCAGGCTGTTTCACGTGTCCATCGCCGGGGTCTTTGTCGCCAATTACTTCTTCACTGAAGCCGGCGGCGATTGGCATGTCTGGCTCGGCTACTACGCCATGGGCTGGTTGCTGGTCCGGTTGCTGTGGGGGTTTGTCGGGCCACGCAGCGCGCGCTGGGCAGATTTCTGGCCGACCCCGGCAAGGCTCGCAGCCCATGTGCGCGCTCTGCGCGCCAGGCGCCCGGAGCATCGTCTCGGGCACTCGCCGTTGGGCGCATTGGTGATGATTTTGATGCTCCTGGCGATGTTGACGGCAGGCCTGAGCGGTTGGGCCATGGAGGAGGTCGATGTCTTATGGGGCGCCGATTGGCCGCTGCTGGTGCACGAAACTGCGGTCGATGGCCTGCTGGTACTGGTCTGCCTGCATCTCGCCGCCGCGGTATTTGAAAGTTTCCAGGTGCGCGACAACTTGCCGCTATCGATGCTGACCGGTCGCCGGCGTCGGTTGCCGGATGATTCTGCGCACTGAAGCCGCTGTTCTGTCTTCACTCCCCACCCTGCATTTGCCATGAGCTCACTATGCGCGTGCTGTCTTTTCCCCTGAAATTCATTCTCGCCAGCCTTGCCCTCTGCCTGGTCTTCTGGGCAGCCTGGCGCAGTCATCCGGCCCACGTCCTGGCGCCTTTCGCGCGGTCTGCCGTGCCTCTGGCCGCCAGTGCCGAGCCTGTCTACAACAGCCGGTTCGTGTCCTCCCAACTGGATGACTTTGTGCATTCGTCGTCAGTCACTGCACTGCCGGGCGGCGACTTGATGGCCGTGTGGTTCGCTGGCTCGCGCGAAGGCGCCGCCGACGTGCAGATCCGTGTCGCACGGTTCGATGCCAAGACCACGGAGTGGGGCGCCGAGCATGTATTGGCGACCCGCGAGTCGACCCGCGATGGTACCGGGCGCTACATCCGCAAGCTGGGCAACCCGGTGATTGCCCTCGCGCCGGATCAACGCTTGTGGATGTTCTATGTGTCGGTGTCTGTGGGCGGCTGGGCAACCAGCGCGATCAATGTGATGGTCTCTGAGGACCTGGGACGCAACTGGTCGGCACCACGGCAACTGATCACGTCACCGTTTTTCAATGTCAGCACCCTGGTACGTGCCGCGCCGGTTTTTCATGCCGATGGCTCGATTGGCTTGCCGGTCTATCACGAACTCATGGGTAAGTTTTCCGAGTACCTGTACCTGAGCGCGGATGGCGCGGTGATTGATAAATTCCGCATCAGCCGGGGCAAGCATTCGCTGCAGCCGACCATCGTGCCCCTGGATGAACGCCGCGCCGTGGCGATGCTGCGGTATGCCGGCGATACCCATCATCGTGTGCTGGCCAGCCGTACCGATGATGCCGGGCAAACCTGGAGCGAGCCGTACCCACTGGAACCGGCCAACCCCAACTCATCCCTGGCGGCAGTCGGCACTGCCGGCAACGGCTTGCTGGTGGCGCTCAATGATCTGCGTGATGGGCGCTTCAAGCTCAGCCTGTATGGCACCGACGCAGACCTCAATGACTGGCGCAATGTGATCGAGTTGGATCAATCACCGGATCCGCTCGGCCAACCCTTCGCCCCCGACGCCTACAAGGCGATCATCGGCGCGGGCTTCCGCGCCTCCAGCGGTGCGCGACGCTTGCCGTTGGAACAACGCTTCCTGAGCAACCTCGATTACCGGGTGTGCAAGCCTCGGGGCTGTGATTTCGAGTATGAGTACCCGTATTTCAGCCGGGGCCAGGACGGTGTGTATCACCTGGTTTACTCATGGAATAACACCTTTATCAAACATGTCAGCTTCAACGAAGCCTGGCTGGCGGAGCGCCTGTGATGCTGACGCTGTGGCAGGCTCATTTGACCTTCATCCTCCTTGGTTTTGTCCTGCTCGGGTCACTGCGCTGCGTGCAGCCCTGGCGCCCGTGGCTGCTGCCGGGGTTGGCGCTGCTCAGCTTCATCCCGGCCAATGGCCTGCCGCTGGCGGCGTATGTACGCAGTTTTACCGATGATCTGGCGATCAGCACCCTGGTTCTGCTGGGCTGGGCAAGCCTGGTGCGGTTGGGGCTGGTCGAGCCGCAAGCGCCACGGGCGCGCGTCCAGGTGCTGGTGCTGTTTGTACTGCTGGCGGCGTTGTTGTACCCGGCCACCATGGGCCTGACTTACTTCGACCCTTATCGCTGGGGCTTCAACCCAAGGCCGATGATTGTGCTTGTCGCGCTGCTCGCCTTGGGGCTGTTGTGGCTGCGCAATGCTTTGGCGGTGTGGATGCTGGGGCTGGGTACGCTGGCCTTTGCGCTGCGCCTGAAAGCGTCGGAAAACTACTGGGACTACCTGATCGATCCGTTGCTGGTGGGCTATTGCCTGGTGGCGGGCGGTGCGCTCTGTCTCAAGCGCGTCAAACTGCATAGAGGTCAATGATGGGGTGGTTGCAATCACGGCGCCTGCGCTATGGCGTAGGGGCGATAGGCCTGGCGTTCTTGCTGTTTGCAGGGCTGCGGCTGGTGTTTGTGCTGGGGTTTTCCGGCATTGATCCTGCGCAGTTAGCGGATAACCGACAATCGCTCGACACCCTGGGTATCGGCTTGCGTTTCGACCTGCGTCTGGCGGTGCTGCTGGTGCTGCCGCTGGCGGTGCTGGCGTGGATACCGCGCTGGAACCTGGTACGCGTCACGTGGTTGCGCACTGTGGCACGGGGCTATTGGCTGCTGGCGCTGGGCATCGTCGGCTGGGTATACATCCTCGACTTCGGCCATTACGCCTACCTCGGGGTGCGGCTTAACGCTAGCGTGCTGCGTTATCTGGAAGATGCACAGATCTCGCAACAAATGGTGTGGCAGACCTATCCGGTACTGTGGATCGCTCTTGGCTGGTTGTTGGTACTGGGTGTCTGGTTCTGCGCTTTCGTAGGGCTGGAGCGACTGACGCTGGCGCGCAGGCCGCGTTTCATTGGGCGCGTGTCGCTGGCATTCGGGAGCGGCCTGGGAGTGATCGCCGTGCTGTTGGCGCTGCTTGGGCGCGTCGAAAACCTCAACCTGCAAAACCCGGTGCCGCTGCGCTGGAGCGATGCGTTTTTCTCCGGCAACGGCAAGATCGCGGCACTGGGCCTGAACCCGGTGCTGTTTTTCTACGACACGCTCAAGGCCGGGCAGGCGCAGTTCGATGAGCCACAGGTGCGCGAACATTATCCGGTGGTTGCCCGCTACCTGGGGGTGGACCGCCCCGATCCACAGAGCCTGACGTTCGAGCGTGAGCAAAAGGTGCAGCCGTACCGCCTTGGCGCAACCCCGAACGTGATGTTTGTCATGCTGGAGTCCCTCGGCACCAGTGCGGTCGGTGCGTATGGCAACCCGCTGGACCCTACGCCAAACCTCGATCGGCTGGCGGCCCAGAGCTGGTTTTTCAAACACTTCTACGTACCGGTCACCGGCACTGCAAAAACCGTCTGGGCCAGTATCACCGGCGTACCGGATGTCACACGCCAGGAGACGGCGACCCGCCACCCCCTGATCACTCGCCAGCACACACTGATCAACGCCTTCACCGACTACCAGAAGCTGTACATGATTGGCGGCAATGCCGGGTGGGCGAATATCAATGCCCTGATCCAGCAGAGCATCGACGGCGTGCGCTTGTATGAAGAGCGCCACTGGCAGTCACCGCGTGTCGATGTGTGGGGCATTTCCGATCTGGACCTGTTCAAGGAAAGCGACCGGATCCTGCGCGATCTGCCGCAGGACCAGCCGTTTTTTGCCTATGTCCAGACGTCGGGCAATCATCGCCCGTTCACCATTCCTTCGGACAATGATGGTTTCAAGCGCAGCCACCTGTCCCTGGACCAGGTGCAGGCCGCCGGCTCGCGCAGTGTCGAACAGTACAACGCGGTACGCCTGCTGGACTTCAATATCGGCAAGTTGATGGAGATGGCCAAGGCGGGCGGTTACTACGACAACACGATCTTTGTGTTCTTTGGCGACCACAACACCCGTATCAGCCAGATCCCCCATATGCCGCCGGCCTTCGAGCAACTGGGCCTGGAAAGCAACCATGTGCCAATGCTGATTCATGCCCCGGGCCTGCTCAAGCCCAGGGTGATCGAGGAGGCGGTGGGGTTGGCGGACCTGCTGCCGACGGTCGCCGGGATGGTGGGGGTGGCGTTCAACAATGGGGCGATGGGGCGCGATATCCAGCAACCCGCCCCGGAGGGCGAGCGTGTGGTGCCGCTGGTTTTGCGCGAAGGTACCTTCCCGTTGATCGGCGGGGTCACCCAGGACTATCTGCTGCAAATGCAGCATGACGGCAGCGCGCCGACCCTGCACGACCTGCGCTCCCCGACCCCCCTGGAAAACGTGGCGGCGCAAAACCCCGATGAATTCCAGCGCCTGGTCGACCTGACCCGGGGCCTGCATGAAAGCGCGCGGTTGATGCTGTACCGCAACGTGCGCTGAGGCCAGGCGGTTTGAGTTCAGCCCTGGATCTTTACCCAGCCTGGTAATCGGCAACAAGCTTGTCCAGGAACGCAAACAGCGTTTGGTTCATCTCATCGTAATCGTTAGCCCGCAGCGCCTCGGGCTGTTGGACAAAGCGCCGATCGGTGAGCGTCGCCAGTTCCGCCTCAGAGGCCTGGATCAACAGCTCCACAACCTCTTTGGTGAGTTCCATATGGCATTGAAAACCGTATACCAGCGGGCTGTATTCGATGATTTGGCGTGGGCAGCCCTCACTGTAGGCAAGAATCCTGGCGTCCTCAGGCAGTCCTGGCATATCACCGTGCCAATGGCCGACGTCCAAGCCGCGCCCGAAGTGCGAAAACTTTGGATTGGCCAGGCCCTCTTCGGTTAGCCGAATCGGGAACTTGCCAATTTCCTTTTCTGGGCTGCGGCTGCAAGTGGCACCCAGGGCCTCTGCGATCAATTGCGCGCCCAGGCAAACCCCGACCACCGCACGTCGAGCCGCGATGGCCTGGTTGATGAGTTCGCACTCGGCAAGCGCATTGAAGTGCGGGCATTGCTGCTGCGTTGTCGAAGGGCTCTGCGGGCCGCCCAACACCACCAGAAGGTCGAACGCGTGCACTTGGGTTGGCAGTGCATCCTGTTGGTAGACACGGGAGTAGCTGGCTTGATAATCGCGAGCCTTGACCCAGTCCTCAAATGCCCCCGGGGCTTCGAATGATTCGTGCACTACAAAATGGATTTTCATCGTGTACACCTCAGATTCAGCGGACGTCAGCGCTGTGGTCAAACAATATTGGCAGGTGGTTCATGCGTATTTTTGCGATTACACAGCGACACAATACAGCATAAATGACACAATGTGTCATTTGTTGGCGACCCTCGTTTCACCGAGGATCCTTCGGGCGTCTTGTCCGGGAGGCAGCCCAAACACCCGTGCATAATCTCTACTGAATTGCGTCGCGCTTTCATAGCCGACCTCGAAGGCAGCAGCCATGACACTCCTGGCGTTGGCCACCATCAGCGTTCTGGCCTGGAGCAGGCGAACCCGTTTCTGATACTGCAAAGGGCTCAGATTGGTAACTGCCTTGAAGTGGCGGTGAAATGCCGAGACGCTCATTGATGCGCATTCTGCCAAGTGTTCTACGCCAATGGGTTGTGCGAAGTCACGGCGGATCCACTGGATTGCCCTGTTCACGCGGGCCATCGCCGTATCCGGCGCTGCGATCTCCCGCAACATCCAGCCATGGGGGCCCTGGAGTACACGGAATATGATTTCTCGCTCATAGACCGGGGCCAAGGCTGCGATGGCGTCCGGGTCGCCCATCAACCGCAGCATTCGTACCCAGGCATCCATCAGGTCGGCCGTGACTGAGGCGACGCTAAACCCAAGGCTGTGCTCAATGCGGCCGACAGGTTTGGGCAGGTCGCAAAACAGCGTCGACAGCACCGCCGGGTCAAGTGTCAGACTGACTGCCAAGTAAGGATCTCCCGATACGCTCGGATGTACAGACCCCACAGCGGGCAGATCGATGGACATGACGAAATAGGTCGCCGGGTCATAGCGCAGTGTTCGATCCCCCACGGTCATGCTCTTGCTGCCTTGCAGGATCAGATTAATCATGGGGTCATAGACTGCCGCGAGCATGTGTTCGGGGATTTTTCCCTGAACCATGGCCACGCGGGGAATGCCCGTCTCGCTACGGCGATTTTCAGCCTTGGCCGCGAGGGAGCGGAGTTCGTTCAGTTGATTGTCCATGCCGGACATGCTGACGGCAGCACCCAGTGCCGTGCAAGCAAAAAGCAGAAACAGGCAGGTTTTGAGTAGGAATGGGTACGATCCAGGCGGTTGTGATGCGTACTGTGGACGCACCTAAACCACAGAGGAACAGCAGATGAGCGTAATCGTCATTACCGGCGGCAGCCGTGGAATCGGCGCCAGTGCCGCCGAACACATTGCTCAGCGTGGCCTGGGGGTCATCCTGACCTACAACGTCAATCCCCAGGCCGCCGCTTCGGTTGTGGAACGCATCGAGCGAGCCGGTGGCAAGGCTGTCGCGCTAAAGCTCGACGTGTCTGATCTGGGGAGTTTCGTGGCCTTTCGACAGTCCGTGGTGCTGGCCTTGCGAGATACCTGGGATGCCACCACGCTGAGCGGCCTGGTCAATAACGCCGGCTACGGCCTGTTCAATCCCTTGGCGACCGTCACCCAGGCGCAGTTCGATGGTCTGTTCAACGTGCACCTCAAAGGCCCGTTTTTCCTGACCCAGGCACTACTGCCGCTGTTCGCGGAAAATGCCAGTATCGTTAACCTGACCAGTGCCACTACCCGCGTCGCCACTGCAGGTGTCGCACCCTATGCAGCGTTCAAGGGTGGGCTCGAAGTGCTCACTCGTTACATGGCCAAAGAGTTCGGCGAGCGGCGTATACGGGCCAACGCCGTATCCCCCGGCGCCATTCGTACCGAATTGGGGGGTGGACTGAACAACGAATTCGAAGCGCTGCTGGCGGGGCAAACGGCACTCGGTCGGGTGGGTGAGCCGCAAGACGTCGCGCGGGTCATCGCTATGCTTCTGTCGCCGGAGGGGGCTTGGATCAATGCCCAGACCCTCGAAGTTTCCGGCGGCTACACCATCTGAACACTTGAGGCGTTTGCCATGTTGGATCATCTCTTTTTGTCTGTGAGCGATATCGCACGCTCCAGCCGTTTCTACGAGGGCACCCTGACCGCGTTGGGTATCACCGCGCGCCTGGACTACGACGGCAAAGACGGCCCCACGGGGCATCCTGACTTAAAAGGCTTCGGTGCCAATGGCCGGATGTTCTTCTGGTTACGCGAGGGCGTTGTCGAAGGGCGCGCGGTACATGTTGGGTTTGTCGCAAACAGCAAGGCTGAAGTTGACGCCGCCTATGCGGCGGCCATGAGTCAGGGGGCGGTCGACAACGGCGCGCCTGGCGCACGCCTGCACTATGACCCCAATTACTATGCCGCCAATGTGCTGGACCCGGATGGATACAGCCTGGAGTTTGTCTACAAAAACTGGCAGCACACCCAATGAATACGCAGCCAATACCCATCCGGATCCGGGACAAGAAATTCGCGTCGGTCCACCTCGGCCGCACCCGCCGGTGCTCATTTGTTTCGCTCAAACCGGCGAACACGTATCAAGACGTGTCGCCATCTAGGCAGTGGCGAGTTGCATAATGCCCGGCCTAGTGCGGGTTATCGAAGCGCAACAAGTTCACCATACCTACTGGGTATCCCTGTAGACCTTATCCATATTGGACGGCCATTACGCCACGCCTCAGCCTGAGGCCAATAACTATAAAGAGGCGCACCATGACCGTGCTATTGAGTGAGCGCAGCCAGATTTTCCAGGGTGCCGATGCTTATGCCGTGTCGGATTATGTCAACCAGCATGTCGGCAGCCACTGTATCCGCCTGCCGCCCAAGGGCCGGCCCATGGCGAGTATCAGCCACCGGACCTTTTCCAGCCTGGACTTGTGCCGTATCAGCTATGGCGCGCCGGTACAGGTTACGTCGGTGGCGCTGGAAACGATCTATCACTTGCAGATCCTGCTGACCGGGCATTGCCGTTCCAACTCACGGGGTGAGGAGCATATCTTCGGGCCGGGGGAGATCCTGCTGATCAATCCGGATGACCCGGTGGACCTGACCTATTCCGCCGACTGCGAGAAATTCATCATCAAGTTGCCGGTGCGCTTGCTGGAAAACGCCTGCCTGGCGCAGCAGTGGACGCTGCCACAGCCGGGTATTCGTTTTGCGGCTGCGCGCCATGCACTGAGTGAAATGGACGGCTTCCTGCAATTGCTCGGGCTGATCTGCCATGAGGCGGAAAACGCCGCCGAGCCGCAAGTGCAAGGGCTGTATGAGCGGATCGTGGCCAATAAACTGTTGGCGCTGCTGACCAGCAACGTGTTGCGGGTGGTCCCCCAGGAAGGCCAGGGTGGTGGTTTCGAGGCCGTGCGTGAGTTTATCGAGGCGCATCTGGGCGAGGACATCAGCATCGAACAGCTGATGGCCGTGGCCAAGGTCAGCGAGCGTTCGCTCTATAGCCTGTTCGAGCGCCAGGTGGGCCTGTCGCCCCGTGATTATGTGCGCCGGCGCAAGTTGGAGCGGGTGCATGCGCGCTTGCAACTGACCACCGCGCGCAGCGTGACGGAAGTGGCGCTGGACCACGGCTTCATGCACTTGGGACGTTTCTCCGAGGCCTACCGCAAGCGCTTTGGCGAATTGCCTTCGCAGACCTGGAAGCGCCATCGATAAGCGGCTTGCGCCAGCCGGATAATGAATTGCAGGAAGCGGATATTGAGGAGCGGGACGAGCACGTACGGTGAGGGCGCCTGATACAAGAACAACGGAGGGCCTGCCCCATGACCAGTACACTCGACCGCCTCGCTGTGCAACTGCGCGAGTCCGTTCAGGAAGATCCCGCCACCGGGGTGTTCCGTTGCCGCCGCGACATTTTTACCGACCCCGACCTGTTCGCCCTGGAGATCAAGCACATCTTCGAAGGGGGTTGGATCTACCTGGCTCATGAAAGCCAGGTGCCCGACATCAATGACTACTACACCACCTGGATTGGCCGCCAGCCGGTGGTCATCACCCGTGACAAACATGGCGCCCTGCATGGGCTGGTCAACGCCTGTGCCCATCGTGGCGCCATGTTGTGCCGGCGCAAACAGGGCAACAAGGGCTCGTTCACCTGCCCATTCCACGGCTGGACATTCAGCAACGCCGGCAAGCTGCTCAAGGTCAAGGATGGAAAGACCGGGGCCTACCCGGACAGCTTCGACTGTGACGGCTCCCACGACCTCAAGCGCCTGGCGCGCTTCGAAAACTACCGGGGGTTCCTGTTCGGCAGCCTCAGCGAGGCGGTGCCGCAACTGAGCGATTACCTGGGCGAGACGCGGGTCATCATCGACCAGATGGTCGACCAGGCGCCCCTGGGCCTGGAGGTGCTGCGCGGCAGTTCATCCTATGTCTATGACGGCAACTGGAAGCTGCAGATCGAAAATGGTGCCGACGGCTATCACGTCAGCTCCGTGCACTGGAACTACTCGGCGACCATGAGCCGGCGCAATTATGAGGCGCAAGGCACGCGGACCGTCGACGCCAATGGCTGGTCGAAAAGCCTGGGCGGGGTCTACGCCTTCGAGCACGGGCACATCCTGCTGTGGACGCACCTGCTCAACCCCGAGGTGCGTCCGGTGCACGCCCACCGCACGGCACTGGCCGAACGCCTGGGCCAGGAACGCGCCGACTTTATCGTCGATCAGACCCGCAACCTGTGCCTTTACCCCAATGTGTACCTGATGGACCAGTTCTCCACCCAGATCCGTGTGGTGCGGCCTTTGGCGGTGGACAAGACTGAAGTGACGATCTATTGCATGGCGCCGATTGGCGAAAGTGCCGAGGAGCGGGCGACGCGGATCCGCCAGTACGAAGACTTCTTTAACGTCAGCGGCATGGGCACTCCGGATGACCTGGAAGAGTTCCGTGCCTGTCAGACCGGCTACCAGGGCGCGACCACCTTGTGGAATGACCTCAGCCGTGGCGCCAAACAGTGGGTTGAAGGCGCTGACGAGAATGCCCGGGCCATGGGCATGCACCCGCAACTGAGCGGGGTGAAGACCGAAGACGAGGGCTTGTTCGTGCGCCAGCACGCCCATTGGGCCGCCAGCCTGCAACGGGCGATCGAACGCGAACAGCAAGGCCTGATTGCCAGCGACCGGGAGGTGCAGCCATGAGCCTGCCCCGTGAACGCCTGCTGGACTTTCTCTACCGCGAAGCACGCCTGTTGGATGACCGCCAGTGGGATGAATGGCTGGCGTGCTACTCGCCCAAGGTGGAGTTCTGGATGCCCGCCTGGGATGACCACGACACCCTCACCGAAGACCCGCAAAGCGAAATCTCGCTGATCTACTACCCCAGCCGGGACGGCCTGGAAGACCGCATCTTCCGGATCAAGACCGAACGCTCCAGCGCCAGCACGCCCGAGCCGCGTACCGTGCACCTGCTCAGCAACCTCGAAGTGCTGGCCGACGATGGGCCCCAGGTGGCGCTGCGTTTCAACTGGCACACCCTCAGCCACCGCTACAAGACCACCGACAGCTATTTCGGCACCTCCTTCTATGACCTGGATATACGCGGCGAGCAGCCGCTGATCACGCGCAAAAAGGTGGTGCTGAAAAACGATTACATCCACCAGGTGATCGACATCTACCACATCTGAGGACACCGCCATGACATATGCCATTGCCCTGAGCTTCGAGGATGGGGTAACCCGTTTTATCGACTGCAAGGTGGGGGAGAAGGTACTCGATGCCGCTTTCCGCCAACGTATCAACCTGCCCATGGACTGTTCGGACGGTGTCTGCGGCACTTGCAAATGCCGCTGTGAAACCGGCGCCTATGACTTGGGCGACGACTATATCGAAGACGCCCTGAGTGCGGACGAAGCCCAGGAACGCCAGGTGCTGACCTGCCAGATGGTGCCGCACTCCGATTGTGTGATTGCCGTACCGGTGCCATCGAGCGCCTGCAAGACCGGCACCACGTCGTTTGCCGCGACGTTGCTTGGCATGACTCGCCATGCCGATGCCGCATTGGAAGTGAGTTTCCAATTGGATCAGGCTCCGCTGTTCCTGCCTGGCCAGTATGTGAACATCGGCGTGCCCGACAGTGGGCAGACGCGCTCCTATTCCTTCAGCAGCCGCCCTGGTGAGACCCACGCCAGTTTTCTGATCAAACATGTGCCGGGCGGGTTGATGAGCGGCTGGCTGGAGCGTGCCCAGCCGGGCGACAGCGTGCCGATCACCGGGCCGTTGGGGAGTTTTTACTTGCGTGAGGTAGTGCGGCCACTGTTGTTGTTGGCGGGCGGCACCGGCCTGGCGCCGTTTCTGTCGATGCTGGAAGTGCTGGCCCAGCGTGGGGAAACCCGGCCGATTACCCTGATCTATGGGGTGACACGGGATCAGGACCTGGTGTTGGTCGAGGCCCTGGAGGCCTTCGCCGGGCGGCTGCCCGACCTCACTGTCGTTACCTGCGTGGCCGACCCGCAGAGCACGCACCTGCGCCAGGGCTATGTCACCCAGCATATGGCCAGCGAGGTGCTCAACGGCGGCGATATCGACGTTTACCTGTGTGGGCCGCCGCCGATGGTCGATGCGGTGCGCCAGCACTTCAAGAGCCTGGGGCTGAGCCCTGCCAGTTTCCATTACGAGAAATTCACCCCCAACGTTGTCGCCAGCTCTGATGCGGCCTGAGGAAATCAGCATGAACCCACGTTTTGACCGCAAGGTTGCGCTGGTCACCGGCGGCGCCCAGGGCATCGGCCGGCGCGTTGTTGAGCGTTTGCTGGAAGAGGGGGCCTGGGTGGTTGCAGTCGATCGCTCGGAACTTGTGCACGAACTGCAGCACGCACGGGTGCTGACCTTGATCGCCGACCTGGAGCAGCACGCCGAGTGTGCCCAGGTGATGGCCGCTGCCAAGGTGCGTTTCGGGCGCATCGATATCCTCGTCAACAATGTTGGCGGGACTATCTGGGCCAAGCCCTTCGAGTACTACACCCAGGCGCAGATCGAAGCCGAGGTGCGCCGTTCGCTGTTCCCCACGCTGTGGTGCTGCCATTGCGTGCTGCCCTACATGCTGGAGCAGGGCAGCGGCGCCATCGTCAATGTGTCTTCGGTTGCCACGCGCGGGGTCAATCGGGTGCCGTATGGCGCAGCCAAGGGCGGGGTCAATGCCCTGACCGCCTGCCTGGCCCTGGAGACCGCCGGCAGCGGGATTCGCGTCAATGCCACGGCACCCGGCGGCACCGAGGCCCCGCCGCGCCGCATCCCGCGCAATACCCAGCCCCAGAGCGAGCAGGAGCGCGTGTGGTACCAGCAGATTGTCGACCAGACCCTTGATAGCAGCCCGATGAAGCGTTACGGCAGCATCGACGAGCAAGCGGGCGCGATCCTGTTCCTGGCTTCTGACGAGGCCTCCTATATCACCGGCGTGACCTTGCCGGTAGGAGGTGGCGACCTCGGCTGATTCGCCTTTACCAGCAGACATTGACTCACAACAACAATAAAGAGAGCACTGCCATGCGTACCCATGACGTCCATTCGATTATCGATAATGCACCGTTCAACCGTTTTCACTGGCTGATCGTCAGCCTGTGCGCCTTGCTGTTGATCTTTGACGGCTATGACTTGTTTATCTACGGCGTGGTCCTGCCGTCGATCATGCGCGAGTGGGGCCTGACGCCCTTGCAGGCCGGGGCGCTCGGTAGTTATGCGCTGTTCGGCATGATGTTCGGCGCGTTGATCTTCGGCACCCTGGCGGACCGCTTCGGGCGCAAGAAAGGCATCGTCTTTTGTTTCGCGCTGTTCAGCCTCGCCACGGTGTTCAACGGCTTTGCCAGCAGCCCCACTGAATTCGGTATCTGGCGCTTTATCGCCGGGCTCGGTTGCGGCGGGCTGATGCCCAACGCGGCGGCGCTGATCAACGAATATGCGCCGAAGAAAGTGCGCAGCACGTTGATGGCCTTCATGTTCAGCGGCTATTCCCTTGGTGGCATGCTCGCCGCCAGCGTGGGGATCTTCATGCTGCCGGCCTACGGCTGGTCGTCGATGTTTTTCGTGGCGGTCATCCCGCTGCTGCTGTTGCCGTTGATTGTGCTGTGGCTGCCCGAGTCCATTGGTTTTCTGATTCGCCAGGGGCGGGTGGAGCAGGCACGAGCGCTGCTGGCACGCCTGGCGCCGGATACGCCGATCGGCCCTGGGGATGAACTGCTCATCACTGACGTCAAGAGCAAGGGGGCGTCGGTGGTGGAGCTGTTCCGCCATGGCCTGGCCGTGCGCACAGCGATGATCTGGACCGCGTTTTTCTGTTGCCTGCTGATGGTCTATGCCTTGAGTTCGTGGTTGCCCAAGCTGATGGCCGGGGCGGGTTACAGCCTGGGGTCGAGCCTGTCGTTCCTGATTGCATTGAACCTGGGGGGCATGGCCGGGGCGCTGATCGGTGGGCGCCTGGGGGATCGGCTGAACCTGGTGAAAGTGGTGATCAGCTTTTTTGCCGCCGCCGTGGTCTCCATCAGCCTGTTGGGCATCAACAGCCCGATGCCGGTCCTGTACCTGCTGATCTTTATCGCAGGGGCCACCACCATCGGCACGCAAATCCTCCTGTATGCGGGAGCGGCGCAACTCTATGGCTTGTCGATTCGTGCCACCGGCCTGGGTTGGGCCTCCGGCATCGGGCGCAATGGCGCTATCGTCGGCCCGTTGTTGGGCGGCGCGCTGATGGCGATCGAACTGCCCCTGCAGCTGAATTTCATGGCCTTTGCCATCCCCGGAGCCATTGCAGCGCTGGCGATGACGGTGTTCGCCCTCAACGAGCGACGCATCCGTATTACCTTGCCCGCGGCCCAGGCGCTGTAACGGCCCCAACCTGTCGATAATAAAAACAAAGAGCACCGACATGAGCACACAACGTATCTGGCTTTCCCTGCTAGGGCTGCCCTTTGCGGCAACGGCGGGCGAGGGTGGTTTTTTCGCGGGTTCCACGGCCACCTTGCAGGCCCGCAACTATTACTTCAGCCGCGATTTTTCCGACATCGTCGGCACCAACCCGCAGTCCAAGGCCCAGGAGTGGGGCCAGGGCTTTATTCTTACCTACAAGTCCGGTTACACCCCAGGCCCGGTGGGCTTTGGCCTGGATGCGCTGGGCACGCTGGGCCTGAAGCTCGACAGCAGCCCGGACCGGGTCAACACCGGCCTGCTGCCGGTCAAGGACGATGGCCGCGCCGCCGACGACTACAGCCGCCTGGGCCTGGCTTTCAAGGCGCGCCTGTCCAGGAGCGAATTGAAGGTTGGCGAGTTGCAGCCGAACCTGCCGGTGCTGGCTTTCAGCGACATTCGCCTGCTGCCGCCCAGTTACCAGGGGCTGAGCCTCAGTTCCAGTGAAATCACAGGCCTCACCCTGCAGGCCGGGCACCTGGCCACCACCAGCCTGCGCAACGAGGCCGGTGACTCGAAGATGATCGCGATGCTCGGCCATGTGCCACAGCGCGGGGCGAAGAGCGATGCGTTCAACTATGCCGGCGGCGACTACACCTTCAACCGTGAGCGCACCAGCGTCAGCCTGTGGCATGGCCAGTTACAAGACATCTACGCCCAGGACTTTATCGGCTTCAAGCACAGCCAGCCGTTCGGGACATGGGTACTGGGCGTCAACCTGGGGTACTACACTGCGCGGGAGGATGGCGAGCAGTTGCTCGGCAACATCGACAACCAGGCGTTTTTCTCGCTGCTGTCGGCCAAGCGTGGTGGGCATACCTTTTATGCCGGTTATCAGGCGATGTATGGCGACAGCGCCTTCCCACGGGTCTTTGCCAATGTCACGCCGCTGGGCAACGAAGTGCCCACCTATGAGTTCGCCTATACCGACGAGCGCTCCTGGCAGGTGCGCCATGACTACAACTTCGCGGCATGGGGGATTCCGGGGCTGAGCACAACCGTGCGTTACATCACCGGCGACAACGTGAATACCGGTGGCGGATACGAGGGCAGGGACCGCGAGCGCGACCTGGATATCGGTTATGCCGTGCAAAGCGGCGTGCTGAGTGGCTTGGGGATCCGGCTGCGCAATGTCATGGCACGCTCAAACTACCGCAGCGATATCAATGAGAACCGGTTGATCCTCAGCTACACCTGGACGCTGCTCTAGGGGCTGCCCTGGCGACGTGTTTATATCGTTTAGTAATGGGTGTAGGATTTTTTACTCTCTCCTTTAACCGTGGAGCTGCGTGTGGAACCCATAACGATGAACCCGGAAATTGATCCTCAACCCGTGTGTAGCCCGATTACCAGCAGCGCCATTTTCATGGTCGCCACACTCGCCCCTGGCGATGAGGCGGCCAACACCGTTCGCGAGTGGTGCGGCGATATTGCAGCCCTGACGCGCTCCGTGGGCAAGCGTGTGCCTGATGGCAACCTGACCTGCGTGTGCGGCTTTGGCTCCACCGCCTGGGATGCGCTGTTCGGTAGCCCGCGCCCGGCCTCTCTGCACCCGTTTCAGGCAGTCGGGGTCGCCGGGCGCATGGCGGTCGCGACCCCTGGGGATGTGCTGCTGCACATTCGCGCCGACCGCATGGACCTGTGTTTTGAACTGGCCACGCAAATCATGGCGGCCCTGGGCGATGCGGTGACCGTGGTGGATGAGGTCCAGGGTTTCCGCAATTTTGATATGCGCAGCATCATCGGCTTTGCCGATGGCACCGAGAACCCCACCGGGCGCAAGGCCGTGGGCTTCACCATCGTCGGTGAGGAAGACCCGGCATTCAGGGGTGGCAGCTATGTGCTGGTGCAGAAGTACCTGCACAACATGAGTGCCTGGAACGCCCTGTCCACCGAGGCCCAGGAGCGGGTGATCGGGCGCACCAAACTGTCGGATATCGAATTGGGCGATGAGGTCAAGCCGAGCAACTCCCACAGCGCCTTGACCACCATCACCGAGGATGGCGAGGAGGTGAAAATCCTGCGTGACAACATGCCATTCGGCCGGCCCGGGGCGGGGGAGTTCGGAACGTACTTCATCGGCTATGCCCGTTCGCCACAGCCGCTGGAGAGGATGCTGGCGAACATGTTTGTCGGCCAGCCCGCCGGCAACTATGACCGGCTGCTGGATTTCAGTACGGCGGTCACCGGCAGCTTGTTTTTCGTGCCGTCGGCGGATCTGCTGGAGGAATTGGCTGAGCGGGAGCCCTAAGGCTGGCAAGGCTCATTTTGCCACTGCCGACATCAGCAACTTGCGGATCCTCCCTGTGACTGCACTTTTGGTGCCTGGCTCCAAAATCCCCACTTGTCTGGGCTTGAGGAGTATCTGGAGAGCAAGTGGGTACAGATTGCTCAGGTGACGGCCTTTCAGAGACTGTCAGGATCCCCGAAAAACATCTGAATCCGCGAACGCAACCACCGCTCTCCCGGATCGTTATCCTGGGAACCGCGCCACGCCATATGTAATTCAAAACTGCGTACCGGCAACGGCGGGTCTTCGGCGCGCAGGCCGCCGGCTGCGGTCAGGGCTTCGGCGGTGTAGTCCGGTACGGTTGCGAGGATGTCGGTGCCGGCCAGCAAGGTACCCAGGCCATTGAACTGCGGAACCGCCAGTACCACATGGCGCTTGCGATCGAGTTTTTCCAACTCTTCATCAATAAACCCGCTCAGGTCGCCGGCAAATGAAACCAGGGCGTGGGGACGGGCGCAGAAGTCGTCCAGGCTCAAGGTGCCGGGCATGCTGTCGGCGCGCAACAGTTTAGGCAGGCTGCGGCGCAACAGTTTGCGCTTGGCGTTGGCCGGCAGGTCGGCGGTGTAGCTGACGCCAATGGAGATTTCCCCGGAGGCCAGCAGGCTCGGCATCAGGATGTAATTCACGCGGCGGACCACCAGTACGATGCCCGGCGCTTCGGCACGCAGGCGTTTGAGCAGTTGCGGCAGCAAGGCAAACTCCACATCGTCCGACAGGCCGATGCGAAACACCGCGGTGCTGGTGGCTGGATCGAATTCGGCGGCGCGGCTGACGGCGGTGGAAATCGAGTCCAGGGCCGGCGAGAGCAGGGCAAAGATTTCCACGGCCCGAGCCGTGGGCTCCATGCTGCGCCCGGTACGCACGAACAGCGGGTCATCGAACAGCCCGCGCAGGCGCGACAAGGCCGCACTGATGGCCGGCTGGCCGAGGAACAGTTTCTCGGCGGCACGGGTCACACTGCGCTCATGCATCAAGGTTTCGAATACGATCAACAGGTTCAGGTCGACACGACGCAGGTCGTTACGGTTCATCTTGTGTCCTGGCAGATTCAGCGAACTTGACGTGAGCGGCCACATGACAACAATGGCCGGCATGAATCTTACGGGGAAAGGCTGGTACTCTGCACCGGCTAATTCAGTTTTCCTACGCCACCAAGGGTATTTTCCTAAGCGGTGGAATCAATGACAGACATGACGACTATTAATGGCGACCGGTGGCCTTGCCCCGAAAGCCCAGATAAAGTTCATGGCATTAGAGGTTACTTTGGCGAGG
>Ga0180008_1000647_pt1 | contig 26744 bp, 31 predicted proteins | sample MM_PW_MetaG_FD_121121 | JGI IMG/M metagenome (GOLD analysis project Ga0180008, IMG submission 121121) | Groundwater microbial communities from the Aspo Hard Rock Laboratory (HRL) deep subsurface site, Sweden - MM_PW_MetaG | ecosystem: Environmental > Aquatic > Deep subsurface > Groundwater... | reverse complement strand
TAGCAGGTCTTCCCCATGCTTCCTGATGCGCTCATACATCCTCTCTCGCTTGTCCATCCGTCCTCCCTTTTCCTGGCGTTCTTCGCCAAGGACAGAGTATCGCACCGTGTTGCACAAGTCAAGAGGTAAATAACAGGCCGGAGAGAGACATCCGTCACCGTTTTGCTATCGGTCTTTCGCTCGCCAGGTTTCGCCTTCGCCCTTTCGCTTGCCGAATCTCGCCCGGCTATTTCGCCCGCACGCGCACGACAGGGCGAGTTTGGGAACGGCGTGCAGGACTCTTACACCAATACACGTGGACGAATGTACGGGGCGGCCTATCCGATCCTATCCGCTACGGTGCGGGACACGCGTCCGGGTGATGCGCGAGACAATGCCGACAGCGGATCGGGCGGGTGCCTCTTGACAGGTGGCACAAGAGAGAGTACGCTCTCAGTGTCGCACTCGAGCGGCACGGAAAGGGAGGGAACGATGGACAGGAAGGAATGGGAGGAGCGAGCGTACTGCTCCGCTACGGAGGGTGGCGGAATGATGCAGGAGACAGCCTTCACGCGCGCACTGCGCACAAGGCACTATCCGCAGTGCTGCACATCAGCGTACTGTGGGGCGGTAGACTGCGGGGGGTGCGAGTGCGAGCCGATCTTGCGCGAGTTCAAGAGCTGGCGCGATCGGACCAAAGCTAAGCAGCCTGACCAAATCTTGTACCCGACGACCTGGGAAGCGACGGAAGGCGGGGAATGATACGTCGATACTGTATCCAAGAGGTTAGAGATGCGCCGATCCGATGTGCGGGCGGGTCGTTGGAGCCTGGGCGGACGTATCACACGGTTTACCGCACCAACAGCTACCGGCGCGCGGTTCATCGGTGGCTGGATCTGCGCAGACCCGGCCGGTACGCGCTCGACTATTCCGATGAGGAGCAGGGCGTCATCATGGGTGAGCAGGTGGTATCGTGAGCGCGCCTGTCACGCTCCTCAGCCACCCCACGCCGTCTGTAGCCGTCTGGGTGTTGGCGCTCGGGTTTCTGGTCGTCCTCATCATCCGAGGGCGGAAGAAGTAGGCGAGGATCGATCGTCGCGGGACCGGCTTCGGTCGGTCCCTTTCTTCTGCCTCGCCACACTCGTTGCTTCTCATATAGCATGATCGGGAGTCACAAAGTCCAATCGACTAGCCCGCTTACGGCGAGTATCGTCTCCGCCACGCGTCCTACTCCCTCCCCGTTATGCAACACGCGGGCATGGGGTGATTCTGTGGGGTGTCTTTTCTGTGCTGTGGCGGGCGGGGGTGTGGGGGACCTGGAGTCCCAGCGCGGGATGGTTGGGAGCATGGGCTGTGTGGCGGGGTGGGGCAACGTTTTGATCCGGGCTTGTTATGCAACACGGATCGTGGTAGAATAGAGGTGGCTGCCGTGAATGGATCTGCGATGAACGAGTCCGTAGGCGGGAGATACCGAGATCGTGGGCACTGCTGGTAGGCGAGCGGCGTGGCGGCGGAAGGGAGGTCGCGGATGAAGAAGATCATCAGTCTGTATCAGAGGAACTACGATGGGGATCGGCTTGTGCGCGACGAGGTCGTCCTGGGCGCGGAGTGGGTGTTGGGTGCCGGTTGGAGACGGCCCGGAAGATGCTTGCCATTGAGAGGCGTTCAGTGGGGAACAGCCAGACGGCACTCACGAATTGTGCGGGCCGAAGGTGAATGGCAACCCAGAAGGCTTTGAGGGGCATGTTCTGATTCCACACGGCGAGCATCCGCTGGATGCGCCGCGCACGTTTGATGGATTACGCGAGTGGCTGGCGACGGCTGGTGTTGAGGGTGTAGTCTGGCATCATGCAGACGGGCGCATGGTGAAGATCAAGGCGCGGGATTTCGGGCTGCACCAGGAGAGAGGGAAGATGGCGGGATGATCAACCTTTTACTAATTCTGGTGCTAGTGTTGTTCGTATGGTGGCTTTCGGGATGGTTGATTGGAGATGACGATGGATCTTGACTTCATGGGCGGTGTGCCGTGGGCGAGCGGCTGGAAGACAGATGCGTTTGAGTGCGTGGCGAAGTTCGTTGTGGATGCGCTCAGAGAACCATATGCCTTCCCGCCGTTTTCATTTCGGATCTGGACGGACAAGGCGGATGAGCTGGCGATGGATCTAACCCGTGCGCACTTCAACCAAGAGATCATTGAGGTTGGCGGCGGTCCGGGGGGAGGAGGACCGTACTCCGTCGTCGATCCTCTCGCCATGACGCCAGATGGTCGGCCCGATTATGGCGGGAGCGAGTGTGTCGAAATCCCGAAACTTGGGAGCCCGGCATCCTTCACCCTTATGCTAACGGGGACGCCGCGAGACAGCAAGTGGCTGACGCAGACAGCGAGCCGCTACCGGCTGGTTGAAAAGCGACGTGGCGACTGAAGGAGATGAGAAGCGATGGTGGGAACGAGCGCCACGAACGACACGATCCATGAGAATGCCTGTTGTGTTTGTTGTGGGCGACCTGCGACTTCTATGACGAGAGAAGTGAGAGAGAAGCCGAGATGGTCGTGGGATAAGGTTCCGGAGTGGCGCGAGTTTGAGGTGGTCGCTGCGTTCTTCTGGTGTGATGAGCACGTTCCTAGAACATCTAAGAGGGAGAAATGCCATGCCGGAGCGGTTTGAGGAGGAGATAGACCTTGATGATCTGCTCCGTGACGTGGTGAGGTCGATCTTGGAGGACCGCGCGGAGCAAGCGACGAGCAAGCTGCTCCGTGGGAGCCGGAGCAACTGAGGGAGTCCCAGCGCCGTAGGTTGACTCATCCGTTCTGTGTGGCAGAATGGCCCGCCGCACGGTTTCAGGGCTTTTGTGCCTCATCCGCCCTCTTCTCCGTACGTTCCTGCGCAACGATCATTGCGCACGGGATGCAGTAGGGTCCATCCGTTCTGATATGTGCCGATGAAGATCCCAGCGCCTCGCCGCAGCGGGCGCAGTATTCCGTGTCAGCCTGATTGATCGGCATCACTCCTCCTTCGCCAGGGCGCGGATCGCGGCAGCGCACTCCGGCCCCGTCATGTCGCCCTCCCAAGAGCCGTAGCCCTCCCACTGGCCATGGTAGCCTGCCGGGCGAGGCACCTTCACTATGCACGCCCTCGCCGCCTCTTCGAACGCGTCGGCGCGGGCGGCGCGTTCCGTACCGAGAATGTTCATCGTAATCCAGTCCTGCAACAGTGACATATGCTTGCGCCCGTTATCGCCGCGTAGGATGACCGAGAAGCCATCGTCTTCCTCTGCGTCTCCGTATACTGGCTCCATCCAGCGATTGACGATCGCGCCGGCCTTCCGTCTCGCCCGCTCCTCCGCTATTGGCTTAGGCATCCCAATCGACCTCCTGGTTCAGCTCGACGGCGGCCATGCCGCTCGCTCCGGCGAGGGCGGATTCGGCGTCATCTATGCTCAGCCGTACAGCGATAACGTCTGGATCCTCTTGGTCGCACATGCATTGCAGGGCATCGGCGGATAAGCTTAGCTCCCTCAGCGCCTCCTCTAACTCCACAATCCTCTCCTTTCCACGAGCGCCGCCGCCACCATCCCGCTCGGAGAGGAGGAGAGGGCGGCTCTCAAAGTCACTTGTACTTTGTCGCCTCTTTCGAAAAGGCCGTCAAGGAACTCCTGCGTATTTTGCAGCTTCGATGCCGCGACGTATGCGCTCCATTCGTAGGCAAGTAACGCTGCCCCCTCCAGTTCCGCAATCCTCGCCTCCAGCGCAGCGAGTTCTATGCGATCATTCCATGTCTCGACAAGTTCCGGATCACAATCATCCTTGCTCGGATACATCAGCCGCGTTGTCAGTCCGCACCGCGTGCATTCGACGTACCGCCCGCCTTGTTTCTCCCCATAAGGCACTTCTCCAATTGCGGCGAGTCCGCCACAACACGGACACTCCTTGATCGCCTCCGTCTCCATCACGCCTCCCTCCTCACTCGCTGGTCCGGTCCCGTCACAGTGCTGATGCATCGTCGGCCTCCTCGATGAAGCAGATCGCGATCTCCTCGAACTCATCCGAAGCGCAATCGGGGCAGAAGCCCGGCCCCTTCATCCCCGCGATCCCATAGTGGAGCTTGCCCTCTTCCGTTCCGGTCCAGCCGCAGTTCATGCACCGCTCTCTCATGGTGTCCCTCCTTGTGTTGGGAGTATAGCACGACGTGTGCAACAAGTCAAGCCTTTTGGTTTGGCGGAGGGGTGTGGTATAATCAGCAGAGGAGGTGGTGTGGCGATGCAACGATGGCGCGCACAGATCGAGAAGCGGCTTGAGGCTGTCGAGAAGATGGCGGGGTGTCGGCATGGACGCACGAGGCTGGTAGAGCCAACCGGCTTCTGGCTCTATGAGTGGGGGCTCTTGCGAGAGATCTGCGAAAATTGCGGGAAGGTGGTCCGCGTCTTCGACAAGAAGGAGGCATTCCTTCGCGAGAAGCTCCGCAGGAAGCGCGAGGACGCCGAGGCGCTGCGCAAGCAGCTTGACGAGATCACAAAGCAAGAGGCCCAGGAGGCGAGCGATGCAGATCAGGATTGACGGTAAGGACGGATCGCAGACACTACTCAAGGGCGTTCGGACGTGCTCCCACATGCGGCTGAAGAATGCAGTGGGCATGGGAGACCCGCGCTTGCCCAAGGGGACGACATCGAAGAAGGCTTCTGTAGCGTTCCCGTGCGCCAAGGTTGTTGTCGTTACGGTGACGACGGACAAGCGGCCCGACCCCGAGCACATCATCACCGACGGGACCGTCACGACCCTCTCCAACGACGGGAAAGTGATTGGCGTGGTCGAGGCTGATCCTGGTGCTGCTGCGCCTTCTGTGAGCCCGCAGGCTACCGACGCGCCCGCTACAGAGGCCCCCGCAGTGACTCCGAAGCCTGTCGCCAAGAAGAAGTCTGGTGGGACGAAGAAGAAGGCGGTCGCCGCTGAGAACTCTGGGTAGTTGACAGGGGCGCGTTGTTCGGATATACGTGGGGACGCACACTGGCACCATCTCTTCTCGTTTGCGCACTCCCACTATCCGGCAGTGGGGTGCGCTTGTCTCTTCGCATGGGAGGTCAGATGATCGTCAAGGCTCTACGAAGAACGCATCTGCGGAACCCCTCGCGGTGGGAGGGGACGTTGGGAGACGGGCGGAAGATCGTCATAGAGTATGGGTCGAATGCTTTGTCCGTTGCAGTCGCGGCGGAGAAAGAGCGCAAGGAGCAATTGCCGCCTGAAGTCGGACGCCGTGCTAGTTACTTGGTTGACCAGCAACTTGTGGCTCTGATGCGGCAGCACTTCCCAGACATCGAACTCCTGTAAGGGGGCAACATCGGATGCGGTACAGTGATCGCAGATACCAACACCGTGCGGAGCCATGTGTGTGCGGCAGAGTCCCGAAGATGAACTCGAAGCGAGTGAAGAACGGCAGTGAGTGGCAAAATGAGTTCCGCATGGAGTGCAAGAAATGCGGTCAGGCGGGGCCGTGGAGCGACACGACGGCGCTGGCCGTCGCTGGATGGAATAGGGAGGCGGCTTATGCCGAGCGACATGAAGATCCGGGCGAAGATGCTCGGTCGGGTACTTGAGAGGTCCATCGGCGGGCACATCAGCTCAATCCCAGGGCAGGCGCTGGCTGAACAGGGAGCCCCGAACATTGAGGGAACCATCAGCGGCGTCCATTACATGTCGCCAGACGGGCAGATGGCGATGGCGATGGCGATCGTCTCGGGGATGGGCGAACCTTCCTTCTTCCAAGTTGGCATCAATCTTTCGTTCTGCCCGTATATCCTGACGGCGCAAGACATCCAGTTTGACTCATGCGACGGCGGGACCGTGACAATCACAAGGGCGATCCAAGAAGCAGTCCCAGTGTAGGCCCCTCGGGGTCTCTCAGCTCCATCCGATTGGGCGGGTCGTGTAGTGCGCGGCCCGCCTTCCTGTTTGTTCAGTGCCACTTCACAAAACTTGACATAGATCTTACATCCGCTTTGCCAACGCTTGACATTCTGCGATCCGCGATGTATACCCGAATCAGGCGCGACCGCCGGAGGTTGCCCTTCTCGTGTGTTGTGTCGGTGTGCGAGAGGGGCGCTTCTATTGACAGGGAGGTGGTTGGATGCTCACAAGGCGGCTTCACGAGATTGCGCTCGCGGCGATGAAACGGATTCTTGACCTCGGAGAATTGACTCTCAGTGCGGGTGGCGGGCGCGAAAGCGGTGCATTTCGGTACTACAGGGCGCAGGTCATGTCGCACATCTCGCAAATGGAGAGCCAGATGTTCCAATGCGCGGCGGATGCCCGTCTAGCGGAGCGGTGCGAATGCGGAGCAGACCTAGAGGACGGGCCGCGCATCACTTCTTGTAGAGAGTGTGCCGGGTGCGGATGGAGAGGCAGTAAACAGGAACTATGAGTTCAACAAGCGGCATCCTATCGCGGTTTGCTCGCGGTCTAGGCACGGTTGAGTTCAAGGGTGGGTCTACGCCGAGGGCACTTCCCACCAACTTGGGGTCAAGTGTCGGCCGACCGACGATGACATATGACCTCATCTATGCCTACTACTACAACTCATGGGTCTACTCGGCGGCCAAAGCCATCGGCATGTCGATCAGCGACATCCCGATCGTCGTTGCCGAGCATCGTGGGAGATCCAGGAAACCGAAGTCGATCTGCCGGTTCGTGAAGCAAGACCTCAAGGGGGAAATCAAGAACTGGAGCGAGGCTCTTAGCGAATACAAGGCAGCGGAGAAGGTCGAGCTAATCGACGATCACCCCGTACTCGACCTACTGGCGGACCCCAACCCCGAGGCTGATCTGACCCAACAGGACTTGCTCGAAGCAATTGTCATCGTTCTTGAGACGGACGGCAACTCCTACGTTGAGAAGATCTGGTCGGGGGCGAAGAATGGGCTGCCGTCGGCGCTCTGGCCGAAGGTCGATCCGCGCTCGGTCGTTGTCGTCCCTGGGGAGAAACGCCTGGTCGCAGGCTATATCTACCAGGGCACCGCGAAGCCGGTTATCTTCAACTGGGACGAGATGATGCACTTCATGTACTTCGCGCCACTCAACCCGTTCTACGGAATGGCGGCAGCGCGGGTGCTGCGGACACAACTCATCTCGGAGACAAAGGCAATCGACTGGAATCGGCTGTTCTTCGAGCACGATGCGACACCGGGGGGGCTGCTCTCATCGGACGAACGCCTGAGCCGCGATGACGTGAACATGATGCGGGCGGTGTGGAACGACCGCTACCGGGGGCCAGGGCGGGCGCACCAAGTAGCGATCCTCGGGCAGGGCACGAAATATCAGGCTCTGACGCCGACTCACAAGGACATGGGCTTCCAGGAACTACGCAACTTCACAAAGAAGGAGGTCCAGGCTTGCTACGGCGTCCCGTCGATCGTCATGGGCGACTACGAGGACGCGAACAGGGCGTCGGCAATGACGATGGCCCGCTTGTACTACTTGAACACTGTTCTGCCAAGGCTGGGGAAGATCGAATCTATTCTGACAAGGCAACTGCTCAATGGCGACAAACGATACAGCCTGATGTTCAACGTAGGCACGATTGACGCGCTGCAAGAGGACATCTTGCTGCGCACGAGGGCCGGTCGATACCTCAAGGAACTTTGGACAGTGCCGAACGAGGTTCGGGAGTTCATGGGCTTGCCGAGGATCGAAAAGCCGGGGATGGATGATGTCTGGGTCGATCCCAAGATGGTCCGCATGGGCGAGACGCCAGCAAACAACGGAGGTGAAGAGGAATGAAAAAGGTAGCGACGTTGGTCGCGATCATCCTCGCTTTTGGGTTCGGCGGCTATGCGCTGACGGCGAGCGACTACCAAGGCGGGATCGCATTTCGTGCTACTACGGGCGCTCAGGCGCAGAACGTGATCTGGGGGATCACGCCGCTTGGGCGGATGGACTTGATCGGTGGGGCGACGTTCGACAATTACACATCGGCGACAACTCTGACGATCACGGAAACAAATATCGAACTTGTGGGGGCCATTGCCCTCACGGGCGGGCTGTCCTTGACTGGCGATATCGACGTGCAAGGCGGCGACATCACCAACACAACCGTAGGCGGTGGACTGGACCTTGAAGCAACGGCAGCAGCGGCCAATACCGCAACGACGTTTGTTGAGATCAGCGGCACGACGGCCGCTCATGCCACGCTGACGGGGACGGACATCTTCCTCGACATCACGCCGACGATTGGGATTCCTACCGGGACGGCGGCGAACGTCCACCTCATCGACATGACGTTCTCTAGCCCCGCATGGGCGACGGCAGTCACATCGAACGTCAGAGGCATTTACTTCGCGCCGACGATTGGGAACGCGACATTGGGCACTAATACGGTAGCGCTGTTTGACGTTGCCGCGATCGCCGGCGATGCGCAGGTATCGCTCTACGGCATCCGATTCGGCGCACTTACCGGCACTGCTGCGACGGAATACGCTTTCAGTGTCGGCGCTGGCTGGGACCGGGCAATCGATCTGGCCTCGCCGTTTGTCTCAACCTCTACCCTATCGGCGGAAGACCTGGTTTCGACCGATGACGCCGATGTTAATGACGCTCTTGTCTGTGGCGATTTGACGATTGATGAGGCCGTTGGAACCCTCGTGTTCAGCAGTGCTACATCAGCCACGATCTCCACAAGCACGGCTGGAGTAGGGCTGGTCCTCGATGCGTTAGACGCTGCGGCAGACTCTGATATGACCTATGTCTCCATCACGGGGTCAACGCCGATACACACGGCGGCTACGCACAGCAACGTTTTCTTCGATATCACTCCGACGTTCGCGATCAACACGGGCGCGACGAACTCGCATCTGATTGATCTGACATTCGCGACTCCGGCGTGGGCAACAGCAGTGGCGTCTAATACGAGGGCCATCTACATCGCGCCCACGATTGGCAATGCCACCCTCGGGACGAACGCGGTGAACCTCATCGAGGTCGCGGCGATCGCTGGCGACGACCTTGTGACCCTGAATGCGATCAAGATTGGCGCATTGACGGGGACTGGAGCGACCGAGTACGCCCTCTCTATCGGTGCAGGATGGGATCGGGCAGTTGACCTTGCGTCTCCGTTTGTGACGACCTCCACGATCAGCGCGGAAGATCTTGTCTCAACAGACGACGCAGACATCAACGATACGCTGACGGTTGGCGATATCATCATTGATGAGGCAGTCGGGACGTTGGTCTTCAGCGCAGGGACGAGCGCGGCGATCTCGACGAACACTGCAGGTGTTGGGCTGGCGCTTGACGCACTTGATGCTGCGGCAGGCTCGGATATGAGCTATGTCACGGTATCAGGGTCTACACCGGCACATGCTACGAACACGCCAACCTCGATCTTCCTTGACATCAACCCGACGGTTGCCGTCCCAACAGTTGCAAACACGGTGAACCTGATTGACATGACGTTCGCGACACCGGTCTATGGAACGGCTGTGAGTTCTGATTACCGGGGTATCTACTTCGCGCCAACCATCGGGGCCGCAACTCTTGGGACGAACCAAGTGAACATGATTGAGATCGCCAACTACACGGGTGACGCGCAGGTCAACGTGACCGGGATTGAGATCGGAACGAGCGACGGGCTTGGCACGGCATACGGGGTTTCTATTGGTGCGGGCTGGGATCAAGGGATTACCTCCGCGAGCCCTGTTGCGCTGACTGGGGCAGACGCCGACCTCGACGTTGAGGATAGCATCACAGCAGGCGATGTCACGATCGACGAAGCTGCGGGCGCGCTGGTATTCAGTGGCGCGACGAGCGGCACGATCTCTACGTCTACATCGACGGCGGGATTGGTGCTCGATGCAGCGGATGCTGCGGCGGGGTCGGACAAGACCTATGTGGAGATCGCGGGTTCTGTGCCGGTCCACGCCGCGAACACACCGACGAGCATCTTCCTCGACATTAGCCCAACGGTAGGCATCCCGACTGTTGCGAATACCGTCAATCTAATCGACCTCACGTTTACGACGCCGATCTATGCGACAGCCGTGGCCTCGACATACAGAGGGCTCTACTTCGCGCCGACGATTGGCGCAGCCACTCTAGGGACCAATGTTGTTGCGCTGATTGATGTCGCAGCGATCACGGGCGATGACACGGTGAGTTTGTACGGGATTCGGGCTGGTGCATTGACCGGAACAGCAGCGACGGAGGACTTCATCTCAATCGGGGCTGGTTGGGATCACGGGGTCAACTCCGAGTCGACCGTGAAAGCGGCTAGCTTCGTGGTCGATGACGGCGACGCAGACGTTACCGTTGATTCGGACAACCAGACCAATGCTGCTGCGGCGATCAACATTCCCGACTTCGTGGATGCGACGGCGGACTTCCTCGTCACGAATACGTTCACGACCGTCTTCCCGTTCCATGGGGGTCTCGCTGGCGAGGATACCGACGCAGTCGGGACCAACGGCGGCGGGTTTGTGGGCGCGGGCGCGATTGACGTAACGACCTATGACTACAATGACGGCGCTGCGGGCGCGAATGATGTCCTGTGCAAGGTCTATGACTTTGGCACTACGACATGGGACGATCTCAAGACATCAGCGTTGCTCACGGCTGGTGCGGACTGGGCGATCAACTACCAGTTGCTCCCTGACGCCGACGCCGAAGAGGCGGGCGACGCCTTCGCGGTTGGCTTCGATGAGAAGTTCTGCGCCTTCGCTTTCAACGACCTTGCCACGAACAACGGGGCGCTGGCTACGTGGGCCGCGAATGGGGCAAAGTGGCAGTACAGCACTGGCGCAGGGACGTGGTCGGACCTGACTGTCTACGATGGCACGGACGCGACGGCGCAGAATGGTCTCAGGCCGCTTCAGCGCACGGGCGAGATCACGTTCGTCCCGCCTTCCGATTGGGTGGTAGCCACCTATGATGGCGAAGAGGCGTACTGGGTTCAGTGCGTTATCACTGATGCGCAGCTTACCCAGACCCCGGTGATCGACGACACCAATAAGGACGAGCCGATCGTGCCATTCCCGACGGATGGGCTTCCGGCACCGTTCAAGATGGAGATCACGAAGGTCCGCGTTGCGAACATGCACACGACGGTCCACGACCAGGCCATCGTCTTCATCGTAGGGAACTTCACGGATGGCGATTTCACGGCGGCTCAGACCTGGACGGCCTCGCAGCCTTGCGACACGTTCACATTGGCGTCGGCGTTGGCGTTCGATCCGGGCGATGTCATTGCGATCATGTGTACGAATGACACCGCGTCTACCAATAACCCGGTGTGGGCGGTTGAGTTCACGGCGACCTACGAGGACTAGGGGGTTAGCCATGGTTGAGGCACAGCGACGCAGCATGACGGAAGCGCATATCCGGGGCGAGGCTCAACACCTCGTCCTGGATGGGCGAGCCTTGTTCGATGCGTTGCAACGCGGAGAAGTCGATGCCGTGTTCAAATATGGCGCGGTCACGAGGGACGATCCTGGCGGGGTGGTGAAAGACATCCACCACATCGCCGGTAAGTTCCTCTCAGAAGGCCGCCCGACTGATTCGTGCGTCATCACGAGTTCTTCGATCGACCGAGACGATGATGTCATCCGTTCTGACGGCATGATCGTCACGGACGGATACAAGAAGAACCCCGTGGTGATGCCGATGCACATGTACCGCGAGATCCCGATTGGCTTCACGGAGAAGCTGGCCCAGTACATGCGGCACGTCACAGCGACCTGGCAGTGGCTTACCGATATTGCCGAGTCGGATGCCGCGCGCTACTACAGCCTGTGGCAGAACCACGTGCTCAACTGCACCTCCATCGGCTTCGTGCCGCATGAGTGGGAGCGGCGCGAGGATTCGACGTGGGGGATCGACTTCAAGGAATGGGATCTCCTTGAACACAGCATCGTGAGTATCCCGGCGAATCCCGACGCCGCGAGGACGGACGGGGTGAAGCAATACATGCAACTGGCTGGTGAGATGATCTTTAACGGCCCGTCGCCTCTCCTGAAGAGTGCGTTCGAGAGGGTCGAGCATCAGAAAGTCTATGCGCTTGGAATGAAGACTGAGATGAAGCCTTATGCGAATGAACATGCCTGCCGAATCTTGGGGTCCTCTCAATTCGATAGCTTCGCGCGGAAGAACTGCGCGGAGAAACACGATGGAAAGTGTATCGACGTGATCTACGGGATCAAGGACGGCAAGTCACAGATTCAAGCCCTTCGTTACCCGAAAGACGTTTGGACCGAGGCTGCCGCGAGGAGCCATTGTGGAAGCCGTGGCGGGGCGTTCGAGCCTGCCGCGAGCAATGCTGGCATGGCAGATGAACCGATTCTTGACACCCCTGAGTCGATCCTGGGGGCATTCGAGGCGGGCGTCCTCTCCAAGGCGGAAGCTGTTGAGCAGCTTCAGACGTGGTCCGACAAACGGGCGGCGTGGGCAGAAGGGAAGTTGGCCGAGCTTTCGGTCAAAACGATCAGAAAACAACTGGAGGTGTAGCATGGAAGACCTGAAGACTCTCGGGATGACCCCAGAGGAACTCGCAAAGGTCGTTGAGGCCGCGAGCAAAATGCTGGAGGCCGAGGAGCCGAAGACCGGCGATCCCGTGCAGAAAGATGCCGATCCCCTCTTCACCGCGAAGCAGTGGGAGGCCATCGGTGTTCTGCGCAAGAACGTTGGGAAGATCGAGGCGGTTGACACTACGAAAGCCGTCGATCGCGAAGACGCTATTGAGGACAAGAAGTTTAAGGGGCCAGCGGTCCATACGCGAACCTGGACCCAGGACGACATCAAGAACTTCTCGATTGCGCGTGCCGCACAGTATGTACTTTACGGCGAGGTGTCGACAAAGGGCGAGATGATCGGGAACGAGCTTGAGCGCGACTTCCTGCGCTCCCAGGCTGGAATCGACGAACAGCGCGTCAAGGACATGAATCTTGAGTCCATGATCGCTGGCGGATTCCTCGTCCCGACGGTTGTGAGCACCGACATCATCGGCCAGTACACGGCACGCACTGTTGTGCGTCGGGCTGGCGCGCAGGTGCTGCCGGACGCGCCGAAGGAAACCACGGTGCCGAAGAAGACGGGCAACACGACAGCCTACTGGGTCGGCGACGCTCCTTCTACAGATGTAACGGCGAGCGCAATTACGTTTGGGGAGTTGTCCCTGACGCTGCGTCCGCTTGCAGCCGCAGTTGAGATTCGCAAGAACTTGCTTCAGCACGCGGCGGTGGCGGTTGAGCCGATCATCCGCTCGGACATCACCGAGCAGATGGCGCTTGCAGAGGACTTGGCATTCATCCAGGGCCTCGGCGGGATGCAGCCGACAGGCCTCAAGAACTGGCCTGGCATTGCGTCCTACTCAACAGGGTCGATCGGGACACCGGACTTTGACGAACTCATCGACGCCCGAACAACCCTGCTTAGCCGCAACATCCCGCTGGCTGACGGGGATGGGAACACCTCGCTGTGGATGCACCCGAACGTTCTTGGGTATCTTCAGAAGCACAAGACGGGGGTCGGGGCGTATGACTACGTGATCGACCTCACGAGTCGGCCACCGGATCGCGTCCTCGGCTACCCGGTCTACACAACCACGCAAATCCCGGTGAACCTTGGCGGCGGCGGGAACGAGACGTACATCGTCTTCTGCGGCATCGGTCGTGACTACACGATCGCCGACGGCGGCGCAATCGAGATCCTTGTTGATCCCTACACCCTGAGCCGCAAGCTCCAGGTGCAGTTGATCGCGGTACACGAAGTCGATGGCGGGCCGCGACGGCTGGAGGCTTTCCAGCTTCTGACCGGCGTGACCACCGCGTAGGGGGTGACGAACAATGGAAAGAAATTCTGACGCTGTAATGAAAATCGGGCAACTCCTTGAGACTCAGACGGTTGCTGGGACTGGCTCGGAGGTCAATGGGACCGGCGTTGATATGGGCCACTGCCGCAATGGGATGTTGGTCGTTGCGGCGGGTGCATTTGATTCCGGGACCACGGTGTCGATCATGGTACAGACGAGCGCAGATGACGGCGATGCGGATGCCTGGGCAGATGTTCTCTCCTCGGCGTATGAGATCGCCACGGCTGGCGATCAGACGTTCGGGGAAGAGGAACTTCTGTATCTGCGCCGATACGTCCGCGCCCAGTACACGATCACAAACGGTAAGAACGCGATTCTCGGTCTTGGCGTCGTTGGCTGGGCTGCTCCTGTGCGCCCTGTGGCATAGGGAGTGATGGCAAATGGCGTGGCCTACAGGTGCTGATATCCAGCAGCGGACGGGAATCACGCTGACGCTGGCCGATTCGGTCTACTCGACCTCTTACGGCCTAAGTGTCACCGGCATGATTTCTGACGCGCTTGCCGAGGCCGCCGCTTTTTGTCATCGAGACTCGCGGTATGGGTTCGACGAAGCCGAAGTAACGGAGACCTTCGATGGCTACTACATCGTGCAGGTTTCCCATCCGCCGATCCTTGCGGTTGACAGCTTGACTTGGGACGACGAGGAACTAGACGAGGATGATGATTTTGTGGTCTACGACCGCTACATCAAGATCCTCGCCGCTTCTCGTGCCGGGTATGAGCAGTTTGAACCGGTGACGATCGCCGAAAAAGCCATCGTTGTGACCTACACGGGTGGGTATTCGGATACTGCGGGGGCTAGCCATCGCGCTATCCCCCGCGAACTCAAGTCGATCATCACCGAGATGGTCACGAGAGAACTCATGCGAATCCACGAACGGTATCGCGAGATGAAGGGAGTAACGAGGGCTGAGATTGGCGTGTCAAGCTATACGTTCAAATCCGACAACTCATTGCTGTCGGACCTGTACGCACGACTCGCACACGGCCCATGGGAGGTATCAACCGTCGCATGATCGGACTCGGACAATTGGTCGATCTGCATCGGCCAACGCCGTCTACGAGTGCCTGCAACGAGACGCTGTATGGCTATTCGCCGACACCGACCAGACAGAACATGAATTGCCGCCTGTCTTCGCTGTCATTGGAGGACCGCGAGAAGTTGAAGGCGCTCGGCTCTGCTGTTTCAGAGACGGGTGCGCGGCGGATCATGTTCGCCGGTTCCGAGGACGTTCAGGTGAAGGACCGAATCAAATATGGGACTGACGTTTGGGAGATCATCGCAATTGAGGATGTCGATCATCGCGGAATCTTGTTGGAGACGTTTGCTGTGGCCGCGAAGGGGGTGATCTCGTGATGGCTGTCTCAAAAGTCATCCCGCAGATCGGCTCCTCGATCCGCGGCACGCACGCGACGGCGCTGGCACAGATCCAGTGGAATCGTGAGCCGATTGACATCCGCGTAGACGAGACGCTACGGCAGCGGTTCAAGGAATGCGTGAAGCTGGCCGCAGAACACGCTTCGGCCAGCATTCCCGAGGAACCATCTCCGTCGAAGCCGTGGGGGTTCCCGAGCAACTGGAGAGGGAACCTCCAGGAGAGCATCACCTACGATGTTCGCGGAGCGAAGCTCCAGATGCGCGGGCGATTCGGCATCCTCTATACGCACGCGAAGGACGGGACGTACCTCATCTACGCGCTCTATCTAGAAGTCGGTGCGCCGCAGATCAACATGCTGCCCCGGCCCTGGGTGACGCTGACGCTGGATGAGGTATGGGACAGTTGGAAGGAGATCCTCGGGGCCAGTGCGGTATGGAGCAGCGGCATTGTCGGGCTTCAGCAATCCATGGGGCGCATCGCCGGACGCACATTCGCAACAGCAGGAGGAGACTGATGGACACGTCGATCTCTGATGTAGCCTATACGGCATTGATCTCAAAGCTGTTGGCAAATACTGCCCTCAAAGCGGTCGTCAGCACGCGGATCACGCCACCGAAGCCGCTGAACCAGACCGAGCCCTACGTCACGGTCATCGTCTTGCCGCATAGAACGCGGCACGGACTGACCTATAACGAGCCGGACTCTGTGCTCTTCCGAGCGCAAATCGAAGGCTGGGCTTCTTCTTACACTGCGTGCGTCGATCTCATGTCCTTGATCGAGAAAGCGATAGATGGCGAGTTCATCACCGTCACTGGTTGGGGTAGTTGCAGGATGGAGTGTTCAGGCGCTGGAATCACGGATTACATCCAGAACGATGTAACCCACTACCAAGGTGCCCGGCGGGTCACGTACCTGCTGGCGAATCAATCGACCTCATAGGGAGGTGTAGAACATGGCTGATACGTTTACCTCATCCAAAGGATACGCGGCCGATCTGAGTTTTTCGGCCTCGAAGATCAACGTCCGGGGGGAACTGCGGTGCGGTGTGAATCGAGGGAGGATCGAGATCACATGCATCAGTGACGGAATCGTCCCGTTTCGGTCCTATACGGTAGGGCTATACGACCAGATGGAGTTCACGGTGCCTGTAGCGTGGGACCCGGCGAACGATGGCGTTGCCGCCTGTCTTGTCTCATCGATCGCGGGAACGACGGACGCGCTCATCATCAAGGACGCAGTGGCTGGCAACACGTTGCTCTCTGGGCAGGCTTTGGTCAACTACGAATACGCGGCGTCACTCGATGACATCCAGTTGATGAATGTGACGTTCACGTTCACGGGCGCTCTGACCGGCAACTTGGTTGCGTAGGGGAGGTGAGGACGCATGGCTGATACATTCACGCCCGTCCAGGGGTTCTTGGCCGGGTTCTACCGGGCCGTGGGCCTCACCATCGGGGCAGCGACTGTCTATCAGCCGTTGACGAACCGCGATTTCGAGACCGGCGACCTCACCGGCTGGACAGACGACAGCACGCCGCCAAGCACGGCGGTTGCCACGGCGGCGAAAGGATACGGACTTGGCTCCTATGGCTGCGTCCTCACGGACGACGGAACAAACAAGGCGGGAATCTCGCAGATCATCACATTGGATGACGCAATCACGGCAGACCAGGCCGCGATCTGGCGACTCCACGCAAGCTGCTGGGCGCGGTTCGACGCAGCGAGCGATGAAGCAACGCTCAAGATCACATGCCTTTCCGTCGCAGACGCAGATCTCGGTAACGCTTCGGTGACGATGATCTCGAAGCATCCTATCTACTCGCCGGTTCTCACATACGGCGTTGATGGTTTCTTCTCCATCGACCTACAGACCGTCGAGAACACGAAGAAGCTCAAGATCGAGATCTTCTCGAATGCCGCACTGGCGCAGGTTGTGAACATCGACAACGTCACTCTCGTTGTGCTGGAGCAGGTTGCAGGGGCTTTCGGGCCGATGGGCCTGCCCGGCGGATGGGACAAGAAAGACATAACGACGTTCGCGACCGCTGGCACGACTGGGTTTCGGTCCTTCGCGCCGACGATCATGAAGGAGGGGGCGATGACGATCCCCGCCTTCTGGGTCTCTAGTGAGGGATTGGGGGCCGAACTTGCGGCAGAAACGAATCTCTACTGTGTCCTGTGGACGCAGAAAGGGACAAAGACATCGAAGCGGCACGAGTTCTGGGGACTCGTACACGGCGCGGAGTGGTCGGCTGCGCCCGGAGAGATCCAGACGCACAACATTTCATTGACCGCTAACGGGCTGATTGGGTATGCGGAACGGTAGTTAGGAGGACATGCGCATGGCGAAGAAATCGAATCTGCTCAAGGCTTTTGACGCTGCCAGTGAACACGCTCATAAGAGGACCTTCGAGGTAGCGGGGGCAGATCTATCCTGCCCCCGCCTCTCGCTTCAGAACCAAGCGATATTCGAGAAAGAGGTCCGCAAGACAACCGACGCGAAAGACTTCAGTTTGTCCTTGACACGTAACCGTGCTGTGATGGAGCAATCAGGCTGCATCGAGCAGGTCGTGAAGGATCTTAGGGCAGAAGGTCTGCCAGAGAAGTTCGCGTCGGATGCGGATGCTCAACTGTGGGAGGCGCAGCTTCAAGCGGGGATCATGCGGAGATGGGAACCTTACGCAAGGGCTATCTTCGCACCATTCGACACGGAAGTCAAGGTCTACGCAGTGATGCTGTCGCTTCAGCAGGAGTATGGCACGGAGCTCGAACGAACCGCAGTGAAGGGCAAGGACCAAGAGACAGTCGAGGTCAATCGCGCCTTCGTTGAGCAACTCTTCGGCGACGATCAGGCACTGTTGGACACCGTGTTCCTGTGGGTCATCGGCTTGGTCAACATCCCCGACGAGGTTGCGAAGGATGAGGCGGTAAAGTCGGCGAAAGACCTCGTTGACAAATATGGCGGTGGTTCGGGAAACGAGATGGAGCCGTCGAAGACGAACTCCGAAACCTGAGAGAGGTCAACTATGAGGAGTACGCGCCGATCCTCTTCGCGGAGTACGGATTCGAGAGGCTGTCGGACGTGTTCCTGTTGGACGATCTCCAATTCGGGTTCCTCATCCGGGGGCTCGACGGCCTATTCCGATACCGCATGGCGCGGCAGTGGCCGGGGTTTGCGAACAAGGAGGCTGTAGAAGGAGCAAGGGCGGCGTCTCCGAAGCCGACGGCAGATACGGACTACACGGTGGATTTGATTCGGCAAGAGTGCGAAGCAAAGGGGTTGAGGCCGCCGCATGGCTGATGATCTTGGTACTGTAGGGATAGTCTGGGCAGAACTCGGGCTGCGTGCCGATGCCTACAACGTGGGCATGGCGACAGCGGCCCGCACTGCCGAGACGACCGCCACGAGAATAACGCGTACGATGACCCGCCTTGCCGGGGCGGGCGTCGGTCTTTACGCAATTACCAGAGGGATCAAGGAAGTTGTCGATGCCTTCGTCTCATTCGACCGCGAGCTTCACAACATCTGGACGCTGACAGACTACACCGCCGAAAAGATGCAGCAGCTCGGCGAGGAGCTTCGGGCGGTTGCTCGCGAGTACAACGTCACCGCCACACAGGCCGCGAAGGCCATGTACCAGATCTACTCTGCTACGTTCTACGGCGCAGATGCGATGAAGATTCTTGAGGCGTCGATGAAGGGCGCGGCGGCAGGCCTGTCCGATGTCTTCACCGCAGCAGATATGACGACGACCGTTCTCAACGCTTACAGGATGAGTGCGGAGGAGGCAACATATGTAAATGACTTGCTCTTCACTTCTGTGCGTTTTGGCAAAACCACTTACTCTGAACTAAGCGCGCAGTTCGGCCGCCTCGCCGGCGTTGCTGCCCCTGCTGGTGCCCGCGTCGAAGAAATGACAGCCGCGATCGCTACGCTGACACGGCAGGGCATTGAAACCGACTGGGCCGTGACCTCGTTGCGCCAGACGATCATGCAGATCCTGCGGCCGGGGAAGGAATTGCAGGATGTCATTAGCGCCCTGGGGTATGTATCCGGGCGCGCACTGGTCGAGACGCACGGATTTGCTGAAGCCGTAGGGATGATCGGGAGCTATGCGGACAAGACGGGCATCCGCATGGAGCAGTTGTTCTCGAACGTCCGTGCGGTGACGGCTGTTTTGCCGTTGGCGACGACGGCTGCGGGGGAGTTCCGCAAAGACTTGCGGCGGATGGGTGACGCAGCGGGGCAGATGCAGGGCGCGTTTGAGAAGGCTTCGCAATCGTGGCCGTATCAGCTTACCGTGCTCAAGACCCATTTGCAGGACACGGCAATCTCAATGGGCAAGATCTTCCTGCCTGCGATGAAGTCCGTTTTGGACATCGTGTTGTTGCTGTCCAAGGGCTTCGCCTTGATTTCCGAGGCACTGGTAGCCATCGGCGGGGCTCATGCGTTGGCGGCGATAGCCGTGCTTGGATCTGTCTTCGCTCTCTACAAGGTCGGGTCCGCCGCGATCGTGAAGGCCAATGCCGCGCTGCTCGCCTGGATCGCGTCGACCAAAGCGGCTACCGGGGCGACGGCAGAGCTTGCGGCTGCGACGGCCGCCCTCAACTGGCAGTGGGCGACGACCTCTACGGCGGCCCCCGCTGCGGCGGTCGCCACGACAGGCGCAGCCGGAGTGATGGGGGGCATTCGTGGCGCTCTCGCTAAGGGCGTTGGCGGCATGACGCCTCTTGCGCTGCTTGGGACCGGCCTTGGCGCGCTGCTCGGGGCAGGGATGGCGATCCAGGGGGCGCTCCAACTCAACATCGCGCTGAAGGCCGCCGTAACTGGCGAAGGCGAAGTGAGAGGCGTGCTCGAAGGGTCGCTCAAAAACGCTTTGGGATATGCCCTTGGCGGCGCGATGGTCGCGAAGTTGTTCGGCGCGACTGGCATGGGCCTCGTGAAGGGCGGGGCGATCGGCGCTGCGCTTGCTGCTGGTACAACCCTCTCGATCTATATCTACCACATTGTCAAGCAGGCGGCCGCAATGCAGGAGGCCCGGCGCGAGATCCTGCGCGGGACGATGGCCGAATCTGTCGGCGCATTGCCAGAACGCATCTCCGCTGGCGATGAGGCAATGCGGGGGCTGTTCGATCAACTTCGACAGCTGAACCCAGAGATCGAAGATACGACCGCATTCTTCAACGCCCTCCGAGACGTAATGGGCGAGATGTACGAGGTGGACTACGCGGGGCTCTTGAAATCAGTAGACTGGGTGATGGAAGAGCAGTATGAACGCATGAAGGCCGTCTCTTCTGCTCTTGGCGTCATTCTCGATCCCGAGGACATCGAATCCATGGCCGCCGACTGGAAAGAGCGGTTGACGATGGAGGTCATGGATGGACTAACGGGGATTCCTGAGGCCGTCGCGCGATTCATGCCGATGATGCTCAAGGACGAACTGGCCGAACTCGAAACGAAATCCATCTCGGACTTGACGAAAGAAGAGATGGCGTCCTTCCTTGGATTCCTCGTAGACGAGGTTCGCGGCTGGGCAGAGAGCATTGAGGGCGTGTCTCTGGAGGCTGCTACCTCCGCATTACGAATGTTCTTCGCGGCCATTGATGAGATCGCAAGGGCCGAAACGCTCCCACAGGCTGCGGCTGGAATCAAACGGTGGCAGGAATCGTTCAAGGGTCTTGTCGATGAGATGACCGACGAACAGCGGTTCGCTCTCTTCCAACGGATCATCGCTACTTGGGCCGATGACATGGTGGCGACATACGCTACGGCTCTAGGCGAGGCCATCGGTGTCCCGATGGATGCTGTAGCGGAGTTCATCGGCAATATCTTGAACCCAGAAATAGAGGCCACCGCCGAAGCGATCCCTTCTGTCGCGGAGCAGCTGGAGGCCGTGAGAGAGGAGTTCTATGAACTCCTTGGAGAGATCACGGCTGGCGACATCACGCTCGATCAAGCATCCAAGAAGTGGGATGAACTGAAGAAGAAAGTCAGTGGACTCGAAGGTCCACTAGAGATGGCCGAAGCCTTGAATCTCGACTACGCCGATGCCATTCGGGATGTCTACGATGAACTACAAGCCGCGATCGGCGCAGCGGAGGACGCAGCGGGAGCCGTCAAGCTGTTCACCGATGCGCTCAATTCCGTGAAATTGGTCGCCGGAGCGCGTGAAAACATTGAGGCGCTCTTCCGTTCGATAACTGACATGTTGTTGCGTGCCAGCACGACCGGACAGGCTGCCGACATCGTGGGCGGGATCATCTCAGGCGGCGCGATGATCGAAGGGCTACAAACCAACCTTGAACGTATCTTCGGCCCCGGATCGACCTTCACGACCGCTGCGCAGGAATGGGCACGACAGATGCACGCGCTGATCTCCGATACATTCCCGAGATTCGGGCTGAGTTTGGAAGAACTGACGCAGGAGACAGAACGTCTTGCCGAAGCACAACGCCGTGCCGCCAAGCAATTTGCGGACATCATTACCGAAATCCTTCAGTTCATGCTGCCTGGCGACATGGGTACAGTAGTATCGAAGGCCATCGATGCCGCGATGGCTGTAATCACCGGGCGGATAACCGCTGAAGATATAGAGTCCGCTCTTGGTCCAGCGGCCAAACTGCTCGGCGACGTAGAAGAGATAGCCAAGACGATCGCGCTGGGGATAACTGGCGGCGGATGGGAGATACCAACAGTTACTGTGGACAGGACGTTCGGCGTGACCCCCGCCGAGGCTATCGCGGACGCCGTATCATTCGGGGTATCTGAGACATTGAAGTCGGACATCTTCACTGTTGACTTTGGAGATACTACCCTTGACAACCTTGCAGAAGCCATGACATTTGGTGTGACTACGGCGATAGAAGCACTGGCCCCGACCATTGCCGTCCCGCAGATGTTGGGCGGGCCTCCCGCGGAGGATGCAGGAGTGCAAACGGCCGCGGAGGCTAAAGGGGCAGAGATATCGGACAAGGCTATTGCGACAGCCGCGCTAGCTGAAAAGCTAACAAAAGTGGCCGGGGTCGTATCCGCAGTCATCGCGCTTCTTGACTACATCAAGTCATTGGCTGATGAAGGTATTGCGATGATGAACGAAGCGCTTCAGGAAGCTGCGAACATCGTGCGCTCTGTCTTCGGGGATCTCGCAACTGCGGCGAGACGGCTTACACAGAACTTCGTGGACCTCTTTACCTCGACGGAAACGTACATGCGCCTTCAGCGAGCGATAAACAACCTGACATCCAAAATCTTCGATGCCATGATGGGTTGGGCCTGGATACTAGTTGGACTCTTCGAGGAACTAACTGTCGCTGTCGATGAGACGACGGAAAGCGTACAGGAAACCATAGATTCGTTCAATAGCTTGAATGTGCCGACCGGGTATAAGGTAACGCGTGCTGAGTGGAGGGCGGCGCGGCCTGGCGAGCCTGGAGAATTGAGAACAATAGAGCCGCCTGGAGGAACAACAGGCGGCGGGGGAGTAGAGCTTCCAGAATGGGTTACCACCCTTATCGCGCAATTCAGGGGAGCGATTGATTCTGTAATCAGCGTCTTCCAGTCCTTCTTCGACATCATGTCCGATATATGGACTGAGTTGGGACCGATTGTGCTCGACGGGATCCTGCCGTCCTTGCAGTTATTCGGCGAACGGCTCGTAAAGTTGGGCCAGCGCATTCAGGAAGAGGTATTGCCTGCCCTCAAGCTGCACCTGGCGAGAACGATTCGGGGATTCCTCAATTTCTTCTTCAGCTCGATTGAGGGCGCGGCGACCTTCTTCGTGGACACGCTGGCGGCCATTCTGCCGAACCTCAAGCTCTTCGCGCAGTCGATGGGAGAGCTTGGCGCGACGCTTCCTGACCTGGCAGCAGCTCTGAGCGATGCCCTGAGTCCGGCGATCAACACCGCGCTCGAAGGGCTGATGCGCCTCGCGGGCTGGCTCACGGGGACGATGATCCCCGGTTTAGAGGCGGCGCTGATCGGCTTTGGTAAGTTCTGGGAGGCAGAAGTCGGGCCGTTCTTCACGAAGAAGGTCTTCCCGAAGATCCTCGAATGGGCGACGGAGGTTTACGACTTCATCTCCAGCAAGGTCGTGCCGTTCTTAGAGAACACCCTTTGGCCATTCATGGAAAGCGAGGTCTGGCCTCTGTTCGTGGAGATTGTAAACGACATTCTCGACGCACTGGGCAATCTATGGGATGACCTCACAACGGAACCCGATGCACTCTTCGAATTCATCAAGGGCATACTGGAGGAATGGGGGAAGAAAGTCATCGGCGGAATAGAGACAGTGAACGCCATGAAGCTCGCCGAGGAGGGCGATTTAGTAGGCGCGCTCAAAGTCATCTGGAGCAGCGAATCATTGAGCCTTTGGGATCAGATCAAGCTCTCACTTGGAGTTGGGCTCAAGCCCGTCGCTGAAGCTCTCGGACGGCTATTCGAGGCATTGGGGCCAGTGATCCAAGTCATCGGCGGGGCGCTATTGATAGGTCTCGGTGCACTTGCCGTTCTGATCGATATTCTTACCGTCGTGATTAGAGCGGTATTGGCCCCATTCAAGATGCTCTATAACGCTGTCGCTTGGGTCATCAATCTTACCCGCAGCAAGAGCAACAAGATACCATACTTGGAATATGCTGAAGGCGGCATCGTAACGAAGCCGACGCTTGCCCTCATCGGCGAGGCCGGACCAGAAGCCGTCATCCCCCTCTCAACGGGCCTCCCCACGGCTGAGAGCATCGCGCTCGGTGGCCCCCATCCCGCCTATGCGGGCGCAGCTGCGGGTAGCGGTGACCTCTATTACCAGCATACCTCCGTTGTCAACATTGGAGGGCGCACGATCCTACGCGTAGTGGACCACGAGCGCCGACACATAGACAAGTTGAGATCCGGAACGGCAGCGGGCCGTCGATGGGAGCGTGGCTGAGATGCGAACGATGGTCAATGCGGCCGATCTTTCGAAAATGGGCATCCGTGTGAAAGTGCAAGACCACGGCGGATCGTGGATTGACGTGTCGGACAGGGTTCTCAGCGTGGGCGAGTCCGACGACATCGACCAGGACACGAACTCCGTGGACATCACGTTTGCCAATGCCTACTCCGCCTTCGTTGATGTGACGCCGAACGTGAACCTCGACCCTTACGATGAGGCCTCGACGATGAACGACGTGGGCGGAACTTACTACCCACTGCTCGGCTACTACCATGAGATCATGCTTGAGGTGACGAAGGACGACGGGGCGAACTGGTACGAGAAGTTCCGGGGATTCATCGGGCCAGGAAGCGTGTCGGTCGATACCGACGTGGAGGGCGAGGACACGATCGTTTGCAGGCCGGTCGGGAAAGAGTACGCCTACAAGGACAAGCACTACTACGACCCCATTGAGTACCGCGATGCAGATGCCGTCTCGATAATGAGCCAAATGCTCACAGACCATGGCTTCAACGAGAGTGTAGTGGAGATCGACGCACCGGGGTTCCACGTTGAACACTTCGCGGGCGCGGAGACGAACGTCTGGGAGGCGCAAAAGCGGCTGATCGAGCCAACGGGGTTCATCTATCGGATGCGCTACGATCCAACTTCGGGCCTTCTCAAGCCGTGCGTCTATGATCCAGACCGCACGAACACGACGCCTGATTGGACGTGCAACGGACTGTTCGAGCACCGCAAGATGGAGGTCGATGAGTCGTCGGTGCGCACAGAGGTCATCGTCTTCTACCGCGAGCGGATGACGGGCGCGATCAAGGTTGCGACCGCAGCGGACGACGCAGCGCGGCTGAAATTCGGCATCCCTGACGGATACGGCGGACGCCTTCATAAGACTCTCTGGTATGCTGCCAAGGGCATTGGGGATCGCCATTCGATGATCGACTCCCCGGAAGAGGCGCACACGCTGGCATCACTGATCCTTTGGGATCTGAAGGTGCCTGGGCCGGACGTGGAGCACAGTCTGCCATACGTGCATCCGGGCATCGAACTACACGATGTCATCTCGTTCGTGGGCCGCGACTACACGGCGCTGGTCGGGGTTACCGGATACTCGTGGCAGATCAGCCGCGACGATTGGATCGGCACAATGACCATCGCGGGCACATTAGACAGGGTTATCGGCTCGCGGATGTCATGGCTCGCCCGCGACGCAAGAAATAGCGACGTGAAGAATGAAGTGTTCTTGGGAGAACTTGCTGGGGATGGCGTGAGGCCGCCAACGCCTCAGAACGTGTCGGGGCACTCCTACTGGGGATACGACTCGGCCACGGGCAAGGAAGTGCCAATTGTCGCGTTGCAGTGCGAGGAAGTCCGTGTGTGGGACTTGGCAGCGTATGTATGGGAGTGGTGGGTGGTCGGTGAGAACAAGATCAATCGCGAGGAAACGAGGCGACCGATGTTGGTCCTCAAGAATCTGCCGGTTGGCACACAGGTAGCCGCGCAGGTATACGCCAGGGACTGGAGCACGGGCCGCTAGGGGCTATACTGGAGAAGGGGTAAGTTATGCAGATGAAGACCTGTACGAAGTGCGGAGAGATGAAGCCGCTGAGTGAGTTCTATAGCGACAGGCGCAAGAAGGATGGCCTTCAGTCTCAGTGTAAAGCATGTATGCGCGCATATCAGCGCAAGTACGACGAAAATCACAAGAAAGAGGCTCACAATTATCGCAAGACTCACAAAAAAGAATGCAACGAATATAACCGCAAACGGTGCGCGGCAAATCCAGAGAAGACTCGCGAGGCCAATCGCAAACGGAGTCGCAAGTGGGCAAAAGAGAATCCAGAGAAGAGGCGCGAAGCTAATGGCAGGTGGGCAAAGGCAAATCCTGAGAAGCACCGGGCCAGGAACGCCAAGCGCCGCGCCTTGAAGGCGAAGGTCACAGTCGGCGACTTGACGGCAATCGCTGCCATCTACGATAAGGCGCAGAACAGCAATCGCGTGCGTTGCTACCTATGTGGTAAAGTGATCCCGAAAGGCGAGCGCCACGTCGATCACATCATACCGTTGTCGAAGGGAGGGCTACATACGGCATCGAATCTAGCAGTGGCATGTGCGGTATGTAATCTCAAGAAGCACGCGAAGTTGCCGGAGGAAGTCGGGATTTTGATCTAGCATAGGAGGCGATAACATGAATAAAACGCCTGAAAGCATCCTGACCGTCGCTTCTTTGGCGGCTGGTGCGGAAACGACATTGGCCACTGCGGGCTGTGACTTCGCCAATTTGACCAGGGCGATCTCCATGGTGCTGGCCGTCGAGGTGACCTACGGGGCTTCGGCGACGGATGGCCTGACGATCAGCGTATGGCCGTTGATAGAGGCTGACAATGACACAGCCGATTCGACGGCCTGGGCGACCTGGGATGTGCCGCTTACTGCGGGTGAGACGATTCTATTGCACTGGCCGCTTGAGGAGGAGATTCTTCCGCTTCCTGCGTATGTAAAGGCGGTTGTGAAGAACGACTCTGGCGCTGGGGCCGATACAACGGCCACGTCGATCACGATCCGGGCGATCGTGTTGGAGCTGTAAGGAGGTGATGTGAGATGGCCACGCCTGT
>Ga0180008_1000646_pt1 | contig 26753 bp, 20 predicted proteins | sample MM_PW_MetaG_FD_121121 | JGI IMG/M metagenome (GOLD analysis project Ga0180008, IMG submission 121121) | Groundwater microbial communities from the Aspo Hard Rock Laboratory (HRL) deep subsurface site, Sweden - MM_PW_MetaG | ecosystem: Environmental > Aquatic > Deep subsurface > Groundwater... | reverse complement strand
TATAATGTGGTATTAAGGCATTTTCCTTGAGCTTTTTTACTAATACAACCGGCTTACTGTTCATCTGATATACCTTCGTTCTTTGTTTACGCCAAGAGCCGCTGCAGCCTTGCATCCAAAATAAGATAATTTACCGTAAACCAGGATATTTTCATCTGCAGGCTTTGCATAGGTTCGTATATATTCATTGATAATATCGGCTGTATAGAAGGTATTGACGCTAAATAAGGCTTGAATTTCAACAATACTGTCTACCCGGCTCTCGAACATATACTGCCTTGCAATGCGCTTCATTCGATATTCTGAATCATCTGCTGCTAAAAACAAATATCCTTCCATTCTGGTAACAGCCTCATGTATTTCAATATCGCTAAGACCCTTTTCATACAGCAAATTCGATTCGTGTTTATATGCATCGGCGAATTCCGGGAATTGCTCCGGGCTGGTTGATGCATTAATTCCCCAGTGTGAAGCAAATTGGTAAAATGAGGCAAAACTGGTTATGTTATAGCATAAACCACGGTCTTCGCGCAGCCGCATAAATAAGCGTGAACTCATTGATTCACCATAGGCAGAACTTATCAGCGAGAAAGCCCAGAAATCAGTACTATTCCAGCTACCTTCTTTTTTTTCAAGTGGGATAGCTGTATAAAAATGCGTCTGGCTACCAGGGGCTTTCCGGATTATACGAAATTTGTCTGCTTTAGCCGAAGTAGTAATGTCGGTCAACCGTGATTTTTGACTGATATTTTGATTAAGGATCGGAATGGTTTGTAGCTTGGCATTGATACAAGCTGCCAAACTCTCTGCATCGCAGGCACCAGCTACTGTAATTAGGCAATGACCGTCAAGTATTATTTTTTTATGAAAAAGCTGCAATGACTCAATTGACAGCTCGGCAACTTCTCCGACCTCACCAGCAATTTTTCGCCCGAAAGAATGACTTGGGTACATGCGTGAGAAAAAAACATCATTGCCAGACTCTTCGATATCATCATCAGAAGATAATATTTCATTACGGATAATATCTTTTTCCTTGTTGAAATCATCCAGGCGAAAAACCGGGTCGTAGAGCATTTCCAGCATTGTTTGCATGGCGATATCGTAATAGCGGGCAGGAACAGTACAATGCAGACACAGAGTATCTCTTTCGGTAAATGCATTAAGATATCCGCCTACCCGATCAATCAATCTCGATAGCTCTGAGGCACTATGCGTTCCAGTGCCTTTGAAAAGCATGTGTTCCAAAAAATGGGTAAGTCCATATTCACCATCAACTTCGTGCCCCGAACCGTAAGGAAACCAGGCACCGATGGAACAACCAGAAACATGCGCAAATGAATCAACAATCAAAGTTAAGTTATCGCGTATTGATGTAATCTGGATACTATCTGTGTTCGAAATCAATCAAAGTTTCCTTATTGACGGCAAAGGCCGTGCTCTTGACGAGACGGCCTTGTACCGGGGTTTGGGTTGAGGACTGTACGATAGTGTCAGCCATCGTATGGTCTTTTATTCTTCTATCGCATCCACATAGGACAAGTTAAGCCGGCCAAGTTTATCTACTTCAAGCAGTTTTACTGGAATCTTCTGGCCTTCTTTAACCACATCGCTCACAGCATTTACGCGCTGCTTTGAAAGCTTGGATATGTGCACGAGGCCTTCTTTACCAGGAAGAATTTCTACAAAAGCACCAAAGTCCATTATTCGTTTTACCGTTCCCTGATAGATTTTTCCGACTTCAGGATCGTCTACAATTGCACTAATGGCATCACGTGCTTCATAAGCATTTTTCTGGTTACTGCCGTAAACTGTTACCGAGCCATCATCTTCGATATTGATGCGAACATCGAATTGCTCACACAAGGCTTTGATATTCTTGCCACCAGGACCTATTACCGCACCGATTTTATCTACCTCGATCTTCATCGAGACAATCTTAGGTGCATACTGAGAAATTTCCTCAGAATGAGTTGAAATGGTCTGATTCATGATGGCTAGTATATGCATTCTGCCGCGCTTGGCTTGCGCCAAAGCTGCTGACAAGATCTCCATGGAGACCCCGGCAATCTTGATGTCCATCTGGAAACCGGTTATACCTTTTTCGGTACCGGCAACCTTAAAGTCCATATCACCAAGATGATCCTCATCACCGAGAATATCGGAAAGGACTGCATAACGCTGTCCTTCGGTAATTAAGCCCATCGCGATTCCGGCTACCGGACTTTTGAGAGGGACACCGGAGGCAAGCATAGAAAGCGTACCGCCACAGACACTGGCCATGGAAGATGATCCGTTAGATTCAAGAATTTCGGAAACTACACGAATGGTATAGGGAAATCGTTCTTTTGCCGGCAGAACACGTTCCAATGCCCGTCTGGCAAGATGTCCATGACCAATTTCGCGTCGACCTGTACCCATGCGGCCAACTTCACCAACAGAGAATGGCGGGAAATTGTAATGCAACATAAAGCGTTCTCGGCGATCACCTTCGATATCATCAAAGATCTGCTCATCGAAAACAGTGCCAAGAGTAGTTACAGCTAAAGCCTGAGTTTCTCCGCGGGTGAACAGTGCTGAACCGTGGGTACGGGGAAGCACGCCGATTTGACATGTGATGGGACGAATATCTTCGGTTCCACGACCATCTACGCGCAGTCCCTTATCAAGAATACCTGAACGCAGAACATTGTATTGAATATCCTCCATGAGGGCATCAAAGAGTTTTTTCTGTGTTTCATCCTCAAGTACGGTCGGGAATTTTTCCACGGTCTGTTTGATGGCCGCAGCAACAGCGGAATAGCGTTCCATCTTTTCACTTGTAAAAAGTGCCCGCTCGAGCAGGGGTTTGGCAAAGGCTTTGATCTCTTCGGCTGCGGCAAGTTCTACTTTAACCGGACACATAGGAAGCTTTTCTTTGCCGATAGCCTCACGCATTTTCTCGATCATGGCGCAGATTTCGGAAATTGGTTTTTTGGCTGCTTCAATGGCGCCAAGCATAGCTTCTTCGCTAACCTCATCAGCACCACCTTCAACCATGGTAATGCCTTCTTTGGTACCAGCAACAACAATTTCCAGTGCAGCCTTTTCTATCTGCTCATAGGTAGGATTGATGATATAGGTGCCGTCGAGAAAGCATACCCTTACTGCGGCAATAGGGCCGGAAAAGGGAATGTCACTGATATGAACAGCCGCACTGGCTGCATTAATGGCGAGAATATCCGGAGGATTAATCTGATCAGCTGAAATTACCGTAGGTACGACCTGAATTTCCCTGCCAAATACTTTGTCGAAAAGAGGACGCATGGGACGATCGATCAGACGGCTGACCAGAATTTCGCGATCCTTAGGTCGAGACTCACGTTTGATAAAGCCACCGGGGATTTTACCGGCCGCATAATATTTTTCATTATATTCAACGGTAAGCGGAACGAAGTCCAGACCCTCCGTACTTTTTCCCGAACAACAGGCAGTGGCAATGACGGCACTGCCAGCGAACTTGGCTAAAATAGAGCCATTGGCCTGACGTGCCATTCTGCCGGTTTCAAATACCATATCTTCGCCATTAATACCATAAGTACTTGTATGTACCATAATAATTCTTTTCTCCATTCACATCATTGCGCCTAAAAAACCACAATTTGATTCCGGCTGCGCACTCCGGAAATAGTGGTGACCACTGCCTGATTTATATCCGGGCAGTGGTAGAAAAAAACCCGAACAAACCAGTCCGGGTTGATGAAATTTTATTTACGCAGATTCAATCTCTGCAGCAACTCGCGATATTTGGCAAGATCTTTGCGCTGAATATATTTCAGAAGCCGACGTCTCTGACCAATCATCTTCAACAGACCGCGCTTGGAATTGGTATCCTTTTTGTGTGTCTTGAAATGCTCGGTAAGCTGAACAATGCGCTCAGTTAGCAGTGCAATCTGCACCTCTGTAGCGCCAGTATCTTTCTCGGTAGCACCGAAATCTTTGACAATTCTTGATTTGTCATCCTTGGTCACAGCCATCTCATATTCTCCTTATGGGTCTCAATCCTGATTGCAGATTTCAATGTTGCCATTAAACTCGATCCGGACCGGCGCTTCTTCTGACGGGCTAGTCCAGCTCATGTTGTTATGCTCATTGACGGTGAGCAGGGCGGTATACCTGCTTCGCCTGGTTAGAACTTGAACCGGATAACAGCCTGGACCTATGGGCAGGTACAAACTATCCGCTGGTACAAGCTGTACACCAGCTTTATGCCGGATTATTTTATAGTTCGCAAGATCCAGTGTGTAGGGGTATCCAAGCATGGCGAGTGCCTGGTCTGTTCGTCCCTTCATAATACAACTGCGTATTAAGCTAGAACTGACTGGTTTGCCATCAATGTAGATGGCATCAACCAGAACAGCCGAAGCTCCGGACTGCGCAGCGAGGGCGGGAAGATCTTTTGCCTGAAGCGCAAGATTATGACCAAAAGCAAAATTCCAGCCAACAACAAAGGATTGAACAGCACCAAAATCCATCAGCGAATATATAAAATTCTCTCCTGCCATTTTACTGAAATTTTCAGAAAAGTCAATCAGCACACAAAGATCAGCACCGGCTTCTTCAAGTTTTTCCAGTTTCTGGCTGAGCGTCGATATATCACCATGGTAATGCTGCGGACGCATTATCTGTTTAGGGCTTTTTGAAAAAGTAACCACAATCCGCCGTAGCTCTGGCCATTGTGAGTGCATAGTGTGCAATAGATGACGGTGCCCAAGATGTACACCATCAAAGACACCGATGGTGGCTACTGATGGTGTAGCCTCCTGTGCCCCATGTATCAATTCATCCCAGGATACTATCTTCACCTGGCCTCCGAGAATACAAAGGCATACATCCACCGGCCATCAAGGTATCTGAGGACTCCCAGGAATTCATCTTCGGCAGAAAAAACCGCTACAGCCGCTGAATCAGGAATAGACAGAAGCTTATCGAACGAGTCAATTTGAGCTAAGGGCTTACCATGTGAAAATGCTCTAGCCTGATTGTGTTCCAGTTTTATGATACTCATATCAAGAGAACGAGCAAGCGAAACATCAAATTTTCGAAGTTTCGTAATGGAAAATTCCTCTAGTGAACAGGCATCCTGAATTAAAAAAGGACCTGAAGCAGTCCGGCAGAGTGCACCAAGATGGGCTGCGGATCCGGATGCCATGCCGATATCGCGAGCCAAGGAGCGGATGTAGGTACCTTTACTGCATGCTACATCCAAAACTGCGGAAGTTTCATCCCAGCTAACAAGCTGCAATGAGTGAATGACAACCGGTCTGGCTGCCATTTCCGGCACGGTACCCTGCATGGCAAGTCGATAGGCCCGTTTACCCTCTACATGTATTGCAGAGTATACAGGTGGAATCTGCTGGATAGGGCCCGAAAATTGCGAGAGACAGGCTTCCACAGCAGCCCGGTCGGGTATAGCAGCATGACGAACAGGTGTTCCTCCGGGATCCAGGGTGTCTGTTTCCATTCCAAATTGCAGGGTTGCTGTATAGCGCTTCCGGGTTGCCATAAAATAATCAGATAGCCGGGTATAGCGGCCAAACATACAGACGAGCACTCCGCTGGCAAATGAATCGAGAGTGCCGGCATGGCCCACCTTGACTTTCACACCAAGTTGCCGGGAGAGCTTAGCAAGTAGACTGTGTGAAGTAATACCGGTTGGTTTATTGATTATAGCAAAACCTTCCGGACTTCCGGCAGGAGTCTCGATCACGAAAGCAGGTCCTTGAGCTTTTCGCCCAATTCAAAACCCTCTTTAATACCAGTATCAGCTATAAAAACCAGTTTAGGGGTAAGACGAATATGAATACGCTTTGCAAGCGCACTTTGAATATAACCGGCGGCTTTATTAAGACCAATTACCGATTGTTCCAGCTCAGAAGGATCTTGGAAGGTAGATACATACAACTTTGCGTGCGAACCATCCCGGGCCAATTCGACCCGGGTTATGGAAAGAAAAGTATTTACACGAGGATCCTTTATTTCGCCGCGCAGAAGCAGGGCCGCGACCTCGCTGCGCACCTGCTCCTCTACGCGCTTAAGCCTTATCCCTTCCATCGAGGGCCTCTCCTAGTTTCCGGCTAACCTGAATCTGCTCATATACTTCGAAAATATCATTTTCCTGCATTTCATTCCAGTCTACTATGCCGATACCACATTCATAACCAGCAGTAACCTCACGGGCATCATCCTTGAAACGCTTGAGCGAAAGTATTTTGCCATCATGGATTTCAACATTGTCGCGAATTACGCGAACACTGGCATTCCTCTTGACGGTGCCTTCGAGAACATAACAACCGGCAATTGCTCCGACCTTCGGAACCTTGAACACACTGCGCACCTCAACTTTGCCGATATCCTGTTCCTTAAGCTCTGGCGACAACATTCCTTCCATGGCATTGCGGATCTCTTCCACAGCCTTGTAGATAATGTTGTATTTGCGCACATCCACTTTTTCTTGATCGGCGAGCAATTTAGCCTTGGGAGTAGGCCGAACATTGAATCCGATTATTATGGCATCAGAAGCACTTGCCAGATCCACATCGGTTTCATTAATAGCTCCAGCTGCAGCCCTGATTACAGACAAGCGAATTTCTTTGGTGGACAGGCGTTCCAGAGAAGATTTAAGGGCTTCTACCGATCCGTGCACATCACCTTTCAGAATTACCCGCAGAACCTGCATATTACCATCACTGATGGTATCATACAGATTTTCAAGATTCACTTTCTTAACAGCTTTGGCTTCCTCGAAACGCTTGAGTTCCTGGCGTTTTGCCGAGAAACTTCTGGCTGTTTTATCATCATCAACCGCTTCGAAAGGATCTCCAGAATTAGGCATGCCTTCAAAACCAATAACCTCTACCGGTGTTGCCGGAGGAGCTTCCTGGATTCTCTGGCCTTTGTCGTCATAAAGAGCTCTAACCTTACCAGGATAAACACCGGCCAGGAAACTGTCACCAATTTTCAGCGTACCTTTTTCGACAACAACAGTAGCTACAATACCACGGCCCTGGTCGATTCGGGCTTCCAGGATTTTTCCTTCGGCGAAGCAGTCATAATTAGCTGTAAGCTCCAGTACTTCGGCTGTAAGCAGTATTCCATCAAGTAGTTCCTTAATTCCGAGTTTCTGCAAAGCGGAAATCTCGCAGAACATGGTCTGCCCCCCCCAATCTTCGGGAACCAGTCCAAGTTCGGACAACTGGGTCTTTACACGATCAGGATTGGCATCGGGAAGATCTATTTTGTTAACAGCAACGATAATTGGAACACCGGCAGCCTTGGCATGGTCGAGAGCTTCTACTGTCTGGGGCATAACACCATCATTGGCGGCTACAACGAGGATGACAATATCGGTAATCTGTGAACCGCGTGCGCGCATTTTGGCAAAAGCTTCATGGCCTGGAGTATCAAGGAAAGTTATCTTTCCATGATCTGTTTCTACCTGATAGGCACCGATATGCTGTGTAATACCGCCGAATTCGCCGGCAATAACATTGGTTTTCCGAATAGCATCCAGCAGTTTGGTTTTACCGTGATCAACATGGCCCATTACGGTAACAATGGGGGCGCGATGCTTCAGATCATCCGGATTATCAGCGGCCTTTTCGATGAGGGTCTCATCATACAAGGATACGATATGTACTTCGCAGCCATATTCGCCTGCCAGGAGGATGGCAGTATCGGAGTCGATCTGCTGATTTATAGTAGCCATGACTCCCATTGACATAAGTTTGCCTATGAGTTCGCTTGGCTTAAGATTCATCTTGCGGGCTAGCTCGGAAACCGAAATCGATTCCATAATATCAACTGACTTGGGTACCGGATTAGCCTTGGGGACTGCATTCTTTTTACGCTGGAGCTGCAGCTTCTGTTCGAGGCTTTCTTCGCGTTTTTCATAGCTTTTCTTGCTCTTCTGAACAAAACGCTTGGCGGTAGTTTTTTTATCAGCTGCCGGTATGGGCGAAGGAGCTCCCGGACGACCGGGACCACCCGGACGGGGTGCCCCACCGCCGGCGTATGGCCTGGAACCGGCCGGTCGCTGACCCTGGTAGCCGCCTGAACCTGCAGGTCGCTGGCCTTGGTAGCCGCCAGTGCCGGCAGGACGCTGGCCCTGATAGCCGCCAGTGCCGGCAGGACGCTGCCCCTGGTAGCCACCGGTTCCGGCAGGACGCTGGCCCTGATAGCCGCCAGTGCCGGCAGGACGCTGGCCCTGGTAGCCGCCAGTACCGGCAGGACGCTGGCCCTGATAACCGCTGCTGCCCTGATAGCCGCCACTACCCGCCGGACGTTGGCCCTGATAGCCACCACTATTGCCCTGGTAGCCGCCAGTGCCGGCTGGTCGCTGACCCTGGTAGCCGCCTGAACCTGCAGGTCGCTGGCCTTGATAGCCGCCAGTTCCCTGAGAATCACCTGGGCGACGATCACCCTGTGGAGGATTAGTACGATAGCCTCCGACCCGGCCGACAACACGGGGGCCGCTGCGCGGTGCTGCAGCAGGTGTATTGGCTGCAGTATCGGCATTTGCTGGTCGTTTATCGCTAGAGCCGCTTTCACTTGCGACAGCAGGCGTCGCGTCGTTCTTTGTTGGTTCATCAGTGGCGGCAGAACCTTCCGGTTTCCGTCCTTCATGATGTGCAACGACACGAGCAGCCGGTTTTCGAGCAACGGGCGGAGTTGCAGAAGGTGTAGATCCAGGCTGTTTTTTCTTAACAACCACTACTTTGCGTTTCTCAACGGCAGCAGTCTCAGTTTCTTCCTGAGGTTTTTGCTTGGCTTGTTTGATCAACGTTGCCTTCGGCTTATTTTCATTGGTATCTGACATGATCCACCTTTAAGAGTTCTGATCATCGGCTTCGTCTTCATATTCGAACGAAAGCGCGACCCCACACTGCGGGCAATGAGACATATCCGGAGTAACCTGTGCCTGACAATCCGGACATTCGTAAATTTCTTGTTCTTCTTCGTATTGTTCATCGTCTGCGGCAGCTTCCCCTTCGGGAAGGTCTTCCTCGATGACTTCGATGTTTTCTTCGATGATGATCCGTACTTTTTCGATATTCTCGGCGGAAACACCTTCGATTGCAGTAAACACTTCTTCGCTAGCAGAAAGAAAATCTTCAATCAGCTCGATACCGTTTTCGGCCAGTATCATGGCAATTGCACCATCAACGCCAGGCAACTCATCGATGCGCTGAATTTCCTGGTCGTACATGTCATCGGCAAATAAATCCGATGCTGCACGGCGGGCATCGCTGGACAAATCAAGTTCACGGAATTGCTCAACTGTTTTGACGTCAATATTCCAGTCACAGAGACGGTTGGCCAGACGCACATTCAAGCCCTGTTTGCCAATGGCAACCGATAGTTGACTTTCGTCGACAACAGCGAGCGCGTTATGCCTTGCTTCGTCCAGTATATAGACTTCTTTGACATCAGCAGGTGACAGTGCATTTTTGATAAAACGCCGCGGATCAACATCATATTTTAGAACATCGATTTTTTCGCCTTCGAGTTCCTTAATAATATTCTGGATACGGATGCCCTTTAGGCCAACACAGGCTCCTACGGGGTCAACATCCTCCTTGCGGGAATATACGGAAATTTTTGTCCGGTATCCGGGTTCACGTACGATCTTAAAAATTTCGACAGTCTTGTCATAAACTTCCGGCACTTCGAGTTCGAGTATTTTCTGCACAAATTCCGGATGCGTACGTGACAAAACAATCTGCGGACCGTTTTTGTTTACTTCGGCGATATAGGCTTTGATGCGTTCGCCCGGTTGATAATTCTCCCGGGGAGACTGGAACTTTTTCGGGAAAAATCCTTCAATCTTGCCGAGATCGACAAAAATATTTCCGTTTTTTTCACGCTGATAATACCCGATGATAATTTCGCCAAGTTTTGCATGAAATTCAGCGTATAAGGTGTCACGAGAAATATCACGCAATGACTGGCGGGTGGTCTGCTTGGCCAGCATGACCTCCTGGAGATCGAAATCAGCGGGATCAATGGATATCTCAAGGATATCTCCGATCTCGGCTTCTTCAGCGATCTCCCTGGCCTCTTCGAGCGAGATTTCCAGGACTGGATCATCAACTTCGTCTACTATCACTTTTTTTGCCATGATATCGACGCCGGCATAATCTTCCTTGAAGCGGATGATTGCATTCTCCGAAGTGCCGAAACGCTTTTTATATGCTGCAAGCAAAGCGTCCTCTATGGTTTTTAGAACCAGATCTTCCGAAATATTCTTTTCGTATATAAGCTGCTTGATCGCTTCTGCCATATTTGAAGCCATTGTTTACCTACCCTCCCGGGAAAAATCCAGTTTGCACCCGTGTATGTGTTCAAAAGCGATCTCACGATCGCCCTGTGGTGTTAGAAGTGTAACAAGCTGTCCGTCCACGCCGGCCAAGAGACCTCCCGCTTCTGTTCCATCATTGAGCTTGATGGTTACGCCCCGTCCTTTGAAAATTCGGTAGTCATTTTCGGAAATGAAGGACCAATCAATGCCGGGGGACATTACTTCGATATAAAAATCATCGTTACCCAAACGTTCTTCAAGACCGGCCTGGATCTGGCGATGCACCCGTGTGCAGTCATCAATGCCGGTACCTTCGTTTCGGTATACAACCAGTTTAAAACAGGGCAGCCGCTCTTTTTTACTGATCTTCAGGTCGACCAGAACAATGCCTGTCGCCTGCAAGTGTGAATCAATATATTGTCTAAGTTCGTTCAACTCTATCATACTCTCTTATAAAGGACATTATCAGCCGGGTATAAAAAAAGGGCCGTCACAAGCGCCCTTTTTTACAAGCCTTATACTGTCATTCCTTCATATAATATGCGCTATTGGAGTTTTGGTCAATAGTACTCGTATTACCATCGATGAACTTAATCAGCAGCAAACAGACAGGCCTGGACGCGGAGTGCTCCTCCTTGCTTAAGTGCTTCAGCACAAGCCGAGATGGTAGCTCCTGTGGTTAATATATCATCGACAAGTATCAGTACTGTATTTGCCGGAACCGCTTTGCGCAGTACAAAACGCTTGCGCATGTTCAGAATACGATCTTCCGCTGACAGTTTCTTCTGTTGTCGGCCGCCGCGCAAGCGGCGCAGCAAACTGCATGTCGGCAGCCTATATCTGGCATGCAGAAGCTGCACAATAAGCTGGGTTTGATCCCAGCCCTGCCGCAGGATTTTGTATGGCCGAGCCGGGACCGGCACAAGTATAAATGGCTCATTGACGTCTTTTAGGGCTTTATACATTTCTTCGGCGATAAAAATGGCAATACTTCTGCGGCCGGAGCCTTTGTAGGCGGATAGTAGAATTTTTATTGGTCCAATGTAATGAAAAAGGACGGTGGCAGCATCAAAACTGTAGCTATGTCTCCGGCAACTCATGCAAAGGCCGATAGCCGACAATAAAGGCCGGCCGCAACGTGGGCAAAGGGGACCATGGATGTGCGGCAAGGCTGACCGGCACGCCGAACACAGGGGATACCTAGCTGCGCTTCCCGTGCGAAGTCCGCACAGCACACAGCTATGCGGAAATAGCAAGGCCAACAAGCTGGGAACCAGACGGTTTTGCTGCTTCATATAACGAAAACGCCTGACTGCTTTAATTTATGTACAGCAATGGAGGAATATCAGTTTTTTGCCTGCTTGAGCATGGCCTGGAAAGAGGCCAGTTGCTGCATGGCCTGTAACGGAGTCAGGTTATTAATATCGAGTCCAGCCAAGGCGGACAAAACCATTTCGTCACCGGAGAAAAGCTCGGGTGACGATGCCGGTACCTTGGGCTGCTTGACGCCAGACTTGACCGCGCTGGTACTGGCTGCAGGTTGCGGACGCGTTGTCTGGCTGGCTGTACGGATATCATGATGAGCCTCTCGTACTGCAAGCAGCGAACGCAGGTCGGCGGCCCTGTCCACTACAACTTTGGGAACCCCGGCCAGACCGGCAACATGAATGCCATATGAGCCAGCAGCCGGTCCAGCAACCACCCGTTTCAGAAAAACAACTGCTCCGGCGCGCTCTTCTACAGCCATTGAAATATCAATGAGCCGCTGGTGCTCCATCGCCGTAAGCTCATGATAATGTGTGGCAAACAGGGTGCGGCACTGCAACACATTCAGCATATATTCACTTACCGCCCAGGCAATAGCCAAGCCATCTTGGGTTCCGGTTCCACGCCCTACCTCATCCATGATGACCAGGCTGTTCCTGCTGGCATTATTTAGGATACTGGCTGTTTCGTGCATTTCCAGCAAAAAGGTGGATTCACCGCGGGCCAGATTATCCTGAGCACCAACACGGCAAAAAATGCGATCGCAAATACCTATTTTGGCTGTAGCAGCCGGGACAAAGCAACCGGCCTGGGCCAACAGAACGATAAGAGCGTTTTGACGCAGGTAGGTAGATTTTCCGGCCATATTTGGACCGGTCAACAGCGCAAAACTGCGGCCATCACTGTCCAGTTCGGTGTCATTGGGAATAAAATTGTTATCCGGCAGATGGGCCTCGACAACAGGGTGACGTCCGCCTTTAATATCCAGCAAGGGTTGACTGACCACTTCCGGACGGGTATAGGCCCGTAAAGTAGCGCAAGTAGCCGAAGACAAATTGCAGTCCAGATCGGCCAGGAGCGAGGCCAATTGCAGCAGGAAGCCTGTATGCTGCCGAACTTCGGTACGGACGGAGGCAAAGATGGACGATTCCAGTTCTATGATACGGTCAGCAGCACTGGATATCTCGGTTTCAAGTGCTCCCAGACGTTCAGTGGAAAAACGCTCGGCATTTGCCACTGACTGCCGCCGAATAAAATGCTCGGGCACATTTTTAGCCGATTGCTTGCCGAGCTCCAGGTGATAGCCGATTATCCGATTATACTTGAGACGCAATCCGCTTAGTCCACTGCTGGATTTTTCTTCTTCAAGATAGGCTGAAAGTACTGATTGTGCAGAGTCTTTAAGGCTGCGTAGTGTATCAAGATCAGAATTCCAGCCAGCTCTGATTACCGGTCCGTCCACAGGGCTCAAAGCCGGCTCTTCAAGGATGGAGTCTGTTAGCAGGGTGTCGATCTGCCGGCAGATTTCTATTTGGGCTGCGGTTAAAAAAGCACTTGGTACCGGAGTATTGCGGGCCTGATACAAACCCGAAATTTCAAGTGCTGCGGCTACCGTTTGACGAACAGACAGTAATTCTTTCGGATTGGCCTTCTCCATGGACAGACGTGCCGAGAGCCGCTCCAGGTCCATGCACTGTTTTAACTGGCTGCGCAAACTTTCCAGCAGATGCTGGTCGTGATAGAAAAGTTGCACCATATCCAAGCGCTGATTAATGACATTGATATCACGCAGAGGCTGCAGCAATCTGCGGCGGAGCTTGCGTGCCCCCATAGGAGTGAGTGTGTAATCTATTGTTGACAGCAAAGAATAGTTGCGGCTGCCATCACGCAAATTTCGTACTATTTCGAGATTACGTTGGGTGGACTCATCAATAGCCATATGACGCTGGTCTTCGGAATTTTGCAGATTGCTAATATGAGCAAGCGAGGCTTTGCAGAAATCCTGGACATATTCAATCAGCGCACCGGCTGCGGCCAAAGCCGGGTCGTCATCGCTGAAACCAAAACCCTGTAATCCTATAGTTCCGAAATGAGCAGTTAGGCGGCGTACGCCCTGTTCCTGCGAAAAAGACCAGTCAGGCAATCGATTAATCACCGCATCAGAGTACTCTGCCAGTATTTCTCCGGCTACCGGATGGTTAAGACTGGACTCTCGCACAACCAGTTCCTTTGGCGCAATTCTGCATAATTCACGGCGCAGAATTTCGCGATCGGCGGCAGGGAAGCTGGCGGCCCGAAACTCGCCGGTAGAGGTAGAAAGCCAGGCAAGTGCCAGATGTTCACTGTTACCACGGTTGATGACAGCAAGCGCCAGCACATAATTATCCACGTTAGAATCCAGAAAATCTTCATCGCTTACAGTACCGGGGCTGATAACCTCAACAACCTTACGCTCAATTATTCCCTTTCCTTTTTTTGGGGGACTAAGCTGTTCGCAGATGGCTACTTTCCGTCCGGCTTTTAGCAAGCGAGCAATATAGGCTCGTGATGCATGCCAGGGAACACCACACATGGGCGAAGCCTGCCTTTTTGTGAGCGTAAGATTAAGGATGCGACTGGCTTCTATAGCATCCTGATTGAACATCTCGTAAAAATCGCCTAATCTAAAAAAGACTATTGTATCCGGATATTCTGCCTTGATACGTTCATATTGATCAATCAATGAAATCTGTTCGGCCATAATTCTTGCATTATACGTGAACATGAGTTAGGATACAATGGTAAGGTTTCTCGTTCTCGAGAACTCACCAACACAATGACAGCGGCTTTGCTTCGGTACAGTACCGGCGGGCTAGCTGTCAGGGGCAAGGCAGGATTTTGTGGACGAAGCACTCTTTTATCGTGAAGCAGATAATCGCATATATATCAGGGCGCAGGGTCATATCACCGCCAATATTTGTGCTGATCTGAAAACCAGGGTCTTTGACCGCCTCGAGGCCAAACCACCGATTGATGATATTTTTATCGATTTGTCCGGATGCGAGTATATGGACTCTACGTTTATGGGCCTTTTAGTCGGCTTTAATAAACGTTTTCTGCGATTTTCCGAAAAAGCGGTTACCATACTGCAGGCAAACGAAGTCTGCAAAAAATTGCTCCGTACTATTGGTGTACTCAGGCTGGTAACGGTCTCCGATGAGGCTACAGTATTCCCGGAGCCGCTGGAAAATATTAACAGCGGGCGAAAAGCCGGCGCCCGGCTTGTGCTCGATGCACACGAGGAACTGATCGATATCTCAGCGGAAAATGAACAGCGATTCGGCGGTTTGCGCAATGTACTTAAAAGCAGCCTGGAAGCGGACGAAACGGATTCTGAAGAACACTGACAGGTACCGGATTAGCTGCCCGGTACCTGCAGATAAACTTAAAAACCTATCAGGCTTTGTATTACCTTGTCAGTTATATCAATCATAGGACTGAACCACACTACGACTACATCATTGTTTCTGGAGCTGAGCACTACCGAATATCCTTCTGACTCGGCTACGGTCTGGATAGTCCGGTAAAGAGTTTGCACAAACGTATTGGTTTCAGCCAGATTTCGGCCTTTTTCATCAATCTCATTCTGCTTGATACGTTTGTAGTCAGCCAGAAACTGAATTTTTCGTACCAACTGGGCTGCCATGGCCTGAGCCTGCTCATAGTTGCCGGCTTTTTCAAGCTCGAGCCGTTGAGCCTCGAGGGTAAGGATTTCCGTACTCAGGCGGGTGATTTCTTCCTGAATGCGAATTTTCTCATCCTCGAAATTGCGGACAGCCTGCGAGTCTTTGTAATAAGTAAGATAAACCTTTTGAAGGTCGATTACTGCTATTCGTGTAATCTGCTGGGCAGTAAGACTGCCCAAACACATAACAGCCAGAAAAATCGCCAGAACATATTTTTTGTTGAACATCATTCCTCCGGTAATCAATTAAGTTGTTGACTGATACTGAGAACAAACTCCCAATCAGAAAAGGCCGGCTTAGTGAATTTCAGGCTGCCCGCAGTGCTGTCAAAGTAGAAGGGTTTGGCAAAATAAATGCGGAAAGGAAACTGCGGCAAGGTAAAACGCAAGCCGGCTCCGAAGCTGAAAGCAAAGTTATTGGCCTTCGGCGTAAAGATTGAACCTGCTGTGGTAGTGCCAAGTGGAGATGTATCATCAACCAAACCGTCGATGTTATACAGTGCTCCGGCACCATCTACAGTGCCGGCCAGCACGGCCGCATCAAAGAAGCTGTCCAGTGAGAGAATACCGGGGACTGCCGGCCAACGCAACTCGAACCAGCTAGACCACAAGGCTGTACCGGTCTGTGGTGAAAGAGTGGAGTTACCCCACCCGCGGCCGATAAAGGTACCGTCAATTCGGAGATAATCCAAAGGAATCATTTGCCCATCAAACCAGGGCAGCAGTACCGAAAGACTGGAATGAGCCGCAGCCACCATTTTAAAGCGGTAGTCCTCCAAAACCGGAATAAAGGAAAGCGGCAGATTTAAGAGAGTAAAGTAGCCTTCAAGCCTGGTATCACTGCGCATCTGTTTGTACAATTCCAGCTCGGGCAGAAAGCCGGTAAGCGAAAAACGCTGACTGGCATACAGACCTGAAGACGGGTCATACCAGAGATCCAGATTGTTATAATAGCCGCGGATGGAAATCTGATTGGACGGTATCCATTTGTTCAGATTCTCTATGACGTTCCGGTCGAAGGGTCGGTATAGATCATCATTGTATACCTTGTTATTTAGAGAAATACTATATGCTCCACCCAAACCAAAATCGCCCAAACGGGTTTTAAAGGTATAACCGCTATTCAGCGAGAGCTCCAGACTCCAGGTATCGTAGATCATATAATAGTCAGTCGGAACATATTTATTGGCTGCAAGGTATTCAACCATGGAGGAATAAGGATCCGGCACCCGGGCTGGATCATCCCAGGAAAATATCGGAGCTATTGAATCCTGCAAAGTATAGTTCGTAGAATGTTTAAAGGACAGATTTACTCCGGCTGACCAGCGCCGGTCAAAAAGCCAGTTTTCGGTGAAGCCGAAGGCCAGGCTCTGGGTCTCGGCGGCGATATTCATGTCCACCTTCAGGCCCTGCCCGCGTCCCATAAAGTTTTTTTCGTTCCAGTTAAGAATGCCCGATATGGGTAGTGAAGAACCACGGGTGCTGCCAAGGCCGGCCAAAGTTACACCGAATTGCACCTCGGCGGTACTCTGTTCTTCTACATTGAAAACCAGATCCATAAGCAGATCCTGGCTGCCTGGAGCCAGTTCTGGCTCCACCGACGCGAAATACTGCAGGTTATACAGATTGCGCATGGCATCCAGTATCTTGGCTTTGGAGAAAACATCACCGGGCTCAAGGGGAATCTCGCGCAGAATTACTTCGTCCTGGGTTTTAGTGTTTCCGCGGACCTGAATGCTTTCGACATGGGCACGGTCGCGCTCGATGATGCTAAACGTATACGAGATCAGGCCACGTTCGGCATCCCGGTTTTCGGTAAGGTTGATTTCGTTGAAGATGTAGCCGTTTTCGTAGTACAGATCTTCCATACGGGCTTTGGCAGCCAGGAAGCGACTATAATTGAATACCGCTCCTTTGTTCAGGGTAAAGAAGGCTTCGAGCGTTGGTGTATCGAATATTTTGTTGCCGACAAACGATACCCCGTCATACAAATACCGTTGGCCTTCATCGATGACAAAGGTAAGGCTGAGACGGCGGATACCTGATTTTGGATCAAGTTCGACTTCGCGACGGATATCGGTGATGCGGGCATCAAGCATACCGCGGGTCTTATACAGTGTTTCGATGGACTCGCGATCAGTCTGCAGCTGGGCTTCGCTGAAGGCGCCTTGCTGGAACAGGCCACGGACCTTTAATTTCATCTCTCCCTTCAGGGCTGATGCTGAAACTTGATTGATTCCCTCGAACTGTATTGAATCCAGAGTTACCCGACTGCCTTCATTGACAATAAAGAACACCTGCACACGGTTATCATTTTCTTCAAAGCGATAGCGTACATTAATTTCCGGGTAGCCTTTCTCTAGATACAGGCGGCGAATTGACAGCTCGTCCATACGCAGGCTGGTTTCATTAAAGATAGTATTTTCTGTTATGGAGATTACTTCGAGCAGTTCTGAAGCTCTGAGTCCTTTATTGCCCTCAATATTTATTCGCTCTATTGAAGGACGCTCGGTAACGTTGAAGACAATGATTACCGATTGATTCTGGGGGTCACCAGGTCTGGCTTCAGGCGAAATCTCGGAAAAATAATCGAGGGCATAGACTTCGGTTAGTATTTCGATCCATAAATCTTCAGTAAAAGATTGATCCCGGTACTTTTTGATGAAGGGGTCCAAATCTGTCGAAGCAACTGCAACCAGTCCTTCGAAACGAATTGAACGTATCGGCTTGCCTATATACCAGTCATCGGTTTGTTGGGCAGGTAAAAGAGTCACAAACAGGGCTGCCAATACGGATAGCAGTAGGAATCGCTTCATTGAATCAACCTTTCTCATTTTAAGGGTATTCTCCAGTATAAAGATAATGATTGGTCAGAAATGAACAGTTTTTCGGGATGTTCAGGCTTCCAACTCCAATTGATCAGGAAATGCGGTGTCTGCCATTCTAGATTCAATTCGTAGTTTAGCTGCAAATTACCCTGCTGTTCAAGCTGCCCCTCCTGCAATAGCAACGTGCTTTGCAAAAACAGATCATCAGCCAGGTAGACCCCGGCGATGATGGCTGTGTTATCAAGATATTCCGCCAGCGACATTGGTTCGTCAACCGGACCGAGCCGAGACAGATCGTATAACCAGCGCTGCAGCAGCTGGGTACGCAGATAGAACAAATCAAGTCCCAAAAAGTTTTGAACATTTTGCTCAAAAATAGAAACAAAATTCAATTGAGGGATCAAATCGGCATTTTCGACTATAGCCCTGCCGATATCAAAGTCCCGTTCACTGCTGCTTGCCATGAGATTCTGGCCGAGCAAGCGGGCAATTTCGATATCCGACAGCGGCGGCGTGGAAGAAAGCTCAAAGGTGAGATTGCGCAACGGAATGTCATCGGCACGCAGGGTTATAGTAACCGGACGACCTTCGTTGGAACTTCGGGTCTCAGCCTCGGCCGAAAGCAGAGGATTGAAAGAATCCTGGGTTTCGTTAAACACCAACGTGGCATTTTTAAGATAGAAATTGCGTTTAAGATAGAATACATCACCACCACGCAGTAGAACCGTGCCTTTTAATGCCAGTTCTTCGGCAGCACTATTATAGTATACAGACAGCCGACTGGCCGGATCGCTCTGACCTGAAAATATTTGCGGAAATTTTGAAGGAAAGAACACCCGGACATTTTTGCCGATCGCAAAATCCAGATTTACCACAATATTTGATGGTATTTCATTCAATACAGCAATATCTTCGGAGCCTGTCTGTCCGGCAGCCAGCGTATCCAGAGTGATGATGGCTTCGCCGCTGGCAGCATTAATCCACCCGGACATCTCAGTCTCGGTATCGCCTATGCGGACAGCCAGAGCGGCACTGGCCAATACGTCAAAATTCATACCAAGTATACCGGTTCTGGCGTGAATTAGTGAAAGATTATTGGTTTTTGCCTCAACATGAATGTTTGCCGGCACCCAAGGATCCAGTTCAAATCCAAAATTGGCAGACAGGCTGGCATCTCCACATTTTATATCTGTCTGCAGGAACTCTACCGTGTTGCCTGAAATATACAGAGGTTCGGTTATTGGTCCGATTGTGTCAGCCAGGTAACTGTCTACCCGGAGATAAAAATCGGCAAAATCAAATGATCCTTCAAAGTTTGGATCATTCAGGGCTCCGCTGAGTTCAAGATTTCCACTGGCTATCCCACTTGGGACTGAGATTATCGGAATTTCCAAAAAATCGAAAAGAAAGGGCAGATCAACCAGAATATCACGAAGACTCAGATCCAGGATATTATCTTTAACTGTACCCGATGCGATAATTGACAGGGGGAGCTCTTGGGCAAGCATCAGCCTAATGTTCCCGGTGGGCTCCAAGGCAAAATCGGCTTGATTATTGCTGCCGGCACGAAGCAGCATCCCGGCAGGACTGATATCGATAAGGTATGGCCAATCCGGATAGGAAACATCTTTTACAGCAAATTCAGCTGCACGCCCTTGTATGAGCATAGTGCTGAAGTCGAGAGTACTCAAACGGCTAATTATCGACCGCAAGTCCTTTCGGTCCCAAGCGGCCACAGCAGAGCTGCTCCCAGCGTCTGCTTGAGACTGCCCAATGGCGACATTACCATTCAGTGCACTATAGATACCGTTGGCTGAGTTGCCAATTGGCAGTATTACCGAAGCCATAAAATTGTATGCAGCTTTGCCGGAAAGCAGATCAAGCGTTGCCGAGGCATTTTCGATATGCAAAGGAATGATATCGAGTGCAGTGTCCTGAACCGTTATCAAACCCTCGGTATAATTCGCTGTTCCGCTGGCGATGATATTACTGCCGCCGCGGGCCGGATCGGGATTAATATTAAAGTCTACTTGGGCTGCAGGATTAAACCAAGGGCCTTGCAGGGCGAGAGTAGAATCGAGAACAAAGGGCAAGTTAGCACTAAAACGATACATCAGCATACCCTGGGTCCGGATACGGGCGTCTATGGTCCCGGCTTGATAGGTGCCGCTGAGCTCATATTCTTCGTTAGCCGCACTAGAGAGAAAGGCAGAAACTGTTGTGGTAAAGCCATCGAAGATGGCCCATTCTGCGTCAAAACGGCCAGTGAGCAGTGGGGAATTACTGACAATATCGACTTGATGAAGGCTGGCACCATCTTGATTAAGCGCGCCGACTAGCTGCAGTCGGGCTGGATCCTGTCCGAAGATGGGAGGAAAATCCAGTATCAAATCCTGTATTTCGACTGACCATTGGGTGCTGCTTGTATAAAATCCGTCTAAAACAGCATTTATGCCAAAAACCCGGTTTCCGACCTCGACCGGTAAATTTTCCGCTCTGAACATCAGGCTGGTAGTATCATCGAAGGTTTGCAATCGTACAAACAAACCATAATCACCACTGAGGAAAACACTATTGTCGACAATGGTCGCATTTAGTGCATATGGAATATCATTTACCGCAATCTCGACATCAACAGCAAGCGGCGCATTCGGCCTAAAGGACAAACCGGCGCGTCCAGTCACCGCATAACTGCCCAAGCTGGCATTAATCGCTGAGATGTTTAGCTGCTGGGACGTTCCGGTAAGGGCAAAAACAGCGTAGACGCTGTTAAAGCCTTCCAAGGCTATGACTGTATTACTTGTTGAATACGAAATAGCCTCGAGGTCGCTGAACAGACTAAGATCGCTGGCAATCTGAACCCGTGATAGTACGGACACGAGCAGAGGATCCAAAGATCCAAGCCAGGCAGTATTTTCAAGAAATATAAAGGGAGCGAACTGATCAAAAGAAAGCCTGGCCGAAAGATAGGGATCCGCGCCTAATTGGATGCTTCCTTCGGCCGAAAAAACCGGCTGATAGGCGGGGCTGCTGCCTTCGCTTATTCCTGCAAGACTGGTCTGCTGTAAATCAGGTCGACTGCCCAGAGCAGGTAACAAGGCCTCGGCTTGAAAACTAAGTTCTTCATTTTCAAGTAAAAGTGATACTGCCAAATTATTAAGTTTTCCGGAAAAAAGCTGAACCTCGTCGGCATACAGTAAGGCTGATCCTGAATCGGCAAACATTTCAAACTTCGCTGAACTGGATGGTTGATCCGGTGGGGAATACGTAATAGACATTACACCGTCTGCGCCCCAGGAAAGCGGCTGCACCATGCCTCGATAGGAGGCAGAGTACAGACTGTTGGACAGCACCAACTCACGAATTCTGATAGTTCGGACTGATCCAGCTATGCTGGCCCGGAAAGCAGTTCGACCGCCGGGAATAGTCATGGGCAGCGTACAGGACAGAATTGCATCAAAACTAAGCTGGTCGGCCATGGGAATGCTGCGATCCCAGGTGGTTTTTAACAGAACACTGCCGCTGTATTCGGTATGGCTCCATGTATCCAGAAAAGAATAAGCTGGCATCAATGCTAACAGTGAATCAGGCCTGAAACGTTTAAATTCTGATGAAGCCAGAATGTATTCATCTTTAAAATTCAGGTACATATCTAGGCGCTGCAGATTATTGCGGGGCTGCAGCTGAAGTGACAGGCCTTCTTGGTCAATCTTTACATTTACTTCGGCCTGCGGTACGGAGGCAATATTGGTGCTGGCCATCAGCCGAACCCGGGCTGAGGCAGACAATTGATCCAGCGCTGCAGCTCCATTCAGCAGAAAGACGCCAGACAAGAAACGTAATTCGGGAATATTGCTGGCGAAATCGGACCAGATGCGGCCATCGCCCTTGTAAACAACCTGATCCGATGAAAGCATCAGCTCTAGATACCGTACCCGGATATCCATGTTCATCACCTGCTCGCCGATTATTCTTACTACGGCATTGTGAACAGCAGCGGACAGCGGATTGGCATTGTCATTAAAAAAGGTGGTAAGGGAGGTTAAAGGCGAGGCAGATTCGTCAGAGAGTATTTCCTGCAGTGAAATTTGGTCAATGTTAATGAGGAATTCAGGATTATATAGCGTAAGTTTCTGAACAGCACTGGAAAAATCCCGGTTAAAAAGCGCCATCAGGCTATAGCGAACCCGGACTCGTGGAATTTCTATGCTAAAGCCGTCCATTATTTTTAGATGGATATTTTTTACCAGCACATTACCCAGAAAGGCTGGCGAAATGGATTCGTAGGAAAACTCCAGATTAAGGGGTGACAGAAAAGTTTCAAGCTGCTGGTCTAAAAAATTCTCGGCCTGTGAATCCACAAGATTGCCGGCCAGCGGACTGGCCAACAGGACCACTATAGTGAGCACACATAGAGCTGCTGAAAAGATTAAGGCGATCGCCCAAGGCCTGAACTTCACCATACTACACTAGCACAGCCGGGCTATTTAAGCCAGAGAGGAGTACTTGTCGAGCCGTCAATTACAGGCTAGTATCCGGCGTATGCATCATAATTTTTCCATCATTCCGGGCTTTGTTGTCTTCGAGGGAATTGACGGCTCGGGGACCAGTACTCAGCTGCAGCGTCTGGCCCAGCGACTACTTCCGGCTCAGATTCAACACCGGATTGACGCTGAACCTACTAAGGGACCGATCGGACGGTTGATCCGTACAGCCTTGTCCGGCGAGCTTACCTTGCACCCACATACCGTTGCGCATTTATTTGCCGCTGATCGCAACGAGCATGTGCAGGGCAAGGCCGGCATCATTGAAACCTGTAGTCAGGGTAAACTGGTAATAAGCGACCGCTATATTTTCTCATCATTGGCATACCAGGGGCTTACTTGCGGCCCTGAGCTGCCGGGTCTTCTGAACGCTGCGTTTCCACTGCCCGAGCTGTTGTTTTTCTTCAGCTTACCCGCCGAAACCGGCATGGAACGTATGAAAAATCGCAGTAGCCTGGAAATCTACGAAAAACTGGACTTCCAGCAACAGGTAGCAGCCGCTTATGAACAGGTGCTGAGCGAATTCTCCGCTAGTAAAATGCGATTGATCCAGATTGATGCCAGTAGGGATATGGACAGTATCAGCGAACAAATCTGGCAGGAAACTTCCAAAATTTGTGCTCGATTTACCGGCAGCTGAACGCAAAGAAAGCTGATTCGGAACCTGTCGCACTTCAGGCTTATAGCGACTGCGCCGATATTGAATATATATGAAGCGCCTGCTGCTTACCTTTTTTCTACTTACCATACTCATAGCCGACAGCTGGAGTTATCCGGTCTATTTTAAAGAACAATATTATCGCCTGTATCATATACACTACATCCAGTATCCGGATGACACAATCGAAAATATTTATTGGCTGGAACAGGCACGCAAGGCTGATTTCTGCAATCCCTTGTACGCAATAGCTAAAATTGCCGACGAGCGTCATTGGGAAAAATACCGTTACCTGTTTAACATGCATATTGAACTAAAAATGATTGAGCAGCATTTATTCCTTGGAACAAAATTCGACAAACAAGTTGCCTATTTTTATAACGCCCCTTGGAAAGAGGATAATCTGGCCAGCCTGGAAATTGCCGAGAATGCTTACCGGGCTGCCCTGGCCTACTGGAACAGTGCCAAAGAATGGTCTGCCAAGGCCGAGGCAATACGTTGGCTGCATCTGGACGAAGTTCAATTCTGGGAAGATGAATCATACCGGATAGCCAATGGTCAACTTGATTATGCCCGCATTATCGAACGGCAACTACAGCGACTGGAACGAGTTCGAGCCGATTTTGAAGCCATGGACGAAAACAGCTACTGAGGAAAAATATCAGCGGATTAGCATCGCATCCCCGTATGAGAAAAAACGATATCTGAGCTGCACGGCTTCAGCATAGGCCTCTAGAATCCGCTCACGCCCGGCCAAAGCTGAAACCAACATTAAGAGCGTCGATTCAGGTGTATGGAAATTGGTGAACAGCATATCGGCCGATTGCACCTGATAGCCGGGATACATAAAAATACTGGTACTACGGTTTCCGGCTACAATACGGCCATTCTCCCAGGACGATTCCATACTGCGCAGACTGGTAGTTCCAACCGCAATCACCGGCCGGCCGGCAGCCTTGGCCGAATTGATGGCGGCGGCAGTCTCCGGACTGATGGTATATTCCTCTTCATGCATGCGGTGATCCTGAATATGCTCGGTACGAACCGGCATAAAGGTTCCTAAACCGACATGCAGGGTAAGATAACAGAGTTCAATTCCGGACTGCTGCAAACCGGCCAGGAGCTCCGGAGTAAAATGCAAGCCGGCAGTGGGGGCTGCCGCGGAACCGCTCTCACGGGCGTAAACAGTCTGGTAGCGTTCGGCATCGGCCGAACTATCAGCCCGCCGAATATAGGGAGGCAAGGGTAGATGACCATTGCGCTCCAGATACGCCTCGTCTATTGGGGCGGAAAAATTGACCAGACGTTCATCCGGCCGCAGCTCCACCACCTCGGCCTGTAAACCTTCCGGCAGCAACAGAATCTTGCCGACAGTCTGCTTGGCCATGCGGCTGGTCATGACAGCCCAGCTGTTCGGTCCCTCCTGGCGCAATAACAGGATTTCTACTTTTCCCCCGTTGGCACTTTCAGCAAACAACCGTGCCCGCCGCACTTTGGAATCGTTGAAAACCATAAGTGCACCTTGCGGAATATACTCGGCCAGATGACCAACATCCGAATGAAAGTTCCGGCCAGAGGCACGATCCAAAACAAATAGTCGGGAGCTGCCGCGTTCTGCGGGAGGCTCTTGTGCGATTAACTCTTCAGGCAGGTTAAAATTGAAGTCCGTCAGATACATTGTTGCTCCGATATCCAAGATGTGAGTAGGCAAGCGGTGTCGCAACCCGTCCCCGCGGGGTACGCATCAGAAAGCCGGCCTGCATTAAATACGGTTCCACATAATCCTCAAGTGTTTCCACACTTTCGCCACAGGAAACTGCCAGGGTTTCCGCCCCAACCGGTCCGCCGCCATATTTTTCTATGATTGCGGCCAATACATCGCGGTCGTGCCGCTCCAGACCATAGCCGTCCACCTCCAGGCGGGAAAGACCGTCCTGTACTACCGCCTTGTTTATTACCGCCTGATTCTTTACCTGGGCAAAATCGCGCATGCGCCGCAGCAGCCGATTGGCAACCCGCGGAGTCCCCCGGCTGGCAGCAGCCAGAAGCTCCGCAGCGGAATTCTCTATACTAATTTCCAGTAAACCGGCTGAGCGCCGGATTATCGCCATGATATCTGCCAATTCGTAAAAACCAAGCCGCAGTGTAATGCCGAAGCGGCTGATGAGCGGACTGGAAACCATACCAGCTTTAGTAGTTGCCCCTACTAGTGTGAAAGCCGGCAAGGGAATGCGCACCGTACGTGCCGCCGGGCCTTGTCCGATTATAAAGTCCAGCTCACCGTCTTCCATGGCCATGTAGAGCATCTCTTCGATGGCCGGCTTTAAGCGGTGAATCTCGTCGATAAAAAAAACTGTTTTAGGAGCCAGCGTTGTAAGAATGCCGGCCAGATCTTTTGGTTTCTCCAAAGCTGGCGCACTGGTGATCTTGAAATCAGAATCAAGCTCCCGACTGACAATACCGGCGAGTGTGGTCTTACCCAAGCCGGGCGGACCAATAAGAAAAACATGATCAAGCGCTTCGGCCCGCTGGCGGGCCGCCTCGATAAAAACCGCAAGATTGTCCTTTAAGGCTGCCTGCCCCAAAAACTCGCGCAAGAGCTGGGGCCGTAAAATGGTATCACGATCATCTTCAGGCAAGCGTACACCGCTAACCAGCCCGACTGCTTCGGCCGCACTCATGATACACTAAGCTCCACTATAGCTTTGCGCAGTAATTCACGCTCACGATCCTGGGTCTGCAGCAGCTTAATATCCGGCATGGCATCCAGTTTGACCAAAACTTCAGCCGCACGACGGCGATCGTAGCCAAGTTCGGTAAGAGCCCGAAGCAAATCATCATGAGCTTCAGCGCTTACCGCAGTATCAGAAGCGTTTACAGAACGCGGTAGTTTACCCTTCAACGCAAAAACCAGCTTCTGCGCGGTTTTTTTGCCTAGCCCGGGAACAGCTTCCAAACGAGAAAGATCTTCGGTATCAAGTGCCGCCTCAAGATCATTCGGCCCAATACCACCAAGAATTTTCATGGCCTGCTTGGGGCCGATGCCATCCACCGTAATCAGCTCCAGAAAAATGCGGCGTTCGGTGTCGGAAACAAAACCAAACAGCTTCATGCTGTCCTCACGGTGCAAAAGCCAGGTAAGAACCCGCACTCTTTCACCTAATTTGCCAAACAAATCAACCGAACGCGAAGGAACGAAAAGCTCCCACTCGATATCGTTACAGTCGACATATAAATAATCGGATCCTTTGCAGGTAAGTATCCCGCTGATTGAATTAAACATACCCCGATTATATCAGTAAGCCCCCGCGATTGTCACGCAGATTACAAGGCGGCACGGTAACGAGGAGCCGAAGGCAGGCTATAGCCTGTCGAGGCTCAACGCGGCTTAGCC
>Ga0180008_1000645_pt1 | contig 26801 bp, 22 predicted proteins | sample MM_PW_MetaG_FD_121121 | JGI IMG/M metagenome (GOLD analysis project Ga0180008, IMG submission 121121) | Groundwater microbial communities from the Aspo Hard Rock Laboratory (HRL) deep subsurface site, Sweden - MM_PW_MetaG | ecosystem: Environmental > Aquatic > Deep subsurface > Groundwater... | reverse complement strand
GCTGAAACAAAATGGCTTGCATTGCTGCAAGCCATTCCTATTTGGTGCACTCAGGAGGATTCGAACCTCCGACCGCTCGGTTCGTAGCCGAGTACTCTATCCAGCTGAGCTATGAGTGCATGTAACGTTCGCACTGTAGATATCCAAACCGCATCTACAACACTCAATAATGGCGGAGAAGGGGGGATTCGAACCCCCGACACCCTTTTGAGATGTACTCCCTTAGCAGGGGAGCGCCTTCGGCCACTCGGCCACCTCTCCGCAACACGGGGCGCATGATAACCATGTTTTCCCCGTTTGCAAAGCCAAAATTTCGATAAAAATTAGAGGCTTGGTTCTTCACCCTTCTCTTTCTGGATGCGCTGGTAGATTTCCTCACGGTGCACAGCAACTTCTTTTGGCGCGTTAACGCCAATACGCACCTGATTACCCTTCACACCCAGCACGGTGACAGTGACTTCGTCACCCACCATCAGGGTCTCTCCAACCCGACGAGTCAGAATCAGCATTCCTTTCTCCTTACGGATATCATTTCAAGACAACAGCAGTCTGCAAAAAAATGGTGGCAGCCCCGAACATCTCAAGCAGAGCCTTCACCCAAGTATTGACCAGTGTGAGCAGAAAGAAAGTTCCGGCCCACACCAGCCAAAAAAGACGAAAGGCGCGGGATAGCCCGCGCCTTTCGGATGATGCCTTAGTCGCCCTGTCGGGCCGGGGCATCCAGTTCAAAAGCAGTGTGCAGGGCGCGCACCGCCAACTCCAGGTATTTCTCCTCGATTACCACCGAGACTTTGATTTCCGAGGTGGAGATCATCTGGATGTTGATGTTTTCTTGAGCCAGAGACTCAAACATACGACTGGCAACCCCTGCGTGGGAGCGCATACCAACGCCCACGATGGAAACCTTGGCGATGTCGGTATTGCCAACCACTTCACGCGCACCCAATTCCTGAGCCGTTTTCTCCAGCACGAGCATGGCATTGCTGTAGTCATTGCGATGCACGGTGAAGGTGAAGTCGGTGGTGTTATCGTGCGCAACGTTTTGCACGATCATGTCCACCTCTACATTGGCGGCACTGATCGGCCCGAGGATCTTGAACGCTACGCCCGGAATATCCGGTACGCCACGGATAGTCAGCTTGGCCTCATCGCGATTAAAAGCGATGCCAGAGATAATCGGCTGTTCCATGGATTCCTCTTCATCAATAGTAATGAGGGTGCCCGGACCCTCTTGAAAGCTGTGCAACACGCGCAGCGGGACGTTGTATTTGCCGGCGAACTCCACCGCACGAATTTGCAGCACCTTGGAACCCAGGCTGGCCATCTCCAGCATTTCTTCGAAGGTGATTTTGCTTAAGCGCTGAGCCTTTGGCACAACCCGTGGATCGGTGGTGTAAACGCCATCGACATCGGTATAAATCTGGCACTCATCGGCTTTTAACGCAGCCGCCAGGGCCACACCGGTAGTGTCGGAGCCACCACGCCCAAGGGTGGTGATATTGCCGTGCTCATCAACACCCTGGAAACCGGCAACCACCACCACACGCCCAGCCTTAAGGTCGGTACGCAGTTTCTGATCATCGATCTGCAGGATGCGCGCCTTGTTGTGCGCACTGTCCGTGAGGATGCGCACCTGGTTACCGGTATAGGACACCGCAGGCACGCCAATCTTGATCAGCGCCATGGCTAACAAGGCAATGGTGACCTGCTCGCCGGTCGAGACCATTACGTCGAATTCACGCGGTACCGGCTGACCATCACTAACCTGTTTGGCTAGCTCGACCAGGCGATTGGTTTCACCGCTCATGGCGGAAACCACAACCACAATGTCATCTCCGTTTTCACGGAATTTCTTCACCTTCGCGGCCACCTGCTGAATACGCTCAACAGTGCCGACGGAAGTGCCGCCAAATTTCTGTACGATCAAAGCCATTTCAAAGCCGCCTCAGCCCGTGAAGGGCGCCCATTAAACACATAACTCAATACCTACCAAGGCCCGCCGGGCGTAGATCGGGCCTCGGGCTGCACACCCAGAATCAGGCGCTTACAGACCTTGTTCGGCGAACGCAGCAGCCAAGCCCAGAGCAGCATCCAGCGCAGCAGCGTCAACGCCGCCACCTTGCGCCATATCCGGACGTCCACCCCCTTTGCCGCCTACGGCCGCAGCCGCTTGCTTCATCAGCTCGCCCGCCTTCAGCTTGGCTGTCAGATCTTTGGTCACACCGGCAACGAGCACGACCTTTTCATCCTGCACGCCACCCAACAGAATCACCGCACTGCCAAGCTTGTTTTTCAACTGATCGACCAAGGCCAGCAATGCCTTGCCATCCAACCCATCGAGACGCGCACTGAGCACCTTGATGCCTTTCACGTCGATGGCAGAACCCGCCAGGTCATTACCCGCCGCACTGGCGGCCTTGGCCTTGAGCTGCTCCAGCTCTTTTTCCAGCTGACGATTACGCTCCAGTACACCGGCAAGCTTATCCAAGAGATTTTCGCGACTGCCTTTGACCAGTACAGCGGCCTCTTTCAACTGTTCTTCCGCCGCGTTGAGATAGGCAAACGCGACAGCACCGGTGACCGCTTCAATACGCCGTACACCGGCAGCTACACCGCTCTCACTGATGATTTTGAACAGGCCGATATCGCCCGTACGCTTGGCGTGAATACCGCCACACAGCTCAACCGAGAAGTCGCCGCCCATGCTCAATACGCGCACCTGATCACCGTACTTTTCACCGAACAGCGCCATGGCACCTTTGGCCTTGGCGGTTTCGATGTCGGTTTCCAGGGTTTCAACGTCGCTATTACCGCGCACTTCACGGTTGACGATGGCTTCCAGTTCTTTCAACTGCGCCGGCGTGATCGCCTCGAAGTGACTGAAGTCGAAGCGCAGACGCTGACTATCGACCAACGAGCCCTTCTGGGTAACGTGCTCACCCAATACCTGACGCAAAGCCGCGTGCAGCAAGTGGGTGGCCGAATGATTAAGCGCAGTGGCCTGGCGCACACTGGCATCCACTTCGGCCTTGACCGAGGTGCCGACGCTCAGGCCACCTTTAACAGCAACCCCGTGGTGCAGGATCGCGCCACCCGCTTTGGTGGTATCACGCACATCGAAACGCACACCTGCGCCTTCAAGGAAGCCGCAGTCACCCACCTGACCACCGGATTCGGCGTAGAATGGTGTTTGATCGAGGACCACCACGCCCTCCTCGCCCTCACCGAGGCTCTCCACCGCTTGGCCAGCCTTGAACAGTGCGATGATCTTGCCGTTGCCACTGGTGCCCTGGTAACCGAGGAACGCGGTGTCGCTGTCGACTTTGACCAGCGCGTTGTAATCCATGCCGAACGAACTGGCGGAACGAGCGCGCTCGCGCTGCGCCTGCATTTCACGCTCGAAGCCTTCCTCATCCAGGGTCAGCTCGCGCTCACGGGCGATGTCACCGGTGAGGTCCATCGGGAAGCCGAAGGTGTCGTAAAGCTTGAAGATCACATCCCCCGGGATCACCGTGCCCTGCAATTCAGCCAGATCCTGCTCAAGAATCTTCAGCCCTTGCTCCAAGGTCTTGGCGAACTGCTCTTCCTCGGTTTTCAGCACGCGCTCGATATGCGCTTGCTGCTGCTTCAGCTCGGGGAAAGCATCGCCCATCTCGGCCACCAGCGCCGCCACGATCTGGTAGAAGAAGCTGCCCTTGGCGCCCAGCTTGTTACCGTGACGGCAGGCGCGACGGATGATGCGGCGCAGCACATAGCCACGACCTTCATTGGATGGCGTCACGCCGTCAGCGATCAGGAAGCCGCACGAACGAATATGGTCGGCCACCACTTTCAGCGACGCCTGGGCTTCGTTGGCACAACCGATGGCCTTGGCCGCGGCATTCAGCAGGCTCTGGAATAGGTCGATCTCGTAGTTCGAGTTGACGTGTTGCAGCACCGCGCTAATGCGCTCCAGGCCCATGCCCGTATCCACACTCGGCGCTGGCAGCGGATGCATCACGCCGTCAGCCGTGCGGTTGAACTGCATAAAGACGTTGTTCCAGATTTCGATGTAGCGATCACCGTCTTCTTCTGGCGAGCCGGGCGGGCCGCCCCAGATGTGCTCGCCGTGGTCAAAGAAAATCTCGGTGCACGGGCCACACGGACCGGTATCACCCATGGCCCAGAAGTTGTCCGAGGCATACGGCGCGCCCTTGTTATCGCCGATGCGGATCATCCGCTCAGCCGGCACGCCGATTTCTTTGTTCCAAATGTCATAGGCTTCGTCGTCGCTGGCATAGACGGTGACCCAAAGTTTTTCTTTCGGCAGTTTGAGCCAGGCGTCGCCGGTCAAAAACTCCCAGGCGAAATGAATGGCATCACGCTTGAAATAGTCGCCAAAGCTGAAATTACCCAGCATTTCGAAGAAGGTGTGGTGACGCGCGGTATAACCGACGTTCTCCAAATCGTTGTGCTTGCCGCCGGCGCGTACGCACTTCTGGCTGCTGGTGGCGCGGGTATAGGCGCGCTTTTCCAGGCCGAGGAAGCAATCCTTGAACTGGTTCATCCCCGCGTTGGTGAACAACAGGGTCGGGTCATTGCCCGGAATCAGGGAGCTGGAGGCGACACGGGTGTGTCCCTTCTGTTCGAAGAAGCTGAGGAAGGCTTCACGGATTTCTGCGCTTTTCATAGGAATCTTCCAAAAACCAGCGGCCACAACAAAGCCGGCAAAGGGCCGCATTATATCGGCCCTGCGCCATGGGGCTAGTGACTTTATTGATAGATAACGGCTATTAAAAGCCCAGAGCTATTCAGCTCACGCAAAAAGCGGCAAAGGCCGCAATCACCTGCTCGATATCCGCAGCGGCGATATCCAGGTGCGTCACCATGCGCAAACGCGGCGCCGCCGAGAGCTTGATGCCGCGCGCGGCGCAGAACGCCTGCAATGCGCCAGCCTGCTCAGCCACCGCGACGTAGACCATATTGGTTTGCACCGGCTCGACCGTGTAACCCAACTCACGCAAGCCGGCGGCCAAACGCTCGGCATTGGCATGGTCGTCAGCCAGCCGCTGTACCTGATGCTCTAGCGCATACAACCCTGCTGCCGCGAGCATGCCGGCCTGACGTATGCCGCCGCCGACCATCTTGCGCAAACGCCGCGCCCGACCAATCAGCTCGGCTGAGCCGCACAACACCGAGCCCACGGGCGCACCAAGCCCCTTGGACAGGCACACTGATACCGAATCGAAGTACTGGGTTATCTGCCGCGCCGGCACGCCCAGCTTGACTGCCGCGTTATATAGGCGTGCGCCGTCCAGGTGCAGAGCCAGACCGCGGCGCGTGGTCAGCTCGCGCGCTGCCTGCAGATACGCCTGCGGCAGCACCTTGCCCTGCATGGTGTTTTCCAGCGCCAACAGGCGGGTGCGGGCGAAGTGGAAGTCATCCTGCTTGATGGCCGCTTCAACCTTGGCTAGGTCGAGCGAACCATCGGCTTCACCCTCAATCGGCTGCGGCTGAATCGAACCGAGCACCGCCACCTTCATATTTATAGGTGTGCGCCTGCTGACCGACGATGTACTCATCGCCACGCGCGCAATGGGCCATTAGGCCAAGCAGGTTACTCATGGTGCCGGTGGGCACAAACAACGCAGCCTCGAAACCCAGCTCGGCCGCCAGGTACTGCTCCAGGCGGTTGACCGTAGGGTCTTCGCCGTACACGTCATCCCCCAGCTCAGCGGCTTGCATGGCCTCGCGCATACCTGGAGTCGGCTGGGTGACGGTGTCGCTGCGCAGGTCGATGATGGGCATGGTGGGCAATCCTTAGATGAGGCTAAAGGCCGATGCTAAAGCGCCCAACTGAGGCAAACAAGATACAGATAAGGCGAGATCGCGCAGGACAGCTGTGCAGAGTGGATGACGCCTTTTTCATCCGCCTGGCGTGCATCGATTGGTGGATGAATAAAGCGCCATCCACCCTAATGGCTTAAGCCAGCTGCACGTCTTCGGCGGGAACAATCAAGATGCCGGCCCGCAGGCCGTTTTTGACTTTAGGGTTGGGGAAGATAATCCGCGTACCCGGCTCATCAATCACCCAGCGGGTATCACTAAGGTCTTCCGCCAGCAGGTAGCCAACGGGCAATTCGCTGAAATTCTCGATATCAGCCGGCAGGTGCAGCTGAAACGCATCGCTGTGTTTGATCACTTCGCGGGCCACGGCAAACAGCTTTAGCTCGCCCAGATCATCCGAAGCGCCTTCCAGCTCACGCCCTTCAATCAGTGCCTGCAGGTGCAGCTCAAGCAGATCCAAGTTGACCAGCGCGTTCTGCCCAAACGGCCGCGCCTTGCCCAGCTCCAGCGTGAACGCTTCCGCCCCGAGCTGGGTGTAGGTGTAGGCACTGAAAGTAACCGAGCTTTTGTTGTGCAGCAGCACGGCCTCAATCCCAGCGACACTTAAACGCGCCAGCTCACGCCGACTGCGCGGACGACCTTCCTGGAAGGGATAAAGAGCAAACTGTTCAACCTTCGACGCGCGAATAGCGGTGTGCAGGTCGTAATGCAGGCGGGTGCGCTCGGGCTTACTGAAAAAAGCCGCAGCCAGATGCTCCAGCTCACAGGCGCGCAGCGCCTCGGGCCCGCTGTGTTGGTCGTGGCGCCCGTTGAATAGGCGGTTAATGTCTTGCTCGACATACCGCTCACCGCGACGCATCGCGGCCGGGTTACCCAGCAGAAAGAGAATGCGTGCGCACGGCTGCAGCTGATTACGCGCAATGGCCTGCAGCAGGCGGTCGAGTAATTCGATTGGGGCGGTTTCATTGCCATGGATACCCGCCGACAGCAGCAGGTCCTGGCCGTTGTCGCGGGCCGCAGGCGGGGTGATTTCCACCGCGCCTTCGGCCAGCCAACGCACACGCGTACCCTCGGGAGTCAGCTGAATTTTTGCTGCCGGCTCATGGCCGGCCAGGGTCAGTTCAAGCAATTTCCCAAGGGCAAGCATAGTGGTTCCTCAGTCGTGAGTGCAGTCTGGGCCGTGCACGTGCTCGTCGTCATCGCCCGGCTCAGCGGCTTCCATTTCCAGCTCCAGGCTGACCAGGTTGGTAGCCAATGGACGCAGCAGCAGGTTGGCGTATTCGGCAGCGCCCTCCTCGACGTCGACACCGATCATCAACTGGTTGTTGCCTACCTGTTGGAACCAGATTTCCTGGCCCTGCCAGATCACGGCAAAGCGTGTACAGGAGGTTTCCAGCTGGGTACCGTCAGTGTCTTCGAGGATCAGTTGCAGGGCATCGCTCATAAAATCTCCACAGTTTTGGATGTAGGGTGGATGTGATTTTTTACATCCACCGGTGGATCGATAAAGCGCGACCCAGCCTAGTTAGCTAATTGAAAAGGATAAACCGCGCCCAGTTTAAGGATCTGCGTCAGTTCATCCAAGGCCGTACGGCATTCACTCAACAATTGTGGATCAGCCAAATCGTTTTCGCTCAGGCGATCGCGGTAGTGCTTGTCGACCCAAACATTGAGGGTGTCGTACAGCGTCGGGGTCATGATCACGCCCTGGTTGACCGCCGCCAACTCGTCTTCCTTGAGCGCGACTCGCAGGCGCAGGCAGGCTGGCCCACCGCCGTTCTGCATGCTTTGCTTGAGGTCAAACACCTGTACTTCACGGATCGGCCCGTTGCCGCTGGTCAGCTGCTGCAGGTAGTTCCAGACATTGCCGTTGTTGCGGCACTCTTCCGGCACGATCAGCAGCATGCCGCCGTCGGCGCGGCTGAGCAGCTGGCTGTTGAACAGGTAGGATTTGACCGCGTCTTCGACCGCCACCGCATCACGCGGCACGCACACCGCCTGCAGGTTGCCGCCACGACGGGCGAGCTTGTCGCCCAGTTCGGCCAGCACCTTATCCGTGTCGAGGAAGGCGTCTTGGTGATAGAACAGCACCTCACCGTTACCCACGGCGATCACGTCATTGTGGAACACCCCTTGATCGATCACCGCCGGGGTTTGCTGAGCGTAAACCACACCGTCATCACTGAGGCCGTGCAGGCGCGCCACGGCTTGCGAAGCCTCCAGGGTTTGCCGCGCCGGGTAGCGCTGCGGCGCCGGGAAGCGGCTGTCAAAAGCACTGCGGCCGAATACAAAGAACTCCACACCCGCATCGCCATAGCCTTTGCAGAACCGCGTGTGATTTGCCGCACCTTCATCGCCGAACTGAGCAACGGCGGGCAGCGCGGCGTGGTGGGCGAAGTGCTGCTGATTGGCGAACATGGCGCCCAGCACACGGCTGGTGGTTGGGTGTTCGATGGAGCGGTGGAATTTGCAGTTGAGGTTGGCGGCGGTGAAATGCACGCGACCATCCGCAGTATCAGCACTCGGGCTGACGGTGCAGGCATTGGCCGTCCACATACTGGAAGCCGAGCAGCTGGCGACCAGCAGCGGCATGGCCTCTTTCGCAGCCTTTTGGATCACCTGCGCGTCAGTGCCGGCAAACCCCAAGCTGCGCAGCACCGCGACATTCGGCCGTTCCTGCGGGGCCAGTACGCCCTGCTTGAAGCCCATCTCCATCAAGGCCTTCATCTTGGCCAGGCCTTGCTTGGCGGCCTCTTTCGGGTTCGACCCTACCTGGCTGTTGCTCTGCGAGGCCACGTTGCCGTAGGACAGGCCGCCATAGTTATGGGTCGGCCCGACCAAACCGTCAAAATTGACTTCATAGGCGTTAGTGCTGGCGACTGGGCTCATAGACTAACTCCCGGAGTCAGGGTGGCCGGCAGGCTGAGGTTGTCGGCTTCCAGCGACGCCACCGGGTAAGCGCAATAATCAGCCGCGTAATAGGCGCTGGCGCGGTGGTTACCGGACGCCCCCACGCCGCCAAACGGCGCGGTGCTGGCAGCACCAGTCAGCTGCTTGTTCCAGTTAACGATACCCGCGCGGCTATGCAGCCAGAACTGCTCATAACGCGCCTTGGAGTCAGACAGCAGCCCAGCAGCCAACCCGTATTGGGTGTTGTTGGCCTCAACAATCGCGGCAGCAAAATCGGTGTAGCGAATCACCTGCAGCAGCGGGCCGAAGAACTCCTCATCCGCCCGCTCGGCCAGGTCCGTTACGTCAATAATGCCGGGCGTGAGCAAAGCCGCGCCCTGCAACGGCTGAGACATTTTCAGCAGCGGCTTGGCGCCCTGGGCCAGCAGGTGTTGCTGGGCCTTGAGCAAGTGCTGAGCCGCATCGAGAGAAATCACCGAACCCATAAACGGCGCTGGCTGAGCGTCGAAACTACCGACTTTGATACTCGCCGCTACTTCCACCAGGCGTTCCAGCAAGCTGTCACCCCACGCGCCTTGCGGCACCAGCAGGCGCCGCGCGCAGGTGCAGCGCTGGCCAGCGGAAATAAACGCCGACTGGATGATGGTGTACACGGCGGCATTGATATCGCTGACCTGCTCGACCACCAGCGGGTTGTTGCCGCCCATTTCCAGTGCGAGAATTTTGTCCGGACGACCGGAGAACTGCTTGTGCAGCAGGTTGCCCGTGCGGCTGGAACCGGTGAAGAACAACCCGTCGATACCCGCATGGACCGCCAGCGCCACACCTGTCTCGCGCGCACCTTGCACCAGATTAAGCACGCCCGCCGGCAGGCCGGCCTCAATCCAGCACTTAACCGTTAACTCGGCGACTTTCGGCGTCAATTCGCTGGGTTTGAACACCACACAGTTGCCTGCCAGCAGCGCCGGCACAATGTGGCCGTTGGGCAGGTGACCGGGGAAGTTGTACGGGCCAAACACGGCAACCACACCATGCGGCTTGTGCCGCAATACTGCTGTGGCATCGCCCAACGGGCCGCTCTTCTCACCGGTACGCTCGCGGTAACTTTGCACCGAGATGGCGACCTTATTGGCCATGCTGGTGACTTCGGTGGCGGTTTCCCACAGCGGCTTGCCGGTTTCCTCACCAATGCAGTAGCCCAGCGCGTCAGCCTGCTGCTTGAGGGTGGCGGCAAACTGCTCAAGCACAGCAATGCGCTCATCCAGCGAGCGCGAGGCCCAAGCGGGGAATGCCGCACGGGCGGCCTGCACGGCCGCATCAACCTGCGCAGCGCTGGCGGCCTGGCCGTGCCAGATGGCTTCCTGGCTGACCGGATTGAGCGATTCCAGGGCTTCACCCTGACCTGCGTGCCAGGCACCGGCAATGTAATGAGTGCTCATCTTGTTTTATCACTCCCAGCAAGGTGTAGACCCGGCTAGCCGCCGGATTAGCAATTTAGACACAGCCTTAGCACACGCAGTGGCGCATAGCCTTTAACCGCGAGCGGAGACCGCTACCGCGCGCACTTGATCGCCTGCCGACAGCTGCAGGCGCTTGGCCGTTTGCGCATCGACCACCAGCGTGCCGGCAGCCAGACGCGCCGGGGCGACGGTAATCCGACAGTCTTCGCGCTTGCGGTTATGAATCAGGTAGTGGGTAACGTCATCGCCTGGCGTACCGATGGCCAGCACCAGCACTTCGCTGTCCTGTACCGCGCGGATCTTCGCGGTTTGCGCCTCGATGGCCGGGCCTGCGTCGAAGATGTCGACATAGCCCTGATAACTGAAACCTTCGGCCTTGAGCATGGCCAGCGCCGGCTCGGTGTCCGGGTGGACACGGCCGATAGTGTTGCGCGCATCCTCGGAAAGGAAGCAGGTGTAGAGCGGAAACTTGGGCATCAGCTCGGCGATAAAGGCCTTGTTGCCGACACCGGTGAGGTAATCCGCCTGGCTGAATTCCATTCTGAAAAAGTGCCGACCCAGGCATTCCCAAAACGGCGAACGGCCCTGCTCATCGGACATGCCGCGCATCTCGGCGATCACCTTGTCGCCGAATAGCTCACGGAATTCGGCGATAAACAGAAAGCGCGCCTTCGACAACAACCGACCGTTAAGCCCGCTGCGCTGGTCGCTGCGCAAGAACAGCGAGCACAGCTCGGAATTGCCGGTCAGGTCATTGGCCAAGAACAGGGTGGGAATCTGCCGATGGATGTTCAGCTCCTGCGAGGCGCTGACGGTCAAACCAACCCGGTAGTTGTACCAGGGCTCGCGCAGGCCGACGGCACCGGCGACAGCGGAAATACCGACCACCTCGCCATTTTCGTCTTCGAGCACAAACAGGTAGTCGGCATCGCCGCGGGCGGCCTCACCGCGGAAGGCTTTTTCAGCCCAACCAACGCGGTGCGCCAAGCGCTCTTCATTGGCCGGCAAGGTAGTCAAACCAGCGCCAGTACTGCGTGCCAGTTGAAACAGAGCCGGCAGATCGGTGTTGCGAACGGGACGAACGATCATGCGCTAACTCCTTAAACCGCAACCAGGCGAACACTGACGCCCTCGCCGACGCCCAGGGCTTCGGCGGCCGCAACACTCAGGGTGACCGGCTTACCCGGGACCCAATCCAGCTCCGCGACAATCGCGCGAAAATCCTGCAACTGACCATTACTGACCAAGTACGGCCGCCCGCCTTTGCTCGGCTCGGCTTTCTCAGCCGCCAGGCGCACCGGCACCACGCGGCTCTGGGCAATCGAACGAATCCCCGAGGTGCGCGCATGCACGGTCGGGCCGCCATCGAAAATATCGATGTAGTGGTCGGTCTCGAAGCCTTCGCGCATAAGGATGTCAAAGCTGACCTGCGCCCGCGGATGCACCTGGCCCATGGCTTCTTGAGCTTCGTCCGGCAGCAGCGGCACGTAGATGGGGTAATGCGGCATTAATTCAGCCAGGAAGGTGCGGCTTTTCAGGCCACACAGGCGCTCGGCTTCGGTGTAGTTCATGTCGAAGAAGTTACGCCCCACCGCATCCCAAAACGGCGAGTCGCCGGCCTCATCGCTGTAACCGACGATCTCCACCACTACGGCATCGGCAAAGCGCTCCGGATGGTTGGCCAGGAACAACAAGCGCGCCCGCGAGTTGAGGTCGGACCAGACGGTGTTCACCAGCGGTTGCTCGACGTAGAAGCTGGTCAGCAGGCTGTTGCCAGTCAGGTCGTGGCACAACGAGAGCACGTGGATCTTGTTATGGATCTTCAGCTCGCGGGAGTTATGCACGAAGGTTTCGTTACGGAAGCTGTAAAACGGCTCGGAGTAGCCGGCCGAGGCGACGATGCCGGAGCAGCCCACCAGGCGTCCGCTGTCGCTGTCTTCCAGGACGAAGAAGTAGCTCTCTTCACCGTTGAAGCTGACTTCGGCAGCAAACGAGGCTTCCGAGGCGGCAATCTTTTCACGCAGACGGTCACTGTCGTCGGGCAGTGAAGTCACACCAACCGGGCTGTCCGCGGCGAGACGCTGCACTTCAGTGAGGTCGGCCATTTGCGCGGGGCGCATCACCAGCATGGTGTCACTCCTTTGGATAAAAGCTCCAAGCGGCTCTCACGAGCGACTCAGAGAAAACCGCAAGCCAAGGCCGCGGCACACACAGAGACGGGCTTCCTTGCTGTTTAGCTCAACCCGTCCTGGGTTGAGCGGGCACAGCCTGAGCCACCGTTATTACGGCGGCTCAGACCGGCAATCAGGCCTGGGTCAACTTGGCCACAGCACGTTCTAAGCGCGCCAGGCCTTCATCGATATCGGCGTCTTCAACCACCAGGCTCGGGGCAAAGCGCACCACGTCCGGGCTGGCCTGCAGCACCATCACACCTTCTACCGCTGCGGCGTCGAGAATCGCCTTGGCCTTGCCTTTCCAGGCATCGGAGAGCACCGCGCCGATCAACAAGCCCAAGCCGCGCGCTTCACTAAATACACCGTATTGCTGGCCGATCTGCTCCAGCTTGGCTTTAAAGCGCTGATGCTTGGCCTTTACCCCAGCCAGCACTTCAGGGGTATTGATGGTGTCGATGACCGCCTCGCCCACCGCACAGGCCAGCGGGTTACCGCCGTAGGTGGTGCCGTGGGTGCCGACGGCCAGGTGCTTGGCCAGCTCAGTGGTGGTGAGCATCGCGCCGATCGGGAAGCCGCCGCCCAGGCTCTTGGCGCTGGAGAGAATGTCCGGGGTCACGCCGTAGTGCATATAGGCGAACAGCTCGCCGCTGCGGCCCATGCCGCTCTGCACTTCGTCGAACACCAGCAGTGCGTTGTGCTTGTCGCACAGCTCGCGGGCCGCTTGAAGGTAAGCCAGGTCAGCCGGCAGCACGCCGCCTTCACCTTGAATAGGCTCCAGCACCACGGCGCAGGTCTTGTCCGATACCGCGGCCTTGAGTGCCTCGACATCGTTATAAGGAATGTGGCTGATACCCTGGATCTTCGGGCCGAAACCATCGGAATACTTCGGCTGACCGCCGACGCTGACGGTAAACAGAGTGCGACCGTGGAAGCTGTTGGTCGCGGCAATGATCTCGTGCTTGTCCTCGCCGAACTTATCGAAGGCCACGCGACGGGCCAGCTTGAACGCGGCCTCGTTGGCTTCGGCGCCGGAGTTACAGAAGAACACGCGGTCGGCAAAGGTGGCGTCAATCAGTTTCTTGGCCAGGCGCAGCGCCGGCTCATTGGTGAACACGTTGGACACATGCCAAAGCTTGCCGGCCTGCTCGGTCAACGCGTTAACCAGCACCGGATGGGCGTGGCCGAGTACGTTGACGGCGATGCCGCCGGCAAAGTCGATCAGCTCACGACCGCTTTGATCCCATACACGCGAACCGGCGCCGCGGACTGGAATAAAAGCTGCGGGTGCGTAGTTGGGCACCATCACCTGGTCGAAATCGGCGCGCTGCACCGGGTCGTGCTGAACAGACATCTAAGCTCTCCTAACGAGGAACACCTGCATTGACTAGCAGGCGACGTGACGGATTGTAGGGACTGATCCAGAGCCGGCATTGCCGCCATGCGACAACTTCTTATAGCGCCGACCCGAGGAAAACCACTGCTTTCGCAAATGCGACAGAAAGCATCGTGAAGGCGCAGTTTAAATGCAGCCCGCCACCCTTGGCGCGGTTTTATCCGCGCGACGCTAAAGGATTTTGATGACCGGCCATCCACGGCGGCCATTCAAGACGCCGCCCTACTTAGGCAGGCTCGGCGACCCCGGCCGGCACGGGCGGAGTGTCGAGGCTGAGAAATTCGATCAGGCGGGCTTTCTGGGCCATGGCGTCCTGATAGCACAGCTCGATCAGTTCATTGCAGTAACCCGGCTCAAATAGCAGGTAACTCAACACTCCCGCACCACTGGCTTTAGTCGCCCCTGGCCCACGTAGAAACAGGCGCAGCGCCTTGGGCAGCTCATGCCGATGACGGGCGGCGATCAGGTCCAGCGGCTGGCTGGGGGAAATCACCAACACGTCCACCGGCTTAAGCCCCAAGCCACGCGGGTGGAGCTCGGCTGGAATCAAACGACCCATCTGGTTGAGCCGTTCAAGCATCTCGATGTCGCTTTCCAGGTTATCGATAAAGGTGCTGTTGAGCATATGCCCACTGATTTGCGCCAAGCTGGGCTGGCGGCTTTCCTTGGGGCGGAGCACCGGCACCTGAGCCTGCAGCCCTACTGGGTTATCGCTGACCCCCACCACCAATACCCGGCTGGCGCCCAAGTGCAAGGCGGGGCTGATCGGTGCGGACTGGCGCACCGCACCGTCGCCAAAGTATTCGCGGTTGATCTTTACCGGCGGGAAAATCAACGGAATCGCCGCACTCGCCAGCAGATGCTCAAGCGCAAGACGGGTTGGCGCACCGACCCGACGATGGCGAAACCACGGATCGATGGTGGCGCGCCCCTGATAAAAGGTCACGGCCTGACCGCTCTCATAACCAAACGCGGTGACGGCCACCGCGCGCAACTGACGGTGGCGTACGGCGGCGGAAATACCACTGAAATCCAGCTCACGCGCCAGCAGTTTGGCCAGCGGCGAACTGTCGAGCAACGCCACCGGTACCTGGCCACCCAACCCCAGCAGGCTGTGGCCGACAAAGCGGCTGGCCTGGCGCAACACACCCGGCCAATCGCTGCGATACACCTGATGGGTGTGAAAGCCCTGCCAAACACTCGTCAGCCGGCGCACCGCTTCAGTGAAATGCAACGCACCACAGGCCAGCCCCACCGCATTAATCGCCCCCGCAGAGGTGCCGACTATTACCGGGAAAGGGTTGTGCGCAGCATTGGGCAAGAGGTCAGCGATGGCAGCCAGCACACCGATTTGATAGGCCGCCCGTGCACCACCGCCGGAGAGAATCAGCCCGGTGACCGGCTGATCGGTTGAAGCCGTGTGCGGCATTGGCGAGTTCCCATTGTTTTTTCGCCAGTATAGGAGCCCGCCACGCGCGCACGGAACCCGCAAACGCCAAGAAAGCCGACTTAAGCGCTGTGCCCGCCAGAGGCGGTATCGGCTTAGCGCTTCTTTTTATACAGCTTCGGCTCGCCCTCAGGGCGGGTCTTGAAACGCCGATGCGCCCACAGGTACTGCTCAGGGCAAGCACTGATGGCCTGCTCGATCCACTGATTAACCCGCAGGCAGTCGGCTTCTTCGCTGTCACTGGGAAATTCCGCCAGCGGCGGATGAATCACTAAGCGGTAACCCTGACCATCAGGCAAGCGCTGCTGGGTAAAGGGGATAACCTTGGCCCGCCCCATGCGCGCAAATTTGCTGGTGGCCGTGACGGTAGCCGCCGGCACCCCAAACAACGGCACAAACACGCTGCGCTGCGCGCCGTAATCCTGATCGGGCGCATACCACACCACCCCGCCGGCGCGCAGCAGCTTGAGCATGCCGCGCACATCGTCACGGCCAATCACCCCGAGCAAACGCTGCTCGCGGCCACGGCGCTGGACATAGTCGAACAGTGGATTTTTGTGCGGGCGGTACATGCCATACATGTCCTGGGCCAGGCCGAGCAGGCCACCGCCCATTTCCAGGGTGGTGAAATGCAGCGCCATGAGAATCACCCCTTGCCCATCAGCCTCGGCCTGACGCAGGTGCTGCAACCCCTCAATCGTACCCAGGCGGCGCAAACGCTCAACCGGCCACCACCAGGCAATGGCCATCTCAAAAAAGGTAATCCCGGTGGAGGCGAAGTTTTCCTTTAATAACGCCTTGCGCTCGACAGCGGACATCTGCGGGAAACACAGTTCCAGGTTGCGCGCAGCGATCTTGCGCCGCGCGCTGGCCAGGCGGTACATCAACGCGCCAAGGCAGCGCCCCAACCACAGCAGCACCTTATAAGGCAGCTGCGCGACCAACCACAGCAAGCCCAGCCCCAGCCATAACAGCCAGAAACGCGGATGCAGGAAATAAGCACGGAAAACGGGGCGATCCATAAAGCAGGTCCGAGGCACGCAATAAAGCGCGGCATTCTATCAGGACTTTCCCTGAGCCTTGGTTTCGCCGCACGCAACTTGCGAGCGCGCGGCGTTCTCGTTATAAGACCGGCTTACTTTCCCCCAGTTTCTAAACAAGGGCCGTATCAGGCAGACCATGAGCCAAGCTGATCTTCTCGAGCAAGACCCCGTATTCCAGCTAAAAGGCAGCATGCTGGCCATCACCGTCATGGAACTGGCACACAACGACCTCACTCGCCTCGACCTGCAACTCAGCGAAAAAGTCGCTCAGGCACCGGCTTTTTTCAGCAACACCCCGCTGATCCTGGCCCTCGACAAGCTGCCGGAAAGCGAAGGCGCCCTCGACCTGACTGAGCTGATGGCCGTTTGCCGCAAGCACGGCCTGCGCACCCTGGCGGTGCGCGCCAACCGCGAAGCCGACATCAACGCCGCGCAAGCGCTGGACCTGCCCGTACTGCCGCCGTCCGGTGCGCGCGAGCGACCGATTGAACTAGCCCCTGCAAAACCGGAAATACCGGCTGAGCCGGAGTTCAAACCGAGCAAAATCATCACCAGCCCAGTGCGCGGCGGCCAACAAATTTATGCCCAGGGCGGCGATCTGATCGTTTTAGCCCCCGTCAGCGCCGGCGCGGAACTTCTCGCCGATGGCAACATCCATGTTTACGCCCCCATGCGCGGCCGTGCATTAGCCGGCATCAAGGGCAACCTCAAGGCGCGGATTTTCTGCCAGCAAATGGGCGCAGAACTGCTCTCCATCGCGGGCCACTATAAAGTTGCCGAAGACTTGCGCCGCGACCCGCTCTGGGGCCAGGCCGTGCATGTCTGCCTGTCGGGTGACGTGTTGAACATCACACGCCTTTAACGGATACTGCGGCCACTTTCAAACAGGGCAGCCGGAAGCCTGAAATAGGCCATGGAACCTGCGTTATCTCTACATTTTAGGGTGAATCACCTTGGCCAAGATCCTCGTTGTTACGTCCGGCAAAGGTGGCGTTGGTAAAACCACCACCAGCGCTGCCATCGGTACCGGCCTCGCCCTGCGCGGGCACAAGACTGTCATCGTCGACTTCGACGTCGGCCTGCGTAACCTTGACCTGATCATGGGTTGCGAGCGCCGCGTGGTGTATGACTTCGTCAACGTGGTCAATGGCGAAGCCACCCTGTCGCAGGCGCTGATCAAAGACAAGCGCCTGGAAAACCTCTACGTGCTGGCCGCCAGCCAGACCCGCGACAAAGACGCGCTGACCGAAGAAGGCGTTGAAAAAGTCCTCGAAGAACTGCGCCAGAACTTCGAATACGTAGTCTGCGACTCGCCAGCCGGTATCGAAAAAGGCGCGCACCTGGCCATGTACTTCGCCGATGAGGCGATTGTCGTGACCAACCCAGAAGTGTCCTCGGTACGTGACTCCGACCGCATGCTGGGCCTGCTGGCGAGCAAATCGCGCCGCGCCGAGAAGGGCGAAGAGCCGATCAAGGAACACCTGCTGCTGACCCGCTACAACCCTGAGCGCGTGATCAAAGGCGAAATGCTCGGTGTTGAAGACGTTGAAGAAATCCTCGCCATCCGCCTGCTCGGCGTGATCCCTGAGTCGCAAGCCGTACTCAAGGCCTCGAACCAGGGCGTACCGGTGATTCTCGACGACCAGAGTGATGCAGGCCAAGCCTACAGCGACGCGGTTGACCGCCTGCTGGGCAAGGAAGTGGCGCATCGGTTCCTCGATGTGCAGAAGAAGGGATTCATGCAACGCCTGTTTGGAGGTCGTGAATGAACATTTTTGACTTCTTTCGTGAACGCAAAAAAGAAACCACAGCGTCCATCGCGAAAGAGCGCCTACAAATCATCGTCGCCCACGAGCGCGGCCAGCGCAGCCAGCCGGACTACCTGCCGGCCCTGCAGCAAGAGTTGGTCGAGGTGATCCGCAAGTACGTCAACATCGACTCGGATCAAGTCCAGGTCGCACTGGAAAACCAAGGCAGCTGTTCCATTCTGGAACTCAACATCACCCTGCCCGATCGTTGATTGTCTAACACCCCGAAACGGCGGCCCTGGCCGCCGTTTCTATTTGTGGAATGCCCATGCCGCTGTCAAATGTCGTAATTCTCCACCAGGACGCCGCCCTGCTGGTGATCAACAAGCCCACCCTGCTGCTCTCGGTGCCCGGCCGCGCGGAAGATAACCGCGATTGCCTGGTTACCCGTCTGCAGGAGAACGGTTACCCGGAAGCGCGCATCGTCCATCGCCTGGACTGGGAAACCTCAGGAATCATCGTCCTGGCACGTGACGCCGACAGCCACCGCGAACTGTCGCGCCAGTTCCACGACCGCGAAACCGAAAAAGCCTACACCGCACTGTGCTGGGGCCAACCCGAGCTGGACAGCGGCAGCATTGACCTGCCGCTGCGCTACGATCCACCGACCAAGCCACGCCACGTTGTCGATCATGAGCTGGGCAAACATGCGCTGACCTACTGGAAAGTGCTGGAGCGCCACGCCGAGTATTGCCGCGTCGAGCTGACGCCGATCACCGGCCGCTCGCATCAACTGCGCGTACACATGCTCTCCATCGGCCACCCGCTACTCGGTGACGGCTTGTACGCGCACGAACAAGCCCTGGCCGCCTATCCGCGCCTGTGCCTGCACGCCAGCATGCTCAGCCTGACACACCCGCAAACGGGCGAGCGGATGCGTTTCGAGTGCCCAGCACCGTTCTGATCAGCTGCTTATTCGCGGCGTAGCCGGGATGAAACCCGGGACATTGGTGACAGATTGAAGGGCGCTCCCGGCTTGCATCCGGGCTACGATCACGCCTGCTTACGCGGCCAGATCAGGGTAAAGCACGCACCACCCAGCCCTGTACTGCGACTGATCTGTGCACGGCCTTCGTGCCAGTAGATGATCCGCCGCACGATCGACAAGCCCAAGCCATGCCCACCCGAGGCGCGGGTGCGGCTGTCGTCCAGACGCAGGAAAGGGGTAAAAATGTGCTCCCAAGCCTCTTCCGGCACACCGGGGCCGTCATCCTCGACATCCACCCGGCAACGCTGCGAACCGATCTGGTAACTCACCCGCACGCGCGACTCAGCATGGCGCATGGCGTTGCTCACCAGGTTCTGCAAGGCACGGTGCAGGTAGCGCAGCTCGGCCTCAACACAGGCACCGCCACCATCCAAGGCGTCGCGTGAGGGGCCGCGCTCAACCCGTACACTGGCGCGCAGCGGGGCCAGTTCGGTGATCACCTGATCGATCAGCTCATTCAGGTCGACCTGCTGGAAGTTCAGCGCCGGCGCGCCCTGCTCCAGGCGCGCGTAGGTGAGCATCTCGTCAACCAGCTTGTCGAGGTCTTGGATATCGTTGTCCATGCCCTCCATGTATTTGCGCCGCGCCGCGTCGGTTTCCGCATCGCCGATCATTTCCAGGCCGAAGCGCAACCGCGCCACCGGCGTGCGCAGCTCATGCGATACCGCGCGGACCAGCTCCCGCTGAATACCCAAAGAACGCTGCAAGTGCTCGGCCATGGCGTTAAAGGCCGCCGCCAAGCGCCCGACCGAGTCGGTACCGCTGGTCGGCACACGGGCATCCAGACGACCACTGGCAATCAAGGTCGCGGCGGCCTCCACATCCCGTAAGCGCTGCTCCAGCGGCCGTACCAACAGGTAAACCATCAGGCCGATCAGGCTCAGGCTCAGCGCACCAATCAGTACCAGCCACTGCGCCGGATAAGGGTCCATCTGGTACAGCGGGCCGATTTCCAGCACCCAGGGTGTGTCGACGATGCCGGAGAACACATAAATGCTGTCACCGCCCCGGCCCAAGGCCATCACCGTATCGCCCTCGTCCACGCGGCGGCGCTGGTCGGGGTCGAGGTCGGCCTGATCGAGGCGCACCAGGCGCAAGTCGAAGCCAAAGCGTTTATCACGTTTGAGCGCGGCCAGCCGGCTTGGCTGCTCATCCCAGGGGTAGCGCACCAGCTCATCAATCAGCAAAAAGCTGGTGGCGCGCGCCAACTGCTCGCTGACCTGCTGCACATCGGCAACCAGCAGCAACGGCAGCTCACCCAACTGGCTGTAAATACGCGCTTCGTGCGGGCCGGTTTGCTGCACCAGCACCAAGCCACGGCGCAGGTTGTTGCGCGCACTGCTATCTAGGCCAGCCTCAGCCAGCGCGGTGACTTGCATGGGCACACCGAGCAAACGCCCCCACACCGCGACAGCACGGCGCCGCTCCACCTCCACCATAGGCGTGAGGTTATCGGCCATCAGGCGGAAAGTGCCCTGGGCCAGACGTTCGCGGTATTGATCCACGCGCACGTCGTTGAGCAGCTGCAGCGCGCCGACGCCCAGCAATGCCACCAGCACCAGCACGGCCAGCATGCCGCCATAAATGCGCAGGAAGATCGAGTTCACGGGCGGATCACCGCGCCGCTCATCCCATGGCCTCGGCCGCTTCAGCGACAAACAGGTAGCCCTTGCTGCGCACCGTCTTGATCAGGCGCGGATGCATCGGATCATCACCGATCTTCGGGCGGATACGGGAGATGCGCACATCGATGGAACGGTCCTGGCCGTCGTACTCGATGCCGCGCAGGGCATTGAAGATTTCCTCGCGCGAGAGAATCCGCCCGGCGTTAGAGGTCAGCAGCCACAACAAATCGAATTCCGCACTGGTCAGCTCAATCCCCTGCTCGCCCAGCCAGGCTTCACGCATGGCGCTGTCGATCACCAGCGGACCAAACTGCAAGCGCCGGCGCTCACTCGGCACCTGCACCTCACTGCTTTCATGGCGGCGCAGCAGCGCCCGGATACGCGCCAGCAGCACACGCGGGCGCACCGGCTTATATACATAGTCGTCCGCGCCCATCTCCAGGCCGAGCACCTGGTCCATATCGTCGGTACGCGCGGTGAGCATCAGGATCGGCCCCTCGTATTGCCCGCGCACCTTGCGGCAGATCGACAAGCCGTCTTCGCCCGGCAGCATCAGGTCGAGAATCACCAGGTCCGGCTGCTCCTGCAAAATGCGCGCGGCCGCCTTGGCGCCGTCCATTTCGATGGCCACATTAAGGCCATTGCCCTCCAGATACTCACGGGTCAACTCGGCCAGGCGCTGGTCGTCTTCAACAATAAGGATGTGCCACGACTGCTGCTCCACAACTAACTCCCTAGCACTGCTCACCTGGCCAAAACGGCGCCGGCATTGTAGCAACGCGGCCTACACCGCGCTGCCCTTACAAGCGCCTTAACGAGCGGCAACGTGGCGCTAGAAAAACCGCCAACCCAGCCCCCGGCAACAGGCCAGCCATGCCGGCAAAAAGACTACATATTGTGTTTATCTGATTGACTAAAAAACTGCCTTAAGGGTGGCTAAAAAAGCACAAGCCATGACGACGAACGGTCTATAGGGGGCAACCCCAGCAACTACGCGGCCTTGCGAAAGTTACCCCAAAGTAACCCACAGCTTTATCCACAGGCGGCGCAAATTTATCAACTTGCCTTCACCCCTACACCGCACTATCTTGTATCCCCAGCGCGACAAACACCTACATATTGGGTTTTAGCACACAGAATCACACAAGCACATTTGCCCCGAAGCAGTCCATACAACGGACTGAAAAAGTGCAAAAAATAGCTTAGATGGGCGTTTGAGCATCACCGATCCAGATCAGGCCACTGACCCGCCAGAAGAGCGTGGACGCCTTGATCAGAACAGGCCGTATACCCGACGTGCCACAACATCTAGTGGTACAGGTCGAATGCCTGTACAAGACTTGAAGAGCCAGGAAGGCGCTTAGTCGTACCTTACCTGCCCAGATTGCAAGCCCCGAACGAACGGCCTAGTGCTGTTCGTGCGGCGTTGTTGAAATGGAATGAACGATGGTACGGCGCACTGATCAACTGTTCGGCGCCCCTCTAAAACCAGAAGAACGGAGACTTTCATGCACACCGACACCTCCCGCGAGAACTCGCAGGCCGACGCGCCGCAGGCCACCGCTGACAACCAGAACCTGAGCGCCACCGCGCCAGGCCAACTGCGCGTGATCAAGCGTAACGGCACCGTAGTGCCTTACACCGATGACAAAATCACCGTTGCCATCACCAAGGCCTTTCTCGCTGTTGAAGGCGGCACTGCTGCCGCCTCGTCGCGTATCCATGAAACGGTTGAGCGCCTGACCGAGCAAGTCACCGCCACCTTCAAGCGCCGCATGCCTTCCGGCGGCACTATCCATATTGAAGAAATCCAGGACCAGGTCGAACTGGCCCTGATGCGTTCCGGTGAGCAGAAAGTCGCCCGCGACTACGTGATCTACCGCGAACTGCGCAGCCAAGAGCGTAAGCGCGAGAGCGTTGAGACCCCGGCTCAGCCGCATCCAAGCATCCGCGTCAACCACCTCGACGGCAGCGTTGCGCCGCTGGACATGGGCCGCCTGGACACCATCATCCGCGAAGCCTGCGAAGGCCTGGCTGAAGTCGATGGCGCACTGATCCAGAAAGAAACCCTGAAGAACCTCTACGACGGCGTTGCGCAGAGCGATGTCAGCACCGCCCTGGTGATGACCGCCCGCACCCTGGTTGAGCGTGAGCCGAACTACAGCTACGTCACCGCCCGCCTGCTGATGGACAACATCCGTGCCGAAGCGCTGAACTACCTCGGCGTCGCGGCCAGCGCCACCCATCACGAAATGGCTACTTTCTACGCCCAAGCGCTGCCAGCCTACATCACCAAAGGCATTGAGCTGGAATTGCTCAACCCAGTGCTAGGCACTTTTGACCTGGAAAAACTCGGCCAGGCGATCAACCACGAGCGCGATCAGCAGTTCACCTACCTGGGCCTGCAGACCCTCTACGACCGCTACTTCATCCACAAAGATGGCGTACGCATCGAGCTGCCACAGGTGTTCTTCATGCGCGTGGCCATGGGCCTGGCAATTGAAGAGAAGCAGAAAGAAGAACGCGCCATCGAGTTCTACAACCTGCTGTCCTCGTTCGACTACATGTCGTCCACGCCGACCCTGTTCAACGCCGGCACCCTGCGTCCGCAGCTGAGCTCGTGCTACCTGACCACCGTACCGGATGACCTGTCGGGCATTTATCACGCCATCCACGACAACGCCATGCTCTCCAAGTTTGCCGGCGGTCTGGGTAACGACTGGACCCCAGTGCGTTCGCTGGGCGCCTACATCAAGGGCACCAATGGCAAATCCCAGGGCGTTGTGCCCTTCCTTAAAGTGGTCAACGACACCGCTGTTGCAGTAAACCAGGGCGGCAAGCGCAAAGGCGCGGTCTGCGCCTACCTGGAAACCTGGCACATGGACATCGAAGAGTTCATCGAGCTGCGTAAGAACACCGGTGACGACCGTCGCCGCACCCACGACATGAACACCGCCAACTGGATCCCGGACCTGTTCATGAAGCGCGTCTTCGACGACGGCCCATGGACCCTGTTCAGCCCGTCCGAAGTGCCAGACCTGCACGACCTCACCGGCAAAGCCTTCGAAGAGCGCTACGAGTACTACGAAGCCCTGACCCAGTACGGCGGCAAGATCAAGCTGTTCAAGACCATCCAAGCCAAAGACCTGTGGCGCAAGATGCTCTCCATGCTGTTTGAAACTGGCCACCCATGGCTGACCTTCAAAGACCCATGCAACCTGCGCAGCCCGCAGCAGCACGTCGGCGTGGTGCACAGCTCGAACCTGTGCACCGAGATCACCTTGAACACCAACAAGGATGAGATCGCCGTGTGCAACCTCGGCTCGATCAACCTGCCGAACCATATCGTCGACGGCAAGCTGGATACCGCCAAGCTGGAAAAAACCGTCAACACCGCTGTACGCATGCTCGATAACGTGATCGACATCAACTACTACAGCGTGCCGCAGGCGCGTAACTCCAACTTCAAGCACCGTCCGGTCGGTCTGGGCATCATGGGCTTCCAGGACGCCTTGTACCTGCAGCACATCCCATACGGTTCCGACGCGGCTGTTGAGTTCGCTGACAAGTCGATGGAAGCGGTCAGCTACTACGCCATCCAGGCCTCCTGTGACCTGGCTGACGAGCGCGGCAGCTACGAAACCTTCCAGGGTTCGCTGTGGAGCAAAGGCATTCTGCCGCTCGACTCGCAGCAGATCCTCATCGAGCAGCGCGGCCAGAAGTATATCGACGTCGACCTCAACGAAACCCTGGACTGGGCGCCAGTACGTGCCCGTGTGCAGAAAGGTATACGTAACTCCAACATCATGGCCATCGCACCGACCGCGACCATCGCCAACATCACCGGCGTATCGCAGTCGATCGAACCGACCTACCAGAACCTCTATGTGAAATCGAACCTCTCGGGCGAATTCACCGTGATCAACCCGTACCTGGTTCGCGACCTCAAGGCCCGCGGCCTGTGGGACTCGGTCATGATCAACGACCTCAAGTACTACGACGGTTCCGTGCAGCAGATCGAGCGCATCCCACAGGAACTCAAAGACCTGTACGCCACCGCGTTTGAAGTCGACACCAAGTGGATCGTTGACGCCGCTAGCCGTCGCCAGAAGTGGATCGACCAGGCGCAATCGCTGAACCTGTACATCGCCGGCGCCTCGGGCAAGAAGCTCGACGTGACCTACCGCATGGCTTGGTACCGTGGCCTGAAAACCACCTACTACCTCCGCGCCCTGGCCGCGACCAGCACCGAGAAGTCCACCATCAACACCGGCAAGCTGAATGCCGTGTCCAATGGTGGCAACGATGGCCTGAGCGCCGCACCAGCCAAGGCCCCGGAAGTGGAAATGAGTGCAGGTCCAGCGCCAGTGCCAAAGGCCTGCGCCATCGATGAACCAGACTGCGAAGCGTGCCAGTAAGGTGTTCGGCAACGCGCGGATCTGAGCGGCATTCGCGGCGTTACCTGCCGGAGCGGCCCCCATCACGTACATGCGTACGCTCAGGGGCTCCACTCCAGCAGGTGCCTTGCGACTACTCGCTCAGCTTCACGCTCGAACGTCGAGCAAAAAGCTGAAGCACAGATCAAAAGCAACACCTCGGGAGAGGGCTAAGCAACACCGCCCTCCCCACTCATTACTAGCCCCCGCCCTCACCGGCGTGGGCCTCGGGGCAACGGCCAGTCATTAGAGCCACCCCGACCAGCGGCACCCGTTTTACCCTTGCGCGCTGTACGCAACGGAACACAATTAATCTGTATATCCACACAGGTCGGTTATTTCACCGGCCCGCAAGCAGGAGCCAAGCCATGCTGAGCTGGGATGAATTTGACAAGGACGACGACGCCGAAGTCGCCGTAGCCAACAAAGCCTCTGTCCAAACGGCAGACATGAGCATCGACAAACTCGACCAGGTCGGCGGTGCTGCTGCTGTTGAAGCCCGCGCTGTGGCCAGCGATGACAGCGCCGCTGTCGCCCGCGCCAAAGCCTCGCTTGACCAACTCGACATCGCTGAAGGCCTGGCCGAGCTGGAAGGAACTGCCGCGCGCGTTGCCGTTGACGAAAAACGCATGATCAACTGCCGCGCCGACCTCAACCAGCTCGTACCCTTCAAGTACGACTGGGCCTGGCAGAAGTATCTGGATGGTTGCGCCAACCACTGGATGCCGCAAGAAGTGAACATGAACGCGGACATCGCGTTGTGGAAAACTCCGGACGGCCTGACCGACGACGAGCGCCGCATCGTCATGCGCAACCTCGGCTTCTTCTCCACCGCCGACAGCCTGGTAGCTAACAACCTCGCCCTGGCCGTGTACCGCCTGATCACCAACCCGGAGTGCCGCCAGTACATCCTGCGCCAAACCTTCGAAGAGGCGATCCACACCCACGCCTACCAGTACTGCATCGAATCGCTGGGCATGGATGAAGGCGCGATCTTCAACATGTACCACGAGATTCCATCGGTCGCGAAGAAAGCCAGCTGGGGCCTCAAGTACACCCGTTCGATCTCCGATCCGACCTTTAACACCGGCACCGTTGAGACCGACAAAGAACTGCTGCGCAACCTAATCGCCTACTACTGCGTTCTGGAAGGCATCTTCTTCTATTGCGGCTTCACCCAGATCCTCTCCATGGGTCGCCGCAACAAGATGACCGGCGTCGCCGAGCAGTTCCAGTACATCCTGCGTGACGAGTCCATGCACTTGAACTTCGGCATCGACGTGATCAACCAGATCAAGATCGAAAACCCGCACCTGTGGGATGCCCAGCTCAAAGACGAAGCCACCCAGATGATTCTCCAGGGCACTCAGCTGGAAATCGAATACGCACGCGACACCATGCCGCGCGGCGTACTGGGCATGAACGCCGCAATGATGGAGGACTACCTCAAGTTCATCGCCAACCGTCGCCTGACCCAGATTGGTTTGAAGGAAGAGTACCCAGGTACTACTAACCCGTTCCCATGGATGAGCGAGATCATGGACTTGAAGAAAGAGAAGAACTTCTTCGAGACGCGGGTTATTGAGTATCAGACCGGTGGGGCGTTGAGCTGGGATTGATTTATAGCTGAGCAGGGAAGCTCAGCCTAGCGCCTCAAGAACAGAGGCGCTTAATACAAGAAACCCACTCAT
>Ga0180008_1000643_pt1 | contig 26831 bp, 27 predicted proteins | sample MM_PW_MetaG_FD_121121 | JGI IMG/M metagenome (GOLD analysis project Ga0180008, IMG submission 121121) | Groundwater microbial communities from the Aspo Hard Rock Laboratory (HRL) deep subsurface site, Sweden - MM_PW_MetaG | ecosystem: Environmental > Aquatic > Deep subsurface > Groundwater... | reverse complement strand
GGAGTATCAAAGGGCTATATTTATTGGAGATTAAGCCAGAAGTTAATGAAATTCCACACTCTCCCTAATTTAGAAAAGGAGCTAAAGAGTGAATGATTACACAAGGTATGCCGGAAAGCCGGAATTTATTAGGGGTACAGGACAGAAAGTGCATCGGCTGCTACATTCCCCTGGGGATGATATGCCGCATCCTACCCCGCGGCGGCTCCAACACGTCGAATGGCTGGTAAAGCAATTCAGCGATAATATTGTCTGTGACCCCTTTATGGGAAGCGGGACAACTGGGGTAGCCGCCAAGCATCAGGGCAGAAAGTTCATTGGAATAGAAATATCAGAGGAATATTGTGAATTAGCTGTAAAGCGGATTCGGCGAGCGCAGCTTGCGGTACAAGGTGAATTATGCAGATGATTGATTTATCAATTCTACAAGGTGCTATCTTCTCCGATGACCGGAAGTATCGCTACGCCCTTTGGAGAGTCTGGAATACCGGATTGCCCATTTTGGGTTGTGTAGGCTTAAATCCAAGTGATGCGAACGAGTTCAAGAATGACCCTACGATAACAAGGGGGATTGTTAGAGCCGATAGAAACGGCTTTGGTGGTTTTATTATGACGAATCTACATGGGCTAGTTTCTACTGACCCTAATGCCCTATTAAATAACCCAGATGCCATAGGCGAACTAAACGATTGCTACATCAAGCAGATGGTCGAACTTACGGAACGTCAGCTTTGCGGTTGGGGTTCTTTCAAGCCTGTGAGATACAGAGCGGCGGCTGTTTTTTCTATACTTATTAATCCGGTATGCTTGGGTGTCAATAAAGATGGTCAGCCCAAGCACCCCTTGTATGTTGGATACGATGTACCGATGGTGAATTATGAGGGATAGCAGTTGGAATAAAGGTATAGCCACGTGGCAGGTTGGTAAGACGCTCTATATCTCTGTACCTTTTACTTGGCTGGTGGCTGATGCTGAGAAAATAGCTCGAAACTGGAAAGGCAAGGCAATTATCGGCGGTCCCGGCCTAATGAAACCTACTCACTGTGAAGGCTTCGAGCCAGTTATCTTCCATAATCCGCTTGCTACCTTCACTAGCCGAGGTTGCCCAAACTCTTGCCCCTTTTGTGCAGTTAAGCTACTAGAACCAGAGTTTTATGAGATAGAAAAACCAAGACTTGCCCCTATCATCTGTGATAACAATTTTACCGCTTGTTCACGGAAGCACCAGGAGCGAGTCATTGATGGTCTGACTATCTATTCTTATGTAGACTTCAATCAAGGGCTAGAGGCTCGGAAGTTTACACCCTGGCTGGCTGACCAGCTAGGGCGGCTCAAGGTTAAGGTGCGCTTTGCCTTTGACTCCTGGGGGTGTGAGTCTGCCGTTAAAGATGCTATTGACCTTTGCCAGAGACGTACCACAAAAGACATTGGGGTATACTGCCTCATCGGTTATAACGACGATCCCGATAGTGCAATAGCCCGCTTGGAACTTGTGCGCTCCTGGAAACTTGACCCTAATCCTATGCGCTTTCAGCCGCTAGACGCCAAACTTAAGAATGAATACAGGCTTCCCGAAATGCGCAACTGGACTGAGGATAAATTGGCTGACGTTATGCGGTATTATTCACGGTTGCAGCATTTGCGATTCATGTCTTTCAACGAGTATAATGCAACACCAAAAGAGCAATTAGAGTTTGGTGAATTATGAGCAGACCTAAACTACTTGATGTGTTCAGTGGCAGTGGCGGAGCCGCTATGGGATATTTCAGGGCGGGCTTTGACCCCTACGGCATCGACAACGACCAGAAGCCACTGAAACATTATCCATTTCCTTATCTCTGTATGGATGCGCTGGAAGCTATGGACAGACTGCTCAGGGGCGAGGGCTTGACCTTCAGTAACGGTGAGACGCTTTACCTGGGAGACTTTGCGGCTTTCCATGCCAGCCCGCCGTGTCAGTTTGGAAGTATTGCAACACCTAAAGAACGCAAACATCTTCACCCGAATTTAATCCCTCAGACAAGGCAATTATTGGTGGCAACTGGGAAACCCTATGTAATTGAGAATGTGAGAGGAACTCGTATGTGGCTTGTTAATCCCTCCATGCTTTGCGGAACGATGTTTGGCTTGCCATTATGGAGACATCGTTATTTTGAAACAAGTTTTAATCACTTTGAACTTATGCCAACTTGCAATCATAAACGAGGTTATCTGGAAATAGAAATTGGGAAAATACAAATACCCGTTCTTTGCACAGGCGGGGGTGATAGTAAGAGGTCTAATAGAAAAACTTGGCGACCGAACCAACCAGCGAAAGAAAGACGTTATGCCATGCAGATAGATTGGATGACAAAAGAGGAATTAACTCAGGCAATCCCCCCAGCCTATACGGAATACATAGGCAAGTGGCTGATTAAGGAGGTACTGGAATGAACTGCACTCATCACTTTATCATATCATCACCGGTAAAGGGAGGGCATATCATTGGTAAGTGTAAATGGTGTGGGAAAGAAAAGGACTTTACTGAACTCCAGGAGCAAGACAAAGGATATAGACAGCTATGCCTTGCCAATGCCTTAACTAGGCCCGGGATTGATATGTCTCAGAAAATGGCAGTTAAGAAGCCGAAAAACAGGCCATGTAAATTAAGCAGGGGTAGGGTTAGGTGATGCCACCAGATGGTGTAACATCGAAATCTGAGGGGATATAATGATAGAGGGACAGACAGCACCACGCAAGGTATCTATCGCCTTTAGATTGCCTGTTGACATTTACGCTATAATATTGGAAAGAGCTAAGAGGAAAAGATTAAAACCATCTGAATACCTGAGAAAGAAAACTATCTATGAAGCAACCAGAACACACGGCAAGCAGAAGTGATTATTCAGAGGCACAAGCAAGACAAATCCTCATGACCTTTATGACTTCATTCCCCAGGCGATTCCTGTGGCTCTCATGCCGCCACACAAAGGGCTTCCCTGGAGGATACCGCTTCTTGCATAACTCACAGGTAAAGGCGCATTGAGAAATTCTTACTTCGTCTTTTACTCTCCATCTTTCAGCCATTCCTCAGCCGAGCATTGCAATATCATTGCCTCTAATCGGTGAAGTATACAATAAAAGAGTTGGGGATAACTCAATCCCTGCTTATGGCCGACCAAAATGAGGCGGTCAAAGTCTATCTCGAATAGCTCCATCAGCTTAGCTTGCTCAATCACGTTTATCATTCTGCATAAATATCTTGTCCAGTTTATTGAATATCATGCTATGGTCTTCACGGTTATTTAACTGGTAAGCCTTGAACTCCGCTCTTATTTGACTGACTATTTTCTCCTGAGCCTCGGCCTTGTCCCCTATATCCTTAGAGTTATGGTTGACACGTTCTCTGAGACTGCCCCAGGCTACTCCCGTAGCGATAAGTGCAAGCAGGATGGTAATGAATATGGCGGCTAGTGGTGCGTCAATCTGAATCATGTTATTCTCCTTTAATCACCATCCTCTGCCTGATAAGGAATTTTGCCCTTAGTCCAGATAACTCCGAGGCAGAGATATTTTATATTGATTTTGCGTATCCGCTCAGGGTCGGACTGATTCAGGTTAAGCCCCTGAGTGCGATAGTAAGCGCCGAACTCATCGGAGCCTATCTCAACTATGCTGTGTATTATATCACCCCGGCCCTGATTCCAGATGATAATATCGCCGATGTTCAAATTACTAACATCATCTGAGATAAAAACCGTATGCCCCACGTCGATCAGAGGCTCCATAGAGTTTGTGTTTTGCACTGTGGTCTTGATAGCATCGGGCAAGGTAAACTGGCTGGGGTCGATATCTACCCTGGGACTTGGTATATTACCAGAAGCATTGCCCTGTCTGAAAACCTTGAACAATGATGTTAAGCACATATCTAACCACCTTATTTACGTCTATCTCATTTTACCATACGCCTCTTGACAGATTATGACTATTGATTTACCATAAAGGCATGGAGAGGTCTTTTCAGACATGGAGCGGTTTTAGAAGAGCGGTAGAAGATGTAAGTAGGGAAAGTTTGCCAGACCACTTCTGGGATATGCTGAAGGAGACTCTGAGCTGGGCCTCGATTCATGAGCCATACAGTGAGGGTGATATACCCTTTGCTGTAGAGCAACTAAAAAGTCTAAAGAGATTCATGTCGTTTCCAACAGCTAACTCGATGGCTGGGACTTGCAGTAGTCGCTAAGTTGCTCGATTGACATATCTCGGGCCATCTTCGCTGCTTGAGGGCTTTTCGACCTGGGTGTCTTTCCTAATTTCATGGAAAGAGCCAGGCACATGAGCCTACGTTGTTGTTCCGTTTTAGCAGGCATCTCCACACCTCCACTACCATTATAGCATTAGAGCATTTCCTGGCCTTGTAATGCCTTGCGCAAGGTCTCATCTAATCTAGTCTCTATATCATCGCCCCAGATGTCAACCACGACCCACCCCTGGGATTCGAGTAACTCTCTCTGGACTGCATCTCGAGCCCGCTGTGCTGCTAACTTGTGATAATACTCGCCCATAATGCGCCAGGCTAGCGAGCGTTCGGGAAACAGCATATCGACCACAGATCCACCCAGTTCATACCAGCCGCCCATAAGTGAGGACTGAAACTCATAATCAACGATATGGTGCTTGTCCAGCCAGTTGAGAACGATCTGCTCAATATCAGAGGCGACTTGAGTAGTCATCATCCATTAAACACTTCTTCGCAGATTACGTCAAGATAACCTTCAGCCGCCCCTTGTTCTTCATACATCAGCCTCTCACCCAGTTGGGTGAGTTTGACTTTATATGAAGTTTTATTTTCATCGCCGCTAGGGTAGAATGCTACTAGGGTGTTCTTGTCCCTGATTGTCTCCATAGCAGCAATTATATTAGAGGCTTCATCATCAGTACATTGAATCTTGAATTGCCAAGCCAGTATAGTGGATGGAGTCGGGATGTAGTAAAAGAGCAGGCTTTCAAGTTCAGGACTATTGGTAGCCGTATCATCCCGGTAGAGTTTTACGGCAAGCTGGATAGTATAGAACTCAGTGCCTAAGCCGCTATTGAAGGTAAGAGTGGTTGGTTTAGGTTCGCTGGTAAACGTACCGAGCAGGGTAGTAGGCGCGGCACCATTCAGTCCATAGTAGACCTCAATCTTTTCGGTGGCATCACAGCTTTTGGTTATAGCGGCTACGCCGAGAGCCGTTTTGCTGATAGCGGCTAGTTTGCGGAATATCGGGAGCTTGCCATAGCCCGAATCGTTCACGTATTCATAGGTAGCTATATTTTTAACCACATGAGTAATATCAGAGAACATCATGTACTTGACCGTTACTCCCTCGCCAAACCACAATCTGCCATTGGTGTAAAGAGACGATGGAGAGTGGTGCAGACAGGCTATAGCTTTATCAACCGCCGAAGTGGTATATACCTGCAAATTACCACCGAGGCTAGAGTTGCGCTTGAATATCGAACTCTTATCCGTTGAGCCGCCGTTCACACAGAAAACAAACCAGTTATTGACTGTGGCGAAGTCGTAGACTTTGCCCTGGTATCCCGAAGGCAGTCCATCATCCTGGTCCGGCCCTATGAACGTGGCCACGGAAGGAGCGACTTTGAGTATGCCGTAGCCGGTAGCTACCCAGACGTTAGCCTGCCAGTATATCCCCACGTGGCCCGCATTGGTTATCGGTGAATATTCAACTTCTTGCTGGTAAGCGACATCGGTGCTGGTGTCCAGTGTATACAGTCCCTTAGTGCCGCAGAAGTAGAGCGTGGGTGTACCGTCTGATAGCAGCTTGCCTTCAAAGAAACGATACAGAGTACCATAATCGCCAGTCAGTTCAAAGTTACCGCCGTGAGAATCAATGTTCTTGGCTGCCGAGTAGCTGATAAATTTACCGTCAGTAGATATACAATAGAGGATATTCTCAAAGTCGGCAAGGTAGCCAAACAGGGGATTATAAAAATCGGCCTCGTAAATGTAAACATCTTTGCCAGGAGTTACGTTAGTGAACTTAATACGAGCTTTTGATACTCTCTGGAGACCAGCGGCATTTGTTACCGTTACCCATTGGTCGTAGGTAAAGGTGCTGGCATAGACATTATTCCATGCACTATTATAATAAAAATCTATAGTAACGGTGGGAGTGCCCGCATCTGCCCCCTTACCAAGAAATACCCTCACTCTATCAGTTATGACAGCCGTGGTCAGATTTAATTCTAAATAGCCATCCGCACCCGTCCCATTAGTAGCCTTCGTCGCCGTATTCTCATCGTAGGTATTGGCTTCGTCGCTCCATTCGATATCAGGGTCAGTAGCCGAGTCAGGGCTTTTCCATCCCCATATTGCCGTCCAGGTCGTGCCATCGGTGGTGTATATCGCATCGGTCGCTGAGGATACTACCAGGTAGGTGTCTGTCGAATCGGTGATAACAATAGCATCCAGAGGACTGGCGAGAGATTTATCCACGCAATCTAAATTGGTGCCATCCCATTTCAGAATACGGCTACTCTGGATAAAGTAAGTCGCATTGTTGAAGTCTATTATCTTGACAGTAGCCAGGTAGGCCCGGCAAGTCCAGGTTACAGTTCCATCAGCTACCGTGTTGCCTACGGTAGTAGGCCAAGTCGGTTCAACACTGGCATGGGAAGTTCCAGCCGTAGTGCACTCATAGACGTAGCCGTTAGCCGTTGTGGGGATGCGGAAGTCAAGCAGAGAATAGGCTGTATTAGCTACCCATGCGGCATAATCAGCGGTGTTGACTTTTGGCCCGAGAACAGCTTGTCCCTCTACGGAGAAGTCTATACCCTCAGTCCAGTCCAGACGGGCATCAGAGCCAACACCCCGCTTTTTGCCAATGCCGTTGCGGAAGTCAAAATATTCCTCAAGTTCCGCCTGGGAAAAGTCGGAGTATTCAAGGCCGGCACCCCCGCCTAGTTTGGCCTTCCAGGGGTTAATCCTGCGTTGCTGTATATCAGAATGTATCTGGTAATATGTTCCATTCAGGAGAACTTGGCGCATCAGGATACTCCATTTCGCCTAAACCGTGCCCTGTAAAAACCAAGTCTGGGCTTAACCTTATACTTCGTCTTACTTTTTTCTTTACACTGAGCGAGTTCGGCTTCCAATTCGGCTACGCGTTGCTTTAATTGGGGTACACCGGAACCAGGCATTATTCCAGTACCCGCCTCGCTATAGGATTAGGCCACCTTCTAGGCTCATTGGCGGACAGGGCAAGGGCCTGGCGGTAGGTATCATCCAGTTTGTTGCTCTGTATCTTGCTCTTGGGTAAAAAGGTAATGGCTTTTTGTATCAGCCATTCTAAGGGCAATGCGATAGTCGCGGTATCCGATGTAACCTCAGCTTGAGCACCCTGGCCCTCGACTCTAAGGTCTTTGCCCGCTACTATGGAATAGCGGTCATCATTCAGTTTAAGTTTTCTTGAAGAGATAAGCCGCCAATCCCTAGGGTCAATCACATCCGCTTCATTGAATACACCGCCACCAGCCGTTTCTTCGGTGATAATTCGATGCACAAAAGACATAGTGGAAGGGAGACTATACTCATAGGTATTTGCTGACAAAGCAATGGTGGCTTCGTCGCTCATATCAATTATGTATTTACCGTCCTTTAGCGAGGCGATGGCGGCGTTAATGGCTCTGCGGTATTCATCTTCGGTAAAGATGTGATGGAGTTCCAACTTATCCCCAGTAGTAAGGGCCGGGCTAAAGGCTGGGTTGAAAGTAATGGTAGTACCCGTATTCACCCAGCCGGAAACTTCTCTCTCCTGGCCGATAGCCGTGCCGGAATAGCAGTAGCCCCGATAGTGATGTTCATTGTAGTAGTCATCGCCCTTGCGCAGCATAGTGTCTACAGCAGTAATAGATGAGCAGGTAGACGGTGTACTCAGTATGAGGTCGCCTACCTGTGCTGAAACGTATTGACGGACAACCGATAAAGCGTTGCTAAAAAGTGCTATGATGGCCTCCTATGCCTTCATATAGGTTATAGTTATCGTTATTTTGCCTTGGGCACCCGCTCCCGAGATTATATGTGTGATATCATTATCCTCGGTAAAGGTAACTCTTGGCGTAGCAGCAGTTGTTACTATCGGGTTTTGGCAGGCTGACTCTCCCCAGAAGGCATCGGTGGTGGTGTTAAAACCATTCTCACCCGGGTCTGCCGTCAGGTTATATGCATCGAGGTCAGCTTGAGGTCCGACCATGATAGTCAGTGTAGTCGTGTTGTCGGAATTAAACGCCTCAAGGTAATCGAACTTGACCGACTTAATTATTGAGCCGGCAGGGATAGCGGTACCAAAGTCGGCATGGCCTGTAGCCCCACCATCATCAACAATGTCGTCCGAGTGAGTTATATTTTTGGTGATAGACACCACATCGCCAGGAACAACGAGGTCACGTCCTGCCATCTGAGCCAGTTTTTTAGTTATACGTATAACCTCGGTGTTGTTAAAAGCATAGTTTACTCCAGTAAAGAACCCTAAATCGCCGCCCCAATAAGTAGTACTTAGTCTCATCACATAGTTGACGAGTGGAGTAGCCGTCACTGTTCCCTGCCCTGCTATATACCCGACACGAACCCCATTCACATAAATCATGTGGCAATTATTTGTCTCGTCTTTAATGGCTACGATTACAAGTATATCTCCAGCGTCAAAGGGGTATGAGCCGTAAGCGTTTCTGGTAGATGCTGAACCTGTTCCATCCATATAAAGAGTTATACGGTCATCCCCCCATTGCTCAATCTTTAGCACATCCGTTCCATCAGTAGCAGCGAATAAGACATGAGTATTGGTATCGTCGGACTCAAAGTTTGGTTTGATAACAAAGATTAAAGATAGGTCGCCGCCGATGGTCAAATTGTCTGTTATTCTGGCTGCCTCGTCTGTTCCATTGAAGTATAGGCCTCCAAATCGGCCTATGGTTGTCCAGTTGCTGGAGTCACACTGGAGGTTCTCTCCGTTGCCACTAATATCCGATACATTACTCCCGCTACCGTCTAAGAATGGAAATATAAAGGTAGCCTCATCCAAGCCCAGGTGAGAGCCGAGTAATACATCCTGAGCAATTACACCTAAGTCCTCCAATATGAAGGGGATGCCACCATCACTGCCTCGTGTTCCAAGAATATTAGCCTCGCCAAAATCAAAGGCCATTCTGGTATCTGCCGCAGTAAGCCCACGCTGGTAAACTATAAAGTTGGAGTTAGCGGTAGTCTGTGAAAAACTACCTCTCTGCAAGTCTATCTGCACCCAGTTTTTAGTTCCGTTTGCCCCAAAACGAACTGGATGTACGCTACTACCAGGCTCAACATATCCGATAAAGATGTTTTCCTTGGAGTTGCAATCTATACCACCATATTCTTGCAGGGTGCCGTCGAGATTGAGTCCGGTGAATATTTGGTTATCGAGGTTATTGTAAGTAGAATTGTCGTTTTGGATTACCAAGCAGTAGTTAGTCTGCCAGACATCCAAGCCATCGACTCTAACCTTGTTTATCCAGCTAGATTGAGAGCCATCGGTAGAAGCTCCCCAGATATGGAAGCCATAATCGAAACTTGATATGCGGATGTTTTTGAAAGTGGCCCCCTCTGGGATTGCCTGATAGGTAGAACTATCTCCCTGGGCCAGTTTCATTAAGATAGCCGTGCCTTGCTGAGTCGTGCTTTTCAGATGCACATTCTCAATGTAGTTGTTAGTCTGGTTGCCCGATTGGGCTGTGCTGGTAGCATCAAAGGTGATAACTGCGCTAGAATAGCTGGCTACACCGGCAACATTTATCTCACCCCCTGACAGAGCTCCCTCACGATAGAGCTTGATTACGTCAATATCGGAGTTTGCTTTTATTACTGAGCCTTTTTCAAGTATTAGATGGTCTTTTGCGCCAATATCCAGGGTTGCGTTCACAGTGAAGTCGCCGCCCCTGAGGATGACATCTCCTGTGCCTGCATCCAGGGCGGCCTGAATCTCGACATCGTCGTTGACACCATCCACGAGAGCCACCGCATCCCCGAAAATTGCGTCAAATACCTGGGCCATGCTGCGCTCTATGCCCGTTACATTTGCGGAGAAAACGATAGCGGAGCCGGGCAGTATCCCAACCGAGCGCACCCAGTAGGCGCCGATGCTTGCCAGCCCGCCAGCCAGCATCATGACAAGTAAAAAGACGCTTAATATCTTAAACCATGTTTGCTTGAGGTTCATATCTGCCTCCCTATTTCTTCATGTTGCTGATTTGTTTCATACCATCGTCAATGCCCCAACCGGCTAGCAAGGCGGTAATAGCCAACGTTATAATTCCGCTTCCGGTAATGATAATATCTGCGGACATCATACTGGCCCCGACTGCGGAGGCGGCAAAGATAGAAGGAATCAGAGTAGAACTAAATTTGCGCCAGTTGAACTTTTCCCCACTATTCAGCCAGCCCCAAAAAGCTCTAACTATGCTGCCGAAAAGAACTCCCCCGATTGTTACTGCTGGTATAATCATGCTTTCCTCCTTTATTCTCTGACACCGAGTATGGTTACTGTGCCATTTTCTCCTGCGGTAACATTTTTGAAATACAACGTAGAAATGTCTATCTTCGATATGGCTATTCCAGTGCCAGGGAAAACCAGAGTCCTCTGATTGCTGGAATCACCGAAGTATTGAGCGTAGTCCTCAACCTGAATCAGGCAATCCCTTAGTTTTAAGCTGGCAGTCTCAAACCGCCTGGCGGTATCGGCGGCCGCAGTGTCGCTATTTTCATAAACCTTGCCGCTGAAGTGTTCTAACTCTGCCTGGCTGGGCTCCAGATGTATAACGACGCCATTTATCTTGATGTCGGCTACCCAAGCATCCTCAAAAGTGCCGGAGGCTTCCCACCCATATTCAAAGGTAATACGATAGATAGTCCAGGTATTGAAAAGCTCATCTGCGATGAAGTCGTCCAGACCATAGTAATTTGGAGGCCCGGCGGTCAGATTGGTATTCGTAGTTCCCTCGCCATAGAAAAAGAACTGGTCAGTCGAAGGATTGAGCACGTGCTTATTCCAACCTGATGCTTTTTCCAAGCCTGAAATGCCACCAAGCTGAGTGATTTCAGCCCTATTGTCTGGGTTAAATGGGTCATGCACCCAGATAACCATGTTGACGCCCATACTCTCAGCGTTAGTCATGTAGTAAGTCCACATGGCTGTCTTGAGGTCAACCAGATGCATCTCATTAACCGGAATATTTACTCTCGCCCAGTCGTCTCCAGTCTGTACGCCACCATACAGTCGGGCGAGCCAACCAGTAGAGCTTTTCTGGTCAAGCGGTGATGTTTCCCCACGCACCCAACTAGCAGCACCGTTATTAACTGCCGCTAGCGTTGGCTTCCCGAAAAAGCTAGCATCCCGCTTTTCAATCTCGACGATTTCGCTTGGAGCAGGATGCCATTCCACTGGCACGCCGTTTATCTTGGGAGCGTCAATCCAGACATCGCCGGCGGAACGGGTACTACCCCAGTAGCCAATCATTATCTGGATTCTATAGATTACCCAGTTTTTGAATACCTGGTCGGTTATGTACTCAGACCAGTATCCATCAGCGCCTTCCGCTGGAGCAGTGTCGTGGGTGCCGGTATTATTGCCGTACCAGTAGACACGCTCGGTAGCATCCTCATTGGTCATAATGTATTTATACCAGCCGGCTTCAACAGGTCTATTAGCCAGACCGTCAGACATGAAGATGTTATTATCAATTGCGTAGGTATTAAAATCAACTCGCTTGGAGTGGTCATCTGGGTCATAAGCTGAGAACACCAGGTTAGGGCCAATGTCCAGTATATGAGATGAGCCGTTATAGTGAGCATACCAATCGTAGGCAATGCTCTTAATATCGGAGACTTTTAATTCATTCACAGGGATAGAAACAGAGGCCCAGGATTCCTCGCTAGCCTGTGGGCCGCCATTCAGGTGAACAACCCAGTTCCCATACCGGAAATGGCGGTTTGTGTCATAGCTATCTTTGAATTTAGCTTGCAGAGCCTTGCGCTCCCATTGCCCCCAGCCTTCGTTATCGCACCTGATTTCAGGCTGCCCGAATAACCACTGAGCCTGTCTTACCCCACCATATCTATCAAGGGAAGCAGCGTTATAATCCTCTTTATCGTCAGTGATTATACTAGGGATATGCTTTCTGAGAGCAAGCCCTAAAACATTTTCGGAGGGTTTAAGCCCTGTCTTAAACGTTGGGTCCGGCATTGTTTTCTACCTCCTTATTTTACAGGCATTTCTCATGCCTATAGGCTTTCTTCCCATTTCCCCTTATCTTGCCGTGATAAAAGGGGACTGGTTCGCCTTTTATTGCTTTCCGGCACAAAGCACATATTTCTTTTGCCATTTCTCTTTGTCTCCTACTAAGCTATTATACCACAGGGCTTTTTACTCAAGTCAGCAGAGGCCGCAAGACATCTCACTCCTTTCCCTTCAAACTCTACATTCTCAAAATGCACTCTGTTTTTCCAAAGATTGAGTTTCAGAGTATCTATTGTTTCAGGTCTTGCCATAAGCACCATATAGCCCCCGCCACCCGCGCCGGTGAGTTTGCCCCCGATTGCCCCCCATTTCAAACAGGCGTAGTAAAAATCCTTAATCCACTCTGGAGCTACCAGAGGAGAGAAGCGCATTTTGCTGTGCCAGGCAGCATCAAGCAGTCTCCCGAAGCCTGTAAAATCACTATTCGCAAGATGGCTAACCATCTCACCAGCAATAGTTTTCTGTTCATGTAGTGCCTCGAGATTCATACGTGTATTCTGGTCTTTGATGATGTCCTGGCCCTGGTGGTTTCGTTTTCCCAGATAGACCAGCAGTAGCAGTTCGGCAAGGCCATGAGGGATTGGCAATTGAACAAGTTTAACCCTGCTTGTTATCTCCAGGTAATTCAGCCCGCCGAAAGCGGCCATATACTGGTCTTGTATCCCGCCAGCCACGCCCATGACATCGCGTTCCAGGTGAAAAGCAAGTTGAGCAATCTGCCGTTTGGTAAGTGAAGGTTGAACGGCCTTTATACCGGCCACGAAACAGGCAGCGGAGCCGCCAAGCCCACTCATAGGCTTCACCTCGGTTCTGACACTCAGGCTTGCACAATTAAAATGCCCGCATATCGTATCTTCCAAAGGATTGGAGGAATCGCTAGGGTAATGTGCTATCGCATACTTGGTTATGGAAGCGGAGAGTACCGCGCCGCCATATTCCAGGCAGTAAGGCTGAATATCAGTACCGCCGCCAGCGAATGATATTCTGAGAGGGGCTATGGTTATCATTGGTTTCTGCGAGCATCATCACACAAAAATTCCAGCTTATCGGAGCAATCACCCAGCTTAGCCGCTATTATTTCCAGCAAATAGATGATTTTCTTATTCTGTTCTTGCTGAGGGTCTACAGGCTTAATCGTTCGTTTCGTTCCCTTTGCAGTCATTTCTTTTTCCTCGCCAGCACAAATAGTTGAGTGCCTGTGTGGTAGGAGAGCGGATTCTCGTCAAAGCCCTCGGCCATTTTCTGAAATTCCGGTAATAGTTTAGGATTTCCAAACAGGCTATTATCATGCTTGAATAAGACATTAGGCACATTACCTCGCTTATCCAAAATCTCAAAGCCAGCAGTTCCCAGAAAGTCAATGAATTGCTGAGGCGTCCAGCCTCTTACATGCTCCATGCCATCTATTGCCCATTCCAAGGCATTAGGAACTGTTACCAGCAATTCGCCTTGATTCCGCAACACCTTGATGATGTTTTTCATGGCCTTATCTGCGTCTTGCACATGCTCCAGCACATCCCGACAGATAACCATATCGAAGCTACGGCTATCAAATGGCAAATCTTCCACATTAGCTGCCATGATTCCTTCAACCTCATTGGGTATCAGGTCGCTTCTTACCAATTCCCTGGCTCCAATTTGCGATAGAAACTGCCCTTCGGTAGACCGGGCCCCGCCGACAGCCAGTACCTTCTTGTACTGGCATCTTCCGTTCAGTATACGGAGGCATATCTCATTTCTGTTCTGCTCGAACCACATGCCAGCTTGATTAACCAGCAATTGCGGATGGTCTCTCCACGCTGCTTCTTTTTCCGCTTCCTCTGCGGCACGGCGCTTATAATACATCTCATAGGTATTTACGCCTTTGAACTGCTGCGGGTTTTTGAGTCTGTAAGCAATATTCTCAAGCTCCGGCTTCCAGTATTTCTCAAACACCAGCGGCTCAGAGTATTCCAATGCTTTCGCCCTGGCCTTTTGCTGCATCTTTATAATCGAGCCGTCTTTCTTGGCTTGGTAAGCCTTTTCCAGGAGCTCTACGACTTCTTCCACATTACAGTCGGCAGCCCATGAGTTCTGCTTGCTCCAGAAGTATCTGAGATTCTCAATGAACCAACCGCCGCCCATGAGTTCTCTCATAGCGGTAAATCGCGGGATTATCACGGGAACACCGCACGATTGCGCCTCAATTATGGGCACACCGAAACCCTCACCCTTTGATGGTAGCAGGAAAACGTCCATGCTGTTATAGGCATTGGATAGAGTAGCCTTATCAATGCCGATGTTAAACTCAATCCGTTTGGGACAATGGGTGATTTCACCGATTCCCAGTTCCGCCCTCAAAGCATTGAGATTTATGCCTCTTTCATCGAGCGGATTGGTGTGCATATAGTAGATAGCCTCACCCGGATGATGCTCCGCGAATATTTTGAACGCCTGTAGAGACACGTTCCAGTTTTTGCGCTCATCATGGTTGGTGGCTACAGTGCCTATGACAAATTTATTCTCCCAGTTATAGACCTTGCGCCAGTAGTCTCTGTTTTCCTGTCTGGGCGCAAATATGTCCGTGTTGGTAGGGTGAGAAATATAGCCGGCATCAATATGATGCTCTCGGAGTTGCTCCTGACCGAATCTGGCCTCACAAAGTACCTTAAAAATATTGGGGGATTCTATAATTGCCTTGAGAGTGGCTGGAGGCACCGGTTCATGGTCTATCGGCACTATGGGACACCATTTTATTTCGGCATTTTGCCCCTGTCCCATTCCCCCTTCTCGGAGCACCCAGATATCAACGAGTGATATGAGAAAATCGGCCTTAAAGTAATCATAGTACATCTTAGCGTCAGTAGTACCCCAATCACGGGGGTTATTAGGGAAGATGGGAATATCTCCCCAGTCAATCTTCGTGCCTTCAAGACCATAGAAGGCAAAGATAGCCACGTCATGACCCATTTGTTTAAGATTAACTGCGATGGAAGCTGTGGTTTGGCCGTAGCCAGTCGAACAAAAAGGGGAATTGGATTGTATGATTAGTCTCAAAATACTCTCCTTACTGATAAGGGGGTGAGTTACCCCACCCCCTTAACTAGCATTTTTAGCGTCCGTCATGCAGACGAGCGGCCAGGTCTTTGTCCAGCGTCTTGAAGCCGCAAAGCTGGTCAATGGAAATCGTGTTCTTTTTGGTGAGAGTGCTGTAGTCGAACACGACCCGGCAGGATATGCCCTTGTAGTTCAGTACCGCAGCCTGAGCTCCACCCAAAGGCGGAGACAGAGGTGCAGTAACAAAGGCAAAGGCGTTCTTGTGGAAGGCCAGACTTTCACGACCAGTACCATAAAACGTGATGACTTCGTTATCGCTGACTGCCCCCAGCCGTTTGCTGGTAACTATAGTTCCAGCATTGGAGGCCCAGGTCCCGCCTACTGCCACGCACCATTCGTCATCACCAATCTTGATGATGTCGCCGGCTGCCGCTGTCCCTGCTGCCGTTACATGGTTATCGAAGATAAGGGTGGTACCAGCAACAGCAAAGGTTGAGCCGTTGACCAGGGCGGTGCCAGCATTGGTCGATGTGGCCGTATGCTTCGGGATATTCTGGTCCATGTAGCAGTCGAAGCCCAGGGTATGCCCCATCTCGGCGGCTCTCAGTGCTTTGCCTCCGTCAGCCCGTTTATCGGCGTGCAGGAAGGCATCCAGCGACTGGTAAGCCGCTTTGGTTATGGGATGCAGGACAAGCCTGCGGTCGGTCAACGGCACCTTCTGCACATCGAGCACGGAACCTATGCCGGTAATGTCGCCGATGACCGGCGTGGAACTTACCGGATAGTTGCCACTGATGTTGGCATAGAGTGCGGCTATGGACGAGTCAACCGACTGAGCATGTGCCCTCATCGCTGGTTGAATGAATTGCTCGGAGAAGTCCACAATGTCGTGCGATAGTTCCTGCGAGGTGACCTCGAAGGACACATCAAACAGGGTATCGAGAGCTACCGAGACTGTGGCCTCGCTTGCGCTCTGGATAGCGATAGTAGCCGCCCAGGCCGAAGCGGTGAAGCTGGTGGGCTTGCGTATCTGGATGGTGGCACCTACGTTCTGGAACTCTTTGGAGTAGGCCCGGTGAACCAGGTTGCCCAGTACCATGTTGTTTTCCAGCGCAATGAGAGCCTCTTTTGCGACAATGGTTGGTGTCAAAAGAGTATTTGTCAAGTTTTACCTCGTTTATTTAATTGTTTTCGGGCAAAAGCCCTAATCGACCTTTACTTGTAGCGACGCTCTGCCCATTTTGCGTATTGCTCCGGTGTCCATTTTTCCATCTGTTCAGGAGTCGGGTGTTCGGGCAACCCGCCACTACCGGATGATGCACCCGAGTCGAATTTCGGCTTTTCTCCCTTTGACGGGGTTTCCTTACTCTGCGGTTGTTTGCCACTGATAGCATTGGCGACCTGATACCTGAGTGCCTTGACTTCCATTTCATCCTCGGTGTTGCAGTCACTTAACTCCTTTATCGGCACGCCTGTTTCATCATGCAAGGCTTTGGCTTTCGCTTCCAGTCCGACAGTATGAACAAGCATTTCCGCTTTATAGAGCTTTGCCTCAGCATCCTTCTCCCGCCTGGCTGCCTCTCTCTCCCTCTTTGCCAATGTTACCCTGTCGCTGTAACTCTTTTTTACATCAGGATCGTCTACGGCTTGGAGAGCTTGCTGATGCTCCCTTCGAGTATCCTCAAGCTCAGCCAGCAAGTCATCAATGCGCCCGCTGGTCGTGCTTTTCAGGTCCTCGATTTCCGCACTTTTGGCAGTTATATCTTTGTCCCGCTTTGAAAGTAGCCTATTAAGTGATTCAAGCCCCTTTCCGAGAGCCTTGTCTAGTTCATGCCGAAACTCTGTCTCTGTATAGGTTTTCCCTACAGTGGGTTCACCTTCCGGCCCAGTGGGTTCCGCCCCCTCGCCTGATGGAGTTGGCTCATCCCCCTCAGCCTGTGGGTCTTTTGCCCCCTCTAGTTCTTCCATATTGAAGTACACCTCCTTTAATTACTATTATAGCACAGGCCCCTTTATCTCTGCGCGGGCTCGAACTTGCGTTCTAGCATCTTCTGGAATGGGTTTAATGTTGAAGGCTGACCTGACCTCGCTGGTTGAGTAACTTCCCTGTAATCATCCCACCATGTTTCATCTTCAATACCAGGGGCCCTCTGGAGTTCTATCTGGCGAGCCGCTGGCGGGAGATTCTTAATCCACTCATCCTGCCGGTCCTTGATATACTGTTTTGTTTTTGCAGGGTATTTATTGAGATAGCTTTCGATTTCCAACTCAATAGCATCCCAGTCCAATGGCAGTTCGGCCTTCTCAATCAGGGTAGCTCTATATTCCTGATAGTCGTCGTAGGCTTTATCTTCCGGCCTAGTATTCTCCGCATACCATTTCTCGTACTGCTTCATTTCGTATGGTTTCAGTGTTTCCCTCAAAGACCATAGAGCGGATTTACCGCCCGAAGTGTAAGGTCGGATATAAGAGCGGTTTTTGTCGTAATCATACTTCGACATTTGTCCACTCAATAGTTTTTGAGCAGCATCATTCAATGATTTGTGCATCGCATCTTCAAGTTTCTGCTGCTCAATATCAAGCGCAATACCTATCTGGTCACCTCTTTCAGACCAGTATTTTTCATTATCAGCCTTCGCTTCGGCAAGGTCGGTGTATTTCCGCTCCAACTTTGAACGCTCCAGTTTGTTCAATTCCTCGGCCTTTTTGCCGTAATCTTTAGCTGCATAGCGGTCATAGAGCCTGTTAAGAGCATCGGAGGTTGTCTCCGGATAGGCCCTACCGCCAAAGAACTCACCGGCTCCCCTGATAAGGCGTTGGCTAAGGCTGCCCCCTTCATAAATAACATTCTCCACCCATATAGGGAGAAATTGCTTGACTAGGACTTCCTCAGTGAAGTTCATAGCGTCCTGTCTTACAGGGTCTCCGATATAGTTTCTGCCTGTTAAAATATCAATCGTACTTCCAAGAACCGGAGCCAGGTTGCCCCTGATAAATCTAAGAACAGGATTCTCCATGCCTGATTGCCAGAGCGCTTCGGGGTTATCTATTGACTGAGCGACAAGTTTAACAACACTCCGGACCTTTGAACCTGGCCCTATATTTTGCCCGGCGACATTCCATGTGAAAAACTTTGGCGAAAGCGGGTCGAAATGCTCTTTAATTTCATCCCAATCCTCTCCACGTGCCCATGATATCGCCAAAGCTACTGCCGAAATAGCAGCAATCCCCTTGGTCAAACCCTGTATGGCGAGCCTATTCCTTATCCCTGACTGCCCGAATGACGCAGCGCCTTTCCCAGCATCGACTAACAATGCGGCAATAGCCCTGTTATAACGAGGGGCAAGCAATGTAGCTGTCTCTGCCATCCTCCAATTCGGACTAACTCCAAGTTTGGCGCTGGAAGTCAACCCACGAAACTCATTGATAAACTGGTCTACCTCCGCCACTTCCGCAGGGGTCTTTGCCAGATGCTCAAGTGCCTCTGCCATCTTTATCCCGGCATAGTCCAGCGTGCCTTCAAACACCCTCTGAAATGGCTGAAGGACTATAGCCCCTGCTTTGCCGACAGCCCTGGGTGCAATCAAACCTAATTTTTTGAGCATGGCCTCCTGTTTCGGCCAGACGTTTATCCGTGTAGAAAGCATACCGCCCTTTGCCATTGCCTCGGTAAACTCTGTCCCAGCTGTTGACAGAAGCAACCCGGGGTGTCTATCTATAACGGGCTTATGCTCCGACAGAAACCTGTCTTGCCATTCCGGGTCAAGCAGTATTTTAGGTATTGCGGCGGCTGCACCTCCATATATTCTCGGATTGCTACCGGCAAGGAATATCAACTGGATTGCCATAGGGCTAAAGTCTCCAGCCAGTTTGAAATACCTGACTACGGCATTGACTTTATTAACTGATGTTAGTGCTTCGGACATCCCAGGGTCGAGGGCTTGCCTTAATGTGTCAGACAGTTCCTTCGCTTCCGGCCCGGTGAATATCTTGCCAGAGAAAGCCGGGTGCATGACCATTGCTTCCCCCATCTTGGGAGCCATGGCCGCCTCCCTTGCCCTGGCCCTGGCATTTATCGCTGCCCATTTATCCGCGTTATCAGATTTTACCAGTGCCTTTGCTCTTTTAGTGAGAGATTGAACATCCTTGGCCGTGGGCTTACCGGTTTGTATCTGAGGTATCAGGTTTTTCAGTTCGGCCGCCTCATCGGGATATGTTCTGGCAATAGAGTTCAAGGTCGCATCTGGCACTCTTTCACCCCTGACCGCCCTGTTTATTGCCGCCACCAACTGCCTGCTACTGTTCGCCCTCATTTTGGCAGACTCGGCAGCCAGCACAAGCTCTTCCGGTGCGCCATTGGTTCTCCAGGGTACTTGCGTCAACAGCCATTCGGAAGCCTTTTTATCAGTCACCCTGTTATATGCAGCCCTGACATTAAGAGCCAAAGCATCTTCGTCTGGTATATATCTGTATCCATCATCAATAGCTTCTTTGGCGGTAGCATAAGACCTCGGTTTTTCAAAACCTGCCTTTTTGCCAACTCTAGTTGGGCCAGCACCTACATAGGTAGTATCTAAAATCTCGCCATCGCTTGATACTTTAGCAAATACACGCCTGCCTGCATATTCCCCACCCTCTTCAAAGGTTAGTTCCTTGATGTCTATATCGTTATCTCGCAGGTATTTGAGTTTCGCTTCCTCAATATCCCGTGCTCTTTGAATCCACTTCTTTTGTTCTGCCGTAAGTTTATCGGTATACCTTTTCGGGTAAGTCCTGATGTCATTTATGGATAATCCTTTGAGTTTACCCGCTCCTATAAGTCCATTATCATCCAGTTTACCGAATACCTTGTCCTGATTGCCAAGTTCACCCAGGTATGACACAATGCCCTGTGATTTTTGCGTCCCCTCTTCCCCTAAAACCGCTCTGCCGATAATGAACTTTTCCGCAGGAGTATTAGCAATCGCCGCTGGATTGACACGGGACATTATCTGCCTTAATCCTGGTAAATTAGCTAACCATCGCGAGACATTCGGCTTAGTCGAGTAGTCAATAACCGTCTGAATATCCTGCAAAGGGGCAAAGCTAATTTTACCCGAAGGCTCTACAGGTGGTGGCTCAGCAGCAATCTTTGTTTCAGCAGGTGGAGGCGGAGGTACAGCAGGTGGCGTAATCTCAGGTTCTTTGACAAGGCTTTCAAGGATGCCTGCCTCTGGTTCTGATTTAGCAAAAGCTATATCTGCTTCCAGTTTCTTTATCTGCTGTTTAGTCGTCCATGCCTTCTCAATAGCTTCCTTAAAGGTGTCACCATCAGCATAACCGAGTTCTGTGGCTTTTTCATCAAGAGCATATTCCCACGGGATGACTTCCCGCTCCTCCGTATAGGTTCTAGCTGGATGATATTTACCATTCTTATCGGTATAGGCTTTGGTTTTCTTGGTGGACGTTCTTGTAACGATAACCGATGGTTGAGGCTCCTTGTTATTTAAGGCAATGTAATTTGAGCGAGACACTGTGTTGACTTCCCCTTTTGGAGCAAGGTATAGATATTGAGATGCTGGTTCAGTCTCTATGTATGCTTTCAATCCTTCAAGTTCAGACCGCATCTCATAAACTTCAGGCGTTTCTGGCAATGCGACTTGCCCCTCAAGCGGTTTGGCTGCCTGTGCCCGCTTCAAGGCTTCGATGTCAACAAGTCCTGGCTTGGCTCCCCCCATGCCTGGGGCAGTTCCAAATTCCTCAAAGGCTTTCATTTGTGCTGGTCTTTCCATGCCAGGAAGCCCCGTCTGCACACTGATAGGTGTCTCCACCCCTTCAGGCGGTGTTACACCTGCTACGGGGGCTGTGGGAGGCATTTCAGGGACTTTCCCCAGTTCCATCCTGCCTGCCTGTACTGCCTGGACTAAGGGGGCGACATAATCAGGTTGGTACTTCCCCGCCTGAATACCAGCAATAACCTCAGTGGTTCTAGTGCGACTAAATTCCGGAAGCCATCGGTCGACCAATGCACTGGTATATTGTTGAGCTTTAGTCGCTGCCTCTTGAGTGGGTATGAGCTTACCGCCCTGTGAAGGCTTGAAAAGTTCCTTGACTGCCCTTGCTGAGTTGAGCCACGAAGGTTTAGATGACCTTGCTATCCAATCGGCAACAGCACTACGCAAACTTGGGTTTATAGGGGTATTAGTTTTCATAGACCAAGCATTGATGTTACGGGTAGTAGCTACCCTCATTAACCCTTGATATGCCAGCGGGAGACTGGCTACAGCCGCCCCACCTGTTGCTACTGCCATTCCGAATAATCCGGCCCATTCCCCAGCAGATAGAGTAATAGGCCCCACAGTAATAGGTGTCTGAGCCGCCGCAATCGGGTATTTCTGTATCTTTTGATATAGGGATTCTTTGGTTGGCTGCACTTCCCTCAGAAACACATCAGGGTCAAGCCCGAGTGCTTCGTATGCCTCACGGGACAGATAGCGGGTAGTTATCCCGGGCCCTGTTTCTCTTTCTGGAACACGAGGCGGCGCCATTCCCGCTGTAACCTTGGCACTTGCGCCCATATCAGCAGGCTGCTCAACCTGCTGCCCAGCCATGCGGAGCAATTCATCAAGGGCTGCCGGGCGGCCACGGGGAGTAGCAGGAGTAACTTTTGTCTGTGCTCTTTCCCAAGGAAGTAAGGGGCGTTGTAGTTTCAATCCGTCAGGCATGGTTAAAATCCCACCGTTTTTATCTTCGGCTGATAGGCGCTGGGCCTCTCCCCTCTCCTGTAAGGCGATTGTTTGGCGAACTCGGTTCTCAGTTTTTCTCTCTCTTTTTCCAGGAATGCGGCCCATGTTTCCTCAGTCCGTTGCTCAATGGGCTTTTCTCCAAATTCCCAGGCAATCGAGGGATAAGTTTGAGCAAACCAGGACTTCCATAACGGCGGCCCACTAACCTCCGGTTCAATTTCCTTATAGCCTGGCGGCTCATAGGGTTCCGGCCTCGACCTTGTTGCCGCTCCCTGGGCATATTCCATGCCCACCCAGGCCAGGTCGCCTTTTTCCTCCAGTGATAGCCCGGCAAACTCAGGGGCTTCGGGGTTTGCCTGGTATCTCATGCCGGTCTGGAGTGCTGCCTGTGGAGACATATCGTATCGTGCGGCAAACTCCCTGGTCATCGTACCGTAATCTATCTCAGGAGCGGGCTCTTCGATAAGTCCTGCTACCTGCGCTCTTTCCCCAGCCCTGGATTTCTCTGTCTGCCATAGCTGGTTTACATCACGCTGTAATGTTGCAATCTGCCCTCTAATTGTATCCTGCAAGTAGTCGGGAGCATAAGTGAGTTGGCCTTGTAAGTTGCGAATAGCAGTTCGACCGGCAGCAATTTGCTGGGTAATATTGCCACCAGCTCCTAATGGGAGTTGCGCAGCCTGTCTTACTTTCGCTTCCTGCTCTTGCCGCCTTTGTTCGGCCAATCTTGCAGGTTCAGTCGCTATCTGTTCTGTATACCTTTCGACATCGCTACGGATTGTAGAAGGCAAGTCCATTGTGGTCTGCCTCTTACCCGCATATTTCCCGCTCCCGCTCAATCTACCGGCCATATCGCTCAGGATAACATTAGCTTCTGATTCGCTGATAAGTCCCGAGTTATATTGCTGCTCCAAATATGAGAATAGCCTGTCCATCCAGGCGCTTGCCGCTTGTTCCTCAGCGGCAGCAGGCATGCCGGAGTCTATCCAGTCATAAAGGCTTTGCCGGCCGCCCTGTGCCTGATATTCCTGCCATGCTCGTCTTTGTTCGTCAGTTACATCTCTGCCTATTTCCTCTACGAAGGGATCGAAAGGATATGTCATTACATTTCCCTCCCCATTCTCAGTGAGGTATCCTGAGCAATTTGCTTACGCCTGAGATAGCCTTGAAATACACCTTGCCAGTAGTCCCTGGTGCTGAGGCCCCAGCCGGTAATTTTGCCTTTTGCGTTGGGCTGATTCGTATTAGCCTGTACTGGCCGGGGATATGAGCTATGCAAGGAGTCCCTTCGTCTTTGAAAACTGTATGGCTCTGTCTGGCGTAGAGATTGCGCTTCGGGATAGTTTCTCGGATGCTCCCAATCGTTCATATGCCCCCTTGCGGCAAGGCTCGCTGCTGCGGCTGTCTCGTAGCCTCAACTCCAGATTGCTCCATCATCTCCATCTCATAAAGGTCTCGCATTACCTGCTCAGCCTCATCCTGCCGTCCTACAACCATCAGGGCTTTAATCGCCCTGACCATAGCCATTTTAGGCGAGTGCTCAGCCATCTCGATAGCCGCCATATCGCCGAGCCCTTTCGGGTCTGGAAGTTTGAGAATATATTCGTGTATAAAGCTATCGGGGAGTCCGAGTCTCTTAGCCATATCCGCTATCTGGTAAGTATCAAACTGGGTCCATGGAGTCCTGGCAGTAAACTCAACCCGGGTAATATGCGGCTTTTTCAGGTCTACCGGAGTAACTTCGACCTCAAAGTATTTCCGCTTTTCCTCATGTTTCACATCGACCTTCATATTGCCGTCAATCAGTTGTTCCTCAATCTGGCGGCATATTTCCTGATAGAAGTAACTGAGATTTTTTAGCTGCGGATTAAATACCTTATTACCCGCTTCCTGCACCAGGTTATAAAGAGTGCCGGAGGGCGGTGGGCTTCCTACCGGAATATGAGGCAGAGATGCTCGCTCCATCTGTTCATTCAGCCAACTAAGAAGCTGGACGACAGTAGGAGCCAGTTCCTTCATAGGCGCTCCTTCAAGCTGGTTATGTCCTTTTGGTAGATTAAGCACGCCTTCCGCCAGGTAAACGGTAGTCTGAATCTGCTGGCCCTGCTCATCATAGTAGTTAAGAATGGGTTGCTTGGACAGCAGGTTGGCATGGGTAGCTGCTATGGAAGCAAAACGGTTCCGGGTCTTGTTAATTTCCCTGAGTGGAGCGAAGATGCTCTCGCCGTAGCCGCCTATTTCACTGCCGGTAGGACTAATCACTGGGGGCCTCGTAGCCACTGGGACGATAGTTACCGGGAAAGACCTTAACTTATATTCCTTCGGCTCTTTGACAAACTGCTTATCGCAAATGACGACGTTGCTAAAACGGTTTTCATCCTCATGCTTCCAATGCTCGATAACCTCATTATCATGTTTCTTGGAGGCTTCAAACCCCCACTCGTCTTTGAGTGCATCGGCGGACCGGAAGGTCTTGTACGCTGTCCATAGCAGGCCATCTCCACCCATTCTGTAAGTGAGCCAGCGGCAGTCGAGGGGCAAAAAGTCGAATATTATGTTTTTGCCATCTCCTTTGTAGACTAATGTTCTGGCGGCGACCCATCCCCTGACAATAGAGTGCCATATACTAGCTTCCCTTAGCGGCGGCATGAGCAAATTTCTAAGCCTTCTATCGGCCATATCGAGCGCGAAATGGAGCAGGCGTTCCAGTTTGGCTATATCGTCTCTCTTATCCTCGCCCTCTTGCTCAGCCATGCGGACAATAATCTGCATCTCGGCGTCGGAGAGTGTTGACTGTACCTGGTCGGCAAAGGTGCGAACATCGTTGGAAACAACGTCAATATCGCTTTCATGCATTTTGGTGAGGTCTTTAGTGGAAATATCATAGTTGAGCGTAGGATACGACGTTGTTTTGAGGTTCCAAAGCTCGAAGTCCTCATCCATCCGCTGATAGAGTGGGCCGAAATCACCTTCGGCCTCTTTTACCTTTTCCGTTATCTCGAAAGCATCTTCCAGCATAAAAATCCCCTCATTCCAGACTTCTTAGTCTATTATACCATTGACTGTTTTGAAGCAAGCGGCTAGTAGACTCGTCGGCCCCTAACATACATGCTGACCTCGCCCGCTTGGCCGACCTTATCGAGCACACTGGAAGCCAGCATGAGACTGATAACGGTATCGCCGTGAGTTTTACCTGTAGCCTCGGGGTACCCGTTCACCCACTGCTGCTCCATCATCTCCTGTACCTGGGGCTTAAACCTGGTAAGCAGCGTACCGTTATTGACCCTTTCTACCAACTTGACCAGCAGTTCCCTCTTGTTGGGCCGGGTAAGGGCGTAGCCATACTTTTTTTCATTCATCATGTATAGTTTTGGATAGCCCAGTTCAAGCAGCTTATCGATTACCGCCCTGCCGATACCGATATTATCTACCACAAGCAGGGGCGAGTTATATTCGCGGCACAACCTGTCTGCGTCAAAGGCGAAAGCATCAGTGCCAACCTCGTTAGAGTAAATTACCGCCACTACCTCGGCGCTTAATCCCCTTTTGCCGACAATACTTAATACGGAATAGTCCAGCCCAACCCCCTCACCTACATCTATGCCTGCTACATATTGTGTTCCGACAATCGGCGGGCACAATATGTGGATAAATCCCTCTCTTACTTCGCCTTCCGCGGCATTATCCCAGAGTGCTTTAAGGATTTCCGCCTTAAAGCAGGAGACGGCGGACAATGGCTCCAGTGCTTCTTCCGCCGTTTTAGGGTAGTTGCCTTTAACCACCCAGGGAGTCTGCTCGTTTTCCCTTACTATGGCCTGATACCAGTTATTATCTCGCCCAGGCCTGACATCGTACCCATAAAAGAGAGCTTTGAAGTTGTTTTTGCCATCCCTGGCTTCTTTCCAGTGCCTCTTGAAATAGCTGTCGGGCTTCGTCTTGTCTACAGTAGATACGGAGATAAGCTGCCTCATCGGGTTATCAGCTACCGTCGCCCGGGTGTGAGACAGGTTTACCTCGTAAAAATCATGGAAATCACTTTCGTCGTGTATCACCAACCCCGCCGTCTCACCTATACCAGATGTCTCCGTGGAGGGAAACGCTGTTATCACTGCTCGACTCTCTTTGAACCCGAACTGAGTGGCCGAATCGGGCTCTACTGTGTAAACCTTCATCCACTCAGGCAAATTGTTGTATATTACCCTTGACTTGTCCAACAACTTCTTGGCCTCATCCAATCCCTTTGAAAGCTCCAATACCGCCCAGGCCGGACAAGTGTATATCTTCCATAAAGCATACGCAGCCAGTACCCAGCTAATCCCTATCTGCTTGCTCTTTATCAGGTCTATCAGATTGAACCGCTCTAAATACCAGACAAAATTGAGCAGATGAGACCAGAACTCGAATACCAACGCCAACTCCCCAGGCTCCTGTATCTTTACATACCTCAAAAACCACCTGAAATCAAGATATACCGTAGCTAACTCTTTGAGTTTTTCCTCTTTGCTCAGTTCGCCCTGACTATCCATAACCACCCTATACCAATTTTGCGCCTTACATAATCACTGAAATACCCCTCCCCTTCCCTATCCCACCCCTCTATCGCCTCCCGCACTAACCTCTGATTTATCCGCCTCTCACTCTCAACTATTACTTCCCCTATCCCTTCTTCCTTTACTTTACCCTCTATCATCCCTACCTCCTTATACTTTACATAAATATAATTCGGATTTTTTATCCTGCGCTGCTTGGGGGTACTTTG
>Ga0180008_1000642_pt1 | contig 26904 bp, 24 predicted proteins | sample MM_PW_MetaG_FD_121121 | JGI IMG/M metagenome (GOLD analysis project Ga0180008, IMG submission 121121) | Groundwater microbial communities from the Aspo Hard Rock Laboratory (HRL) deep subsurface site, Sweden - MM_PW_MetaG | ecosystem: Environmental > Aquatic > Deep subsurface > Groundwater... | reverse complement strand
CAATAACCCAGCGTACGGGTACTTTACCCACCAGCGCATGAGCGGCATCTATAACAGCGGGAAAATCCTGTGCTTCACCCAGATTGCCCGCAAATAAAACAGTAAAGACTGTTTCATCACGCTTCAGCAAGGACGAGGCCGGAGGCGTAGCGCTGGAAAAGTCATCTTCAGCCCAACTGGGAAAGTAAACCAAACGCTCGGGAGCAATTTCCTGAGTACAGTAGCGCTTTACGTTTTCAAAAAAACCGTGGGATTGCAGCAAGAGATAGTCCGCTCGATTATAAATCCAGGAAACCATTCGCCCTACCATCGCCAGTAACAGTGGTTGCCGTAACACGCCGACCGCCCGGAGGGTTTCGGGCCACAAATCCAGGACCCAAATGAAAACTGGAGCTTTCTTCAAGCGGCCGATTACCAAGGAAGGTATCGCCGCCATGATGGGAGAAACAGCATAAACAAAAATTGCATCAAACCTCTCACCACGCAACTTCCATGGTCCCACTGTTGAGGCCGAGGTAAAAAAAGAGAGATAGTTCAGTATCAGACTAATACTCCGTTTACCACGAGGAATCAGCGGCACCCTGATAACTCTAGCGCCTGAATATTCCATAAAACTATCTGGCTGCACACGATAACTTTCGTAAATCTTGCCTTCAGGGTAGTTGGGCAGTCCGGTCAATACCGTGACATTGTGCCCATTCTCGGACAAGTCTCGAACTAGATCATTAATGCGCATATTTTCTGGCCAAAAATATTGCGTCACCACCAGAATATTCAGCTTATTATCAGGCATTAAAATAACTCAATCAGTAGCGTTTCCAGACAATACGGTTCACATAGTCGGTATAGCTATGAATAATCCTGGCAACTTTCTCTGAAACATTAGGCATGCTGTAGTCGCCCACCAGACGCAACGTGCGCTCATCACCCGAACCTTGACTCTCTAGTATATTTAGCCCTTGAAGTACACGGTTGACCTCAAGCCCAACCATCATGACCGCAGCCTCTTCCATCCCTTCTGGACGCTCATGTGCTTCACGGATATTCAAGGCCGGGAAGTTCAGGATAGAGGACTCCTCGTTGATCGTACCGCTGTCCGACAATACCGCCTTGGCGGTCAGTTGCAGTTTATTGTAATCCTTGAAGCCTAGCGGCTTGAGTAACTGTACGTTCTTGTGGAACGTCACGCCCATAGCATCCACACGTTTTTGTGTACGAGGGTGAGTTGATACGATGACCGGAAAATTATAGTGAGCAGCAACGGTGTTGAGCACATCCACCAGCTTGAGGAAGTTCTTGTCCGAATCGATATTCTCTTCACGGTGAGCGCTGCAGACAAAAAATTTGCCGTGCTGCAAACCGAGGCGTTCCAGAACATCCGACCCCTCGATACCTTCCCGATAGTAATTAAGGACCTCATACATCGGACTGCCAGTCTTAATCACCATGTCCGGCGATAGCCCTTCACGTAGCAGGTAATCACGCGCGATTGTGCTGTACGTCAGGTTGATATCGGCGGTGTGATCAACGATACGGCGGTTGATTTCCTCAGGAACCCGCATATCGAAGCAGCGATTGCCCGCCTCCATGTGAAACGTCGGAATCTTGCGGCGTTTGGCAGGAATGACTGCCATGCAGCTATTGGTATCACCCAGTACCAGCAGCGCTTCCGGCTGGACTTCAGCGAGCACGCGATCAACAGAAATAATCACATTACCAATGGTTTCTGCGCCGCTCGTACCGGCAGCGTTCAAAAAGTGATCCGGCTTGCGAATGCCCAAATCCTGGAAAAAAATCTCATTGAGTTCATAGTCGTAGTTCTGCCCGGTATGAACCAATACATGATCACAATGCCTGTCGAGCGAATCAATGACTCGCGACAGACGAATAATCTCGGGACGAGTGCCTACTACCGTAACAACTTTCAACTTCTTCATGGCTGTCTCTACTTGAGCATGTGTTTAGGCTTCAGTGCCCACGGGCAACGCATAGGTGTCAGGGTGTTCACGATCAAAAATTTCGTTAGCCCAAAGCATGACGATCATCTCGTAATGGCCGACATTAGTAATATCGTGGGTCCAGCCTGGCACAGTTTCTACAATTTCAGGTTTTTCACCACTGGTAAATAGTTCGTAAAATTCGCCTGATACGATGTGTCGGAAACGAAAACATGCATCACCCTTGATTACCAGAAATTTTTCGGTTTTCGAATGATGGTAATGGCCACCGCGGGTGATTCCAGGGTGCGCGGTGAAATAGGAAAACTGGCCAGAATTCCGAGTTTTGAGCATCTCGACAAAGACACCACGCGGATCACCATACTTGGGGACTTCATAGGTAAAACGCTCTGGGGGCACGTAACTCAGGTAGGTGGAATAGAGCGCCCTGGTCAACCCGGTGCCAACCGCTTCCGTTATCAGGGTTTCACGGCTATCGCGAAAGGCCGTCAATTGTGTTGACAGCGCTCCTACCGTTGTTTCATAGATGGGCTCAACCATGATGAAGGGATTACCAGACAACTTGCCATCCATCACCGCGATGAACTGGGCGATCACATCGTCGATATAAACCAATGTAATAGCAGCGTCAGGATTATTGATCTGGATTGGCTGGTGACGGGCAATATTATTACAGAACGTCGCTACCGCCGAGTTGTAGTTGGGACGAGCCCACTTTCCAAACACATTGGGCAAGCGAAAAATATGTACCTGTACACCATGCTCCGCGGCCAAATCAACCAACGCTTGCTCAGCACCCAACTTGCTGAGCCCGTAGGCATTATCAAGCTCTGCCTGACTGGATGAAGTGTAAACCACTGGGATTTTTCTACCGCTGGCAACAATACCGTCACAGACTGCACGGGTCAGATCCGTATTCCCGGTTTTGAAATCTTCAGGATTCTGCGGCCGATTGACACCCGCCAGATGAAATACAAAATCGGCCTGCAAGATCATTTCTTTCAACGAAGATATGCTGTCCTCACGAGAAAATTGCAAAACCTCAACATCCCGACGTTCTCGCAAATGTACACAGAGATTTTTAGCTACAAAACCTTGGGCGCCTGTGATCAGTACCTTCATTGCTTACTCCTCCAGAGTGACGTATTCGCCACGCTGGATTGCGCGCATGAATTCCAGTTTCAGGAGCAACTCCTGCATACCCTTTACATCCAAGCGATCGGTGTTGTGAGAGTTATAATCTTCCATAGTAGAAATCTTCTCCTCACCTTCCTCCACAAATTTACTGTAGTTCAAATCACGTAAATCAGGTGGTACGCGGAAGTATTCACCACGGTCTTCGGCGCACGCCATTTCCTCACGGCTCAAAAGTGCCTCGTACAGTTTCTCGCCGTGGCGGGTGCCAATGATCTGAATAGGGTGCTGCGGCAGCCCCATCAAGGCAGTCAGCGCTCGCGCCAAGGTTTCAACAGTGGCCGCAGGAGCCTTTTGAACGAACAGATCGCCGTTATTCCCGTGCTCAAACGCATAAAGAACCAAATCAACTGCGTCCGCCAACGTCATCATGAAACGAGTCATGTTGGGATCAGTGATCGACAGCGCCTTTCCAGCTCGAATCTGATCGATAAACAGTGGAATAACTGAACCACGGGACGCCATGACGTTACCGTAGCGTGTACCGCAAATGACAGTTTTGGTTTCGTCAACATTGCGAGACTTAGCTACCATGACTTTTTCCATCATGGCTTTTGAAATACCCATCGCATTGATTGGGTAAACCGCCTTATCGGTACTGAGGCAGACAACTCGCTTTACTTCGTTTTGAATGGCTGCTTCCAGCACATTGTCAGTACCAATAACATTGGTTTTGACAGCCTCCATCGGATGAAACTCGCAAGATGGGACTTGCTTGAGTGCAGCCGCATGAAAGATGTAATCGACACCACGGGTAGCATTCAGCACGCTTTGGTAATCACGAACATCACCAATATAAAACTTCAACTTTGAATTGTTGTAGTGCTTGCGCATGTCGTCTTGTTTTTTTTCATCACGACTAAAAATGCGGATCTCGGCGATATCCGTTCCTAGAAACCTCTTCAGGACTGCATTGCCAAAAGAGCCGGTGCCGCCTGATATGAGAAGTTTTTTTCCATTAAACATAATTCACCTAAACCTTTATATGAAATCCAAATCAGTCAGAATACGGCACAAAACGAAGATATATATTTTTTCGCCCCCTCGAAAAGCCAACAAATACTGCGTAAGCACCTGACCGCAGCCGCTTTTCCAGGCCTCATTTTCACCCAGCGCAGTAACGGGCTTATGTACAGGGCAAACTCATATCATACCACCTCGCAGCCTGCACTCCCCAACAAGTCCGGCGTAATGCCAGTGGCCACGCATCAAGCTCAGCCGCCCTTGCGCGACTCGAATAATGCGATCGTCACTACAAGCTCATCGCCCCGAAAAATCAATGTGATTTCAAAGCCGAAAATATCAATGTATCCTTTTGTGCTGCACTGGGATAGCTGATCAGAACGGCACGATAAGGTCCCTTGAATACAAAGAAACTGCCTGCTGCGACGCCCACGACACCACAGACCGAAATCACCTCGCCCATATGCTCCAGCGAACCACCGCCCCCCAAAATGGTGACAGGAATACTCACGGCCTTACGTAACTCCATCGCCAGATCAATGTCATAGCCCTTCATCCGGCCATCATTGTCGATGGAGTTGATCACGATCTCTCCCGCCCCCCGTTTCTCCACCTCGGCTGCGACATCCAACACATTACGCTTGGTATTACGCGTGCCATTGTGCGTCCAGACATCATGTTGCTTGCTGAGCAAGCGCTTCTTATGATCGAGCACAACCACAACGCTTTGCCGACCGATTTCTTCAGCAATACGGGTAATCAGTTGTGGATCTTCCAACGCGGCAGCGCTGATAGCCACCTTCTCTACGCCAGACGCAATGATTCGCTTGGCCTGTTCCGGCGTGCGAATACCACCGCCATAACACAAAGGCATACGGCATTCAGCAGCCAAGTGCGCAATCTGCTTGTAATTGGGCTCACGACCATTAACGGTGGCGTCAATGTCCACGACGATCAATTCGTCGGCTTCTTTCTCGTTGAAAATTTTCACCGCGTTGATCGGATCACCCACGTATTTGGGATCTTTGAAACGTACGGTTTTTACTAACCCGCTATCCTGAATCAATAAACAGGGAATAATTCTAGGTCTTAGCATTTCATAGTTCCGCGAAATTTTTAAGAAGACCCACCCCAAAATGATGGCTCTTCTCCGGGTGGAACTGAACGCCATAGACATTATCCACAGCCACCGCACAACTGAAATCCAGACCGTACGAAGCGCGGGCAGCCACATGGGACTCCTGACTACATTCGAAATAGAAGGAATGGAGAAAGTAGAAACGCGCGTCCTCTTCGAACCCCTTAAACAAGGGATTCAAGTGCAATGGCTCGACATCATTCCACCCCATGTGAGGCAGCGCCAAGCGCTCCAGTCCAGGCACAGAACGAAAGTGTCGTACTCGCCCCGGTACCCAGCCGAGCCCTGGCAATGACCCTTCATCGCTAGAGTTTGCAAGGATCTGCATACCCACGCAGATACCAACAACCGGGACTTTTTTTACAAGAACCAACTCATCGAGTGTTTCGCGCATCCCGGATGCATTCAAACGCCCCATAGCATGATCAAACGCACCTACACCCGGCAAAATCAGCTTGCTTGCACCCAGCAGTTCCTGCGCAGAACGGGCGACAGTCACTGGTATATGGAGGCGCTTGTAGACATTCACGAAGGCCTGGATATTGCCCAAGCCGTAATCGATTATGGTAATCATCTGAACAGTCTTCTTTCCAGACCCAGTGCACCGAGTACACGAGCCCCCAGACCGATCATGAAACGTTTATTTTTGTAGTCATGGAACGTTTTATTCTGACCTTCAAAAAGCGCTTGCAACTCCTCGACACTCAAGTCGAGCTTATTGGCAACGTACTCAAACTCCGACTTCAGGAACTGTTCATCCAGTTCGGGCCGGGAAATGCGCTCCAACGCCGCCTCACGGGTCATTTGCCCCGTCATGATCAAGCTGGAGAAGTGAGCCCGGCGCTTTTCGTAACCAAATTTCCGGGGCATCCAGTAATCTTCGTAAAAACGGGTAAAGCGCGACTCATGGTGCTTGTGCTGGAACTTCTTCCACCCAAACAACCGCTCAAGAGTATCTTCTGCATCCTGCTTGATGTAGGGCAACAAATTCAGCGGGCGCACGACTTGCATACCGAGTACATAACGGTAATAAATCTTGTATGCCAACACATCAACAATCGGGAAACTTTTCAACTTTCGTGAGCCGAACTTTCCATGAATATCATTTATCAGGGTCTTATCGATGCCCGGGTAAGCGCCCCATTCCTCAGGTTCGCGGCAGCATTCAGTAGAAAAATTCCCCCCAGTCAACACATATTTTATCTTGTGTGCCTTGGCGAATTTGTACAGTCCCGAGAAAAACGCAGTGTCCTGGGGAATATCCTGGTCAGCAACCTGAGCCTTGAGAAAAGCCAGTTGCAGGCTTTTCATCTCTTCCCAGTTGATGACTTCGGTGTAGAGATCCAGACCCAGACCGTCAACCAATTTTTCAATGTTGCCTACCGCCTGATCTGTGTTCCAGCCAGCGTCGACGTGAAAAAGCAGCGGCCGCAAACCCATTACTTCTTTGGCTATATAGCTTACATATGAGCTATCCAAGCCTCCGCTCAGCCCAATGATGCAATCAAAATCCCGATCTTTACCATCCCTCTTGATTTTTTTGCTCAACGTCATGAGCTCTGCGTACCCTCGTTCGCCCGTATTCCAATTTGGCTTGATGGCCAAATTGAAATTTACACAGTAGTCGCACAAGCCTTGCTCATCAAAGTGGATATTCGGATCACTGCTATCCATAATACAGCGTGAACACATTTGATAGGTTTTATCGCTCATACCACCCCCTAATAATTAAAAAATATATCTACGACCGTTTCTCGCAAGCCAATAGGTCTAATTTTGTCTTGACTGACTCTAGAAGGCCAGTAGAAAAATTCTTGTCCAAATCCAATGAGTGGAGCACCGCAGGAATGCCTGAGGTAGCGTACTCACTCACAAGCGTCGATGGATATGCTATGAGGAAATCCACCATGGGGAAAAAGTTTCGCCCGACGATGATTCCCCATTTTTTTTGCTTCACCGACTCACTGAATCCTGCTGTCGGATGCGGCTTATAATAAAAACTGACATTATATTCTAGAGTCAAGCGCTCATACAAAGAAATATGTAAATTCTCGCAAATCGGGTGCCCGACAAACAAAATGCGCACTCTATGTTCAGAGTGCAGTTGTACCAACTCGATCATCGGCTTAAAATAATTAACATCTACCCCGCGAGCAACACAACTAACAGAAAACACACCATCTTCAAATGTGAGACGTGAGGCGTCATCATATGCGTAGAGCTGAGTTACGCTTGTAAGTCGACATTTAAGAGCAAACGGCAATCTCGCTGGAGACTGACATTCAAATGTCAGCCCAGAAAGCGTGCCGTGCTGTATCAAGATGAACTCTGCCTGCCCGCCCCCAATTGAAGGCGAATGTGATCTCCTGCGCGAAATAACTTTATCCGCAAGTACCGCCCACCTATCATAATGTTCGGCAATCACAAACCGCTTAATTTCGAGTTTTTCAAGTGCAATTCTGACAGCAAACCAGCGAAAAGCGGTGTAACTTTGTAACGCCCAACTTTTCGTCTGCCTACGAGATACAAGCCTTCTAGAAGCCGTAACCGCGAGCATATACGCGCTAATAAAATCTTTTCTTTCAAGCAGAGAGAAAACATCAATATATCGCCCACTCTGCTTAGCATCCGTTAAGGGTACCCATGGAAAAGTAATCCAACACTTTGGCTCAAAGCCAAGCACCCCCGACTGCAAAATATCGGCAGCCCGGGATGAAAAAACCAGTGCGTACTCACCCAACCCATTACAACTACTTAAGTTATCTGCGCATCGCTTAGAGTAACGATAAAAAACAAACATCTCGTATAAAAAAAACATTGACGCCCCACCAAACTTCCATATCACTTTAAAGAGAACCATAAATATCTTGAAGGCAACTCTATTCTTGGAAAATATGCTAAGTATCTTAGCCGGACGCGGCGCATAACCGAGCTCTTTTGGAGACACGCCTGAAAGTTTATAGATACTGGCATCGATGGAAATCTCATTCTCAGTTGCACAAATATAATCAATAATAAATCTTAGTTTTTGAGTAGTCATTAATTCCACCAAACCAAATCACCAGTTAAACAATATCTATAGTCAGCACACAAAAACTGACAGCTTGAGACATATCAACTTAAAAATAAACAACGTTACGCCCCCCCAACAACATTAGCCAAACTCAAATCGAAACATTTCGCTCCGTCAGCATCGACCAATAAGCAATTAACTTCCAGCTAAAAATCAAGATAAAAGCTGCACACATCCCTATTGGCACAGCCACAACGCCCAAGGAGTCACCAAAGCTATACACCAAAGCCAAAAACACAAAAAAACCTGTCAGCTGACTATAAGAAATCGTCTTATCATAGCCAAAAGCATAAAGACCAAGGTGAGGAATCATACTAAGTGAGTATATAGTCACCGCTAGCAATAGCCAGTACAAGATAAAGACATTCTCTGCATAAACAGGGTTATTTAACCATCGTAAAACATAGCCACTTACGCCAAAACAAGCCAAAACAAGAAAAGCAGTAACTCCAATGATATTAATCGTCAAGCTCCACATATGTTTTTTAAAAAAAACTATCTGATCGCCCTTCGCGGAGGACACTAACTTTGGATAAAAAAACACTACAACCCCCGCATCTAAAAAGGACAGTACTGCGGATGCCATACCCACGAATAGTACATATGCCCCTAATACGCTCAAACTTGAAATACTCTCCACCCAATATCTATCGATTGTGAAAATCCCTCTCATCGCAAGGCTTGCTATCAGTAACGGGATGGCAGCCCTGACTCCTCTCCTGATCCAGGTCCAATTTATTGGATGAGTTAACGATACCTTATCAAAACTTAAAATTTTTCTTATGGCAATTAGGCAGGCAAAGAAACAACCAACGACCCATCCCGTCAGCGCAAACTCCAGCTTACGTACAGCCGGATCGGCCCACATTACCGCCACTACAACCAAGCACCAAGCACCACTGCGTAAAAACAAAACGCAACTAGCAAGTAATTGCTCCGAAGTAGCCACGAGTATTCTATTTAGCTCTTGAGCAATGTGTTCCAGCAATGCCAAAACCAAAAACCAAAAAATATACGCCCAAGGCAGCCATCCGTAAAAAAAAACAAATAGTGCAAATGGCAAAAATACAAAATATAAAATCAGATAAAGTACAAGCTGATCCCTGATCATTCCTAGCCAAAGCTTAGGACTTTCACCAATCATCTCTCGTGTAGAAAAATTATAAAACTCAAAACCAACCACATACAACGCATATCCGATGGTTGCAGACAGCAATCCGTACAACCCCACCTCACTGGATTGCAGGAATTTAGCGAGAAAAAAAATCAGTACGAACTTACTGATCAGTGTCATACCACGAAGTACAATATTGACGCACCGTATTAGATTCTCTTTCAAGACAACCCCAACTAGCACAAGTATAAATTTTAGTTAGCCACATAAATCAAAGCGACTGAACCCGAACAAACAACAAACGTCTAACACACCAAATAAAAAAATAGAAGCCCACATTAAATAACGCAATCCACTGAAACATACTGCCTCTGAACATACTTAAGAACAACAACAACTCTGAAATGTAAATGAATAAAAAAACCGGCCCCCCTCTGAAGCGCATATAGTAAAGACTGCAAATATATAAAGAGCAAAAAAATATTGGCACTATCCAAAAGACATAATGCCCATAATTTAAATACAGCTCAGTCTCTACAGGCCATTGTTGAGTCGCTGATTCATCGAACCACTGCGATGGAAAATAAATCGATGTAAGCCATCGACTTATATCATGTAAGTAGCCTTCAGAGGGCACACCGACGAAAGTCAACCATTTATTAAATGGATACTGGAAAGTCAGAAAAAAATCTGATGACATATCCTTCAAAATCATATCATGCAAAAATATAGTATTGAAATAAGTCAAGAAGTACTCCAAAAGCATTTCTGGCGTACTGTAAAATGCATTTGACCTAAAATACATCGCAAAGCTGAATAGTAGAACGAATCCAAAAAAAAGCACCGTACTTTTTAAAATAGTCACTTTAAATGTACATAGCCATGGAAGACTAAAAAATATCATGAAATAGAAGATCCTACTTTTGATTCCTTGAATGTAGGCACAAAAAGACAAAACAACCAAAACAACCAAAACAAGAACTATACTGAAGTTTTTCTTTGTACGAAAATACACACCAAGAGTAAAAGCTAGAAAATTAGCCCCCATTAATAATAGGAAATTTAGAACACCATATCCTTTCTTTTTTTCAAGATAGGTTTGACTATAGTCGTTGAACCACGCTTCCGTACCACCGGTTACTTGAAAAAAATACCCACCCCCGATTAAAAGTATCATCGCACAAATAGCAATTCCAAGAGGTCTTACTTGATACTCCTGGAAAGGGTCTCTAACCTGGCGACTATCTATTAATACTTCCATAGACCTTATGATTACAAAAAAAACAGTAAAGACGTACGCAAAAGAAAGTACAGCCTCATCAGAAAGAGCAGACCAATCGTTAATTTTCCCCCAGGGAAGAACATATTGCCAATTGATCGCCTCAAGAAAATAAAATAGCAAGCCAGGGAAAACAAAATACAAAAAATAACTGGCAAATACAATATTTGACGGACTTAGGGCTTGTTTATTTCTAAAAAATAAATACACCCCTAGCATGTACATAATAATTATTAGTATCATAACGCCTGCATATAGTTAACTTATCTATTTATTGAATCTATTGTACTAAGTGACGTTTTTTTTCATAACGAGAAGCCATCATCTACAACTAGATTCTGACCGTTCAGATATCTAGACTCATCAGACAATAAAAATATAATAGCTCCCATCACATCGACTATGTCGAGCATTCCTTTCCCTAAACAGTGCTTCCTATATTTCTCTACAAATACTTCCGGTTGATTATCAAATATCCCGCCCGGACTAACACAATTAGATCTAAACTGGCTACTCGAAACATAACGAGTCAAATATTTACTCAACTGCAGCACAGCCGATTTTATCGCGGCGTACTCCACGGGCATCGTCATCGGCGTATCGTCGTACACTTCAAATCTTGGAGCCATAATGCCATAGACGGAAGATATATTAACTAGTGAGAACAACGTGCGCTCCTTTTGAAAATATGCCGCACACTGCTGCATAAATAAGAACGACGCACCTAAATGAAGTGAAACATTTTCATTAAAGTCTTCAAGCTCTACCGCAAAAAACGCAGTTCCATACTTTTTATTCCTTGGGTACGCACAATTGACCGCGCCGTCCAACCCTTTCACCGTTGAGAAAAATAATTTTACTTGGGCTGAATCATTTAAATCCAGTTGAACACCAGAAATCTTTTCCATTCCTTTGCCTGGTAGTTTTTTTTCAAAACGAGCCATCATGCCTTGCAAATCAACATCAGTAGCTATTACGGATGCACCTTGCTCAACCAGGCTGAATACCAACCGGGTTCCGAGCAAACCACCAGCACCCGCGACCAAAATGGTTTTATTTTTCAACATGACCAGTACCTTTCTCTGCTAAAAAAAACTCAGCCATCTTAAAATCGTAAATGTCGTCGATATCAACAGCCCGCTCACGGGGCACTACAACAGACCTCACCCGCCCGGAAAAGATACGTTCATTGTTCAATATAAATTCAGGGTTTGTTACGTAAGCCACCGTGGTCATATCATAAATCGCCGGGGCATCTTGGCGCCGGTGCACACCATTACCAGAACACACCAGTGTGCTGGTACCTTGGTCATCGCGAACGACCATGTTGAAGTAAGGGCTGCGAGAAGCAGGTGTTACGGTCACAACAACATCGGTATTAGAATCAAGGCTTGCCATGCACAACTCAACATCCTCTACACTTCTGAGCGGGCTGGTTGCCGGCAGACTGACGAACACATCAAATACATGCCCTTGAGCTCGCAAATGATTGATCGCATGTCGCCACGCTAGCCATTCTGGCGCTGTATCTGTGGCTAACTCATCCGGCCTCCTGATGACAATAGCCTGATAAGCTTCTGCTACTGCGGCAATCTCATCAGAATCAGTGGACACGAAGATCTTACTGATACCCGCCACTTGCTGCGCCACCATTATGGAGTGTGCAAGTAACGGATGCCCCCCCAGCGGCCTGATGTTTTTCCCTGATAACCCCTTGGAATTACCCCTCGCAAAAATAAAGGCGTACACTTTCACGCTTGAATATCTCCGATTTTGACAACCTGACCAGTCACGGCGGATTTTTTCATCGCCTCAATCAGACGAAGTGTTTGAAGCCCATCCTCAAGTCTGATCGCAGGCATTGCATTACCCATTGCCACTTGGGAAAAATGGCGAAGCTGATCAATGTACATATTGTTACGGTCGTAGCAACTATCTTCGAATAGCACACATTTCTGATCCCTGCCGACGTGCAGGATGATCCCATTGTTAAGAATGTCCCAGATCAGTGTGCCTTTTTCCCCGACCACCTTACATATTCGTACCGGTGCCCTCTGCAGGAAATCCATATGCACACTGATAGCAAGTTGATCTGCCCGGACCAGCAACGCATCCACTGTGTCTTCAACATCTATTTCCAGCGCACCTGTATTTCGGGCGACACAATAGGCAGTCGAAAATGGGCCGAAAAGCCATCCTAGATAATCAAGTTCGTGGCTTAGTTCCAGTAACACCCCACCACCCAACTCGCTACGAGCAGAAACATTCTTCCGATAATCGGTCATGGGACGCCAATCAGGCAGATATTGCCCGACATCGACACTTACACTTCGAACCGCACCCACGACGCTCTCGGACAGTAAGTCCCTAAACTTCACGGCCGACGACATAAATCGTAGATTGTAGGCAATCTCAATTTTATTGCTGTGCGCCGTTAATGTATCACCGTGAGCAGCAAAACGCGCCAATGAATCCGACACCGGTTTTTCAATTAGAACCGGCACTTGCTGTTTGAGCAGCTGCGCAGCGTGTATCGCGTGCAGTGGCGCGGGAGAAGCAATAATTGCGAACACCGGATTATCATTAAGTGCTTGTGCTAATGAGTCATAGATGACCGTATCGTTACCGACCTCTTGCGTAGACAATACCCTGCCAGTCGCGGAAATGCAGCCTATACGAGCTGTCACTGTGCCAAAGAGCTGTTTGAGATTTTCAATATGACGTTTCGCAATACTGCCGCTACCGATGACCAAATACATGGGTAGCCTACTCATAGCCCACCAAATTCCTGCTGGGCCCGCTGAAAATCTTCCATGCGGCCGATATCAAGCCAATACTCGTGGACAGGAAACATATTGACCTCGCGACCGGCGCTAATCTCTTGTTCAAGCAACGTAGGCATATCCACCCGTGCCCCTGCGGCAACACTCTTTACTAGTTCCGGAGAGAGTAAATAGATTCCCGCATTTATGAAAAAATGCTGGATCGGCTTTTCCACCATTGATTGGATGCGATGTCCATCATTCTGAATAACACCGTAGGGAACGCAATACTCATACTCGCGCACGCACATGGTCGCTGCGCCAGGATGCCCCTGATGGAACTCCAAAAGATTCTCGAAGTTAAGCGTGGTCAGCAAGTCACCATTCATCATAAACAACGGAAGATCGATCTCGTCATGAGGTAACAACCCCAGAGCACCGCCAGTACCCAGAGGTGCATCCTCATGAATGTAACGAATCGAGACACCCCATTGACTACCGTCACCAAAATGTTCGCGAATCATTTCCGGCATGTAGTGGGTGGAGATAAAGAAGCGGTGGAAACCGGAATTAATAAACCGCTCGAGAATCAGCTCCAGGATCGGCTTGTCTCCGACCTTGAGCAGGGGTTTTGGGCAATTATGTGTCAGGGGGCGCAAGCGAGTACCAAAGCCCCCCGCCATCAAAAATACCGGATTATCCCTGCGGCGCTTGTGCAACAGATCGTGCAATGTTTCCAAGCCAATGACTTGCCCATGAGGATCCACCACCGGCAGTTGCAACAACTGATAGGTTTCCATGACTGCTAGGATTCTTTCCCTACTCCAGCCAAAACCAGCGGTACGCGGCGTCGTGCACATGACTTCCTGAATAGGGGTCGTCAATGGTCGCTGCTTCAACAAGGCTCGGCGGACATCGCCATCGGTCAGGGTGCCCAACAGACGACGCTCCTGATCGACAACCATGACAATACGCACCGCAACACGATCAAGCGTTGCGATGGCCTCCTCCATTGAGCACTCTGGGCCGACGAGTGTTAACTCCCATTGTTTCATTGAATACCTTCTCTCTGTTTACTCGTCCGACACAGGTCTGGAACGCGCCGTTTGTCCTAATAAAATGCTCCGGGCTGGCAAGTCACGAATCATCACCGCCCCGGCACCGACAACTGCATACTCTCCAATCACCAGCCCTTGAATCACCGTCGCACCTGCACCGACGAACGCACAGGTTGCCACCTGAACGTTTCCACAAAGTGTCGCACTAGGGGCAATATGCACATGGGCAGCCACACGGCAATCATGGTCCACACTCGCCCTAGTATTGACTATGGTGTTGCATCCCAGGCTCACATCCGGCTGGATGACAACTCCCGCCATCACTTGCACACCCTCTGCCAAAACCGCAGATCCATCGACGAAAGCTGTCGGATGCACCAGCGTGGGAAATCGAAACCCCTTGTCCACCGCTCGCTCATAGATTGTTTGGCGAAGGCTACTCCCCACTACCTGCCCAATGCCGTTTATCAGACCAACGCGCGCACAATCGAGTTGCTCCAGCACCTCGTCGCCGCCCAACACCCTGATCCCACGCCATTCTACAACTCCCAACCGATGGAGTTCCGGATCACAGACACCCTGCACTTCCAAGCCTCTGGCGATAGCCAGTGAAAGCAAGACCTTCGCGTGACCACCCGCCCCCAGCATGACCAACTTCAGCGACCCACTCGGCGGAGTGCTCATTGCTCAATAATCTCACCAGCTTGAACAGCCCGCTGACTACGGCTGCCGACCAGTTCCCACAAAGCCGTGGGCGGCAAACCGGAGCCACTGCGAGCGGTTGTCAGGTCATCCCTGGTAATGATCGAGTCCGATTTGATATCTCTTGCCGCCACCACCTGCTGTCGAGCAGCTTTACGAGTATCCCATTCACTCGGCTGAGGCGCCTTGCACCCATCTCCCAACGCTAACTCCAGAGCACGAATCTGAGTGACCATGGACTTCAACTCATCAGGCTCCAGCGATGCCTTATGATCCGGCCCCGGCATCGAGCGGTCCAACGTGAAATGTTTCTCGATGACCTTGGCTCCACGGGCTACAGCAGCGATGGAAATCAAACTACCTTCCGTATGATCCGAATAACCCACTGTCAAACCGAAAGCCTTCAGCGTGTCCATCGCCCGCAGATTGACCTCTGCCCAAGGCGTCGGATATTGAGATGTGCAATGAAGTAACGTGACGTGGCCATGAAGACTCTGACGAACCTCTGGGCGGCTCCAATTCTTCCAGACTTCGTCCATATTGGCAGGCTCACGGTCAGAGACCACTGCATGCGCTACGATCGCTAACCCCTGCTCAACTTCGCTAATGGTTGCCATGCCGGTAGAAAGCACAAGCGGCTTGCCGGTATGTGCGAATTGCCATAACAGTGGGCCATTCGTAAGCTCTCCAGAGGGCACCTTGAAAAATGGTAACCCCATTTCACACAAAAAATTCAGGCTGTCGGTATCAAACGCAGTAGACAAAAACTCGATACCGCTACGCCGCGCATGGGCCTGCAAATCAGCATGCCACGCTCTTGGCAACTCAAGCTTTTTGAGCATGGCAAGCTGGCTTTCTGCCGCATCAGTACTCTGCTTTTGATATGAGGCCTTGGGAGCGGCCTTTGACGCTAGACGTACTGCGTCAAATGTCTGGAACTTCACTGCATTAGCACCCGCTGCCGCTGCCGCGTCAACGAGGGCGAACGCCAGATCACGCTCACCATTATGGTTAACGCCCGCTTCAGCGATGATGTATACCGAATCTTCGTTGGATGCTTTCATGGTTTAACTCAAATCGTGAAATGACTTGTGATAGTCCCCATCGAAACGCTCGAGAACATCAACAATGCTATGGGCCGCATTGCCAGCGCCGTAGGGGTTGACCGCGTCTTTGCAAACACTGGCGAACGCTGTAGAGAGCGCGCGGCGAATCGCGCCTTCAATTGATCGTATGTCAGGTGTGCAATTGATTACAGATGCAGAGGCGAGACGACCAGCTTGTCGGGCGCCAATGTTTACAGTAGGAACGCCGAAAGCCGGCACCTCAATAATGCCGCTGGAAGAGTTACCCACCACCACATCGGCCAACGCAACCGCGCTCAGGTAGCGCCTGAATCCGAGAGAGGGAATTGCCTTGACTCGCTCAGAGGCACACTGCGCATATTCTTCCAGCAACGGAATAATTACCCTCCCACCGTTATCGGCGTTGGGATACGTGAGAATAATCTTGTGCTCGGGAAACTGATCAAGAGCGGACAACAGCGCATTGAAGCTTTGCCTTGGATCTTCTTCAAGCATCGTGACGGGGTGGTAAGTCACCAACAGAAAAGGCGAATCCAGATCAAACTCCAGGCTCGTCGACAACTCATCCCGCGTCATTCTTGGACTGCGCAGCAGATGGTCCAAGCCTACCGCTCCCACGTTGAACACTCGCTCAGGTGACTCCCCCATCTGGATGACACGCTGGCGATACGGCTGCGTAGCCACAAAGTGGAAATAGGCCATTTTGGTGATGGCGTGGCGAATAGCATCGTCGTAAGCGCCCTCGGTAATTTCGCCACCATGCAAATGCGCCACCGGAATTTTCATGATCAGGGCGGCCTGCACGATTGCCAGCGCCTCGAAACGATCCCCGAGCACAATCAAAATATCAGGACGCAAACGGTCCAGGGTATCGGCAAAGCCCAGGGTGCCGAGCCCCATGGACTTCACTACTCCCACGTCGCTATCCGAAGACAGGAGCATTTCGACTTTGGCATCAATGGCAAAACCGTCAGCCTCAATGCCTTTCCAGGTTTCTCCAAACTCAGGTGAAAGGTGCATACCACTCACAATCACCTGCAACGCCAAGCGCTCACTCGCCTGAATATCTTTCATCAGCCAATAAAGCAACCCGTACTCGGCGCGAGTTCCAGTAAACACTGCGATGTTGCGCTTCAAACCTGCAACTCCGGCACAACGCTACTCGGTATATTGACAACTCGCTCTTCCAGCCACAGAGCGTTGCTCAAGTCACCCTGCAGACTCGTCGAATAAGCAGGCAAATGACTCATCAACTTCCAGATTGGCCGCGTCATTACGCCTGCCTGATTGCTGAACGCCAGTAACTCATCGCGCTGTATGAGGTTTTCACAAATCACGGCGTTAAGCCAGTAATTGGAACGACATCCCTGGGGCTCAACGACAAACTGGAACTGGCTGCCCTCGAAGAATGCCTGGTAACGGCCTGCCAGAATGCGCTTGGCCACAATAAAGGAGTCCAACTGTTCAAGCTGGGCACACCCAAGGGCCGCATTCAGATTCGGCAACCTATAATTATAGCCCACCTCGTCATGAACGTACTCGTACGCATGGGCCTTTTTCGCAGTGGTAGTGAGATGTTTTGCCCGCCCCCCCAGAGCTTCATTGGCCAGGATCATACCGCCGCCGCCAGTGGTGATAGTTTTATTGCCGTTAAAACTCAACGTCCCCACACAACCGAACGTACCGGTATGACGCCCCTTATAAAGACTGCCCAGAGACTCCGCGGCATCTTCAACCAACGCCAGCCCCCAGCACCCACACACCTCAATCAGCAAATCCAGCTCTACAGGGTGACCAAATGTATGCATGGGCAAACAGGCGCGGAGCACCCTGTCACTACTTTTTACTCTGCAGACACCGTCGACATCCAAATAGGCATGCTCTTGCAGCCAGCGCTCAAGCGCTACCGGCGAAAGCCCCAGCGTGTGCTTGTCCACATCGATAAATACAGGCTCGGCACCGCAGTAAGCAATAGCATTACAGGTCGCTACAAAGGTGAGCGGTTGCGTCAGGACCAAATCACCGGCCTTGACACCGGCCAGCATCAAGGCGACATGCAAGGCGGCGGTACCATTGACCGTTGCGACCGCTCGCGGACTGCCGGTATAGGCTTCCATCTCGCGCTCGAAACGATCAACGAAAGCACCGACGCTGGAAACAAACGTCGAGTCTACGGTTTCCAGTACATAGCGCTTTTCGTTCCCGCCAAAGACAGGAGCATGCAAAGGAATGAATTCATTAGTGCGATATTGTTCCCGCACAAACTTCACAAGTGAGTCGAGCATGGCAGCGCCTCAGACGTTGTAGAGATCGGCTTTATATTTGGCCAGGTTCTCTGGGCGAGTAAACCAGTCAATGGTTTCCTGCAGACCTTGGCGGATCGAATACTGCGGTTCAAAACCTGTAAGGCCGTGAATTTTGGTGTTGTCGCACCACAGCCGGAACACTTCCGACTTCTCTGGGCGCAAACGCTGGTCATCTGTCAGAAATTCCACATCGCTACCCATCAACTCGCGAATGAGGTTAAGGGTATCACCCACAGTGATCTCGTAGTTGGAGCCAATATTGACGACCTCACCGACAGCCTTTTCGCAACGTAACAGATCCAGAAAACCACGGCAGGTATCAGCCACATAATTGAAATCACGAGTTGGCGAGACATCACCCAGCTTGATCTGCTTCTTGCCACTGGCAATTTGCGTGATGATCGTCGGAATAACCGCACGCGCTGATTGACGGGGTCCGTAAGTGTTAAACGGACGAGCAATAGTCAATGGAAGATCGAAGGCGTTGAAAAAGCTCATGGCCATGGCATCAGCACCCATCTTCGACGCACTGTAAGGTGACTGCGGCTGGAGCGGGTGATTCTCATCTATTGGTACATATTGGGCAGTACCATAGACCTCGCTGGTGGAGGTATGAATAACCCTCTGCACGCCGTTATCGATAGCAGCCTGACAAATGTTCAAGGTACCCTTGACGTTAGTGTCCACATAACTGTCAGGCGCAACGTACGAGTATGGAATAGCGATCAACGCCGCCAGATGAAACACCGCATCGACACCCTTAGTAATATGTTTGCAATAGTGCGGATCACGGACATCGCCATTCAATACCTCAATATCTTTCAGGCAACTTACATCTTCCAGCCAGCCCCAATAATTGAAAGAATTATATTGAGATAACGCCTTGACTTCGTACCCTTCCCGAACCAAGAGCTCGGTCAGATGCGACCCAATAAATCCATCTGCGCCGGTCACCAAAATTTTCTTCATCACGTCACCTTAACTGTAAATCCAACTACGATACGATTCGCCAGTGCAGGTAGAGCGAAAAAACCTCCCGACACCTACATCGGACCACGCATCGCGCGTTTCATCTCAGACCACATCAAATTTTTCTTCCAACAATTTACAGTCTTTAGTCTGACAACACTAGCTTTCAAGCCTCACAATCCACCAGTGTCGGCGTACCGCCATCAATCCGAATACCACACGCCCATCCTCTCCAAGCGACCTGCATTCAACCCTACAGAAAATGACGTCGCGGCCAGTCAGGATGACGGAGACGCGACGGGAGAGCGATGTGGTGAGCTGTTCGTAGGGATATTATTGATCAGATGAAGCGAAGGCCCACAGCTTATCAGGAACAACGCGTAGCTAATAAATGTGATGACCCATAGAAAATTATCGCGCCCGTACAGCGAAGCTTTGGGGCCAGTCATTTTCAACAAGGTGCGTACGGACAGCTTGCGGCAGTGGCGTTTGGCCGTATTTTTGATTGCAATGCAATGGCATTTTGCCATAAAATAATTAGACATATAACAAAATGGACTTTTCCGTGATTTTGATTCCTGCCTACGAACCGGACGGTACTCTAGTCAAGCTAGTGGATGAACTTTTGGTACTGATGAACACAAATGAACAGGCAATACCGCTGCTCATTGTGAATGACGGTTCGCGCACTGCGACGGCGCTTAAGGTGTTCGCTATCTTGGTAGAACGTGGCATTGAAGTATTGACACATGCCGTGAACATGGGGAAAGGAGCCGCGCTGAAGACGGGCGTCGCCGTCGCCCGCGATCGGGGACTTTCCTTTGTAGTCACAGCAGATGCCGATGGACAGCATCTGCCGGTAGACATCATGCGAGTATTGGCGGCAGGCGTGGCAACGGAGGATTCAGTCATTCTTGGTCGTCGCGTATTTGACACTTCGACGCCCTTGCGTTCGAAGTTTGGCAACGAACTGACGACACGTGTATTCCATCTTGTTCATGGTAAACGTGTAAATGACACGCAAACTGGACTTCGATTTATTCCAGCTTGCTTTTATGAAGACCTGCTGGCCATATCCAAAAATCAATATGACTTCGAGCTGGCGGCACTTATTTTGTTTGCCCGTAAGAACAAGCTGCAGGAAGTCGTGATTAAAACCATTTACGAGCCTGGCAACCCGTCGTCGCACTTTCGTAAACTTCAAGATTCAGCAAAAATCTACGCCGTGCTATTACGCGGCGGATTAGCTTCATTGTTCCTAGCACTCATGGATTTCCTGACGTTCCATTTGGTCGACTTGTTCAGCAGCTCGACAACCTTGTCCGTGATTGTAGCCCGCACCGTCGGAACACTCGGTTATTTCTACCTCGCTCGCAATTTTGTCTACAAAGTCGATGACGATGTAGCCAGCACATTCATCCGGTATTTGCTGCTAGTACTGCTCAATATCTCAATACTGGTACCGATGATCGATATCGCAAAGGAGCAGTTTGCGATACCCAAGATAGCCACTTACATCTTCGGGACTCTGGTTCTGTTCTTCTTCAATTTCTTCGTTCAGAAAGCCTTCATTTTCAAGTCACCCGCCACCGAGCAATAGCGAATAGGGCCTTTCTCTAGACCTCCTCGATACATACACGTGCAATAAACAGTAATCGGAGTGCCAATTGGTACTGCGTCTTGGCGAGCCAGAATGACCCATACAACCCAATCGTTTTCTCCTGCGCCCCCTTCATCTGCCGAGGCGCTATTACCGCAGCGTGCATTCCGCTGGATCGCCGCGCTACTCGGGTTATGGCTCGCCGTTGGCGCATGCTATCTGTACCGGCAGGAACTGGCGATGAAACTCGGGTTATGGGATGCCTTCGCGATCAACGCGGTGAACTACTCAAGATTCAGTGACGCCCGCGATTCCGAACCAGTCTTCCAGGACCAACTCCTGCTAGTCCGGCAAGGGTATCGCTCCGGTGCGTTGTTCGTCGGCCCTATCACCGTGTATAGCCGTCAACTGCTACCGATTAACAGCCAGATGAGCTACCAGATGAGTTTCGACCTGATGACCGTCAGCGACGGCACAAATGGTCAGGGCTCAGAAACCTACGCTGGCGTAGTGTTCTACGACGAGGGTCAGAACATCATCGTTCAACCGGAGTCGCACATGTATGGCGTTGCCTGGAAGGACCATGTTCTTCGTGCCACGGGCAGGCTTACCTTACGCGGGGTCTTCTCGCCGACGGGGTTGGCCCTCAACCGGATCCCGGCAAATGCCCGCTACATGAAGATCGCCATCGATCTTAATTATGCTGATCCTCGCGCAGCGGCCATCCTTTCAAATATCACTTTTGTGCCGCTTCCATCTGTTGCGCCAGGAGAGAACAAATGACGCTGTTTCATGGTTTTCTGGCGGTTGCCGTATTTCTGTTATTGATTGGCTTCACCTGGCCGATCAAAGGCAGAATTGACGTGCTGTCTCTGACGACACTGACCGTCGCTAAATCAATGTGGCTGAGCTGGATGGTGGTTTTTTCTTCATACTGGCTGAATCTGGGCGATGTGTCGGCGATGGTCCTGCTGGCAGTCACTTTGCTCACGCTCTGGCGTTTGCGCCAAGGGGGCGTTGCAGACGTCTGGTTTAGCGGCTATGGGCTATTACTTGCGATTGTACTAATGGGAATTGGCTATGCGCTAAGCCCATTGGAGGCGATCAAGCCGATTTTGGATGGGCAGATCGTGCTATCGGGCTGGGATGTGAATGCATCCTGGAACAATTGGGCGATGCAGCTCTTCGAGAATACCTATTCGCCTTATATAGCGGCGTATCCGCTTTTCCTCCCGGGCTTGTGGTCCCTAATCTATAAGGCGCAGGCCAACCCGATGGTATGGGTAATGACACGCCTTCTGCTGTGTGCATTTCCACTGATCCTGATGATACAGGTCGGCTCGCTCGCGATTGCACGGCGTCCACTGGCAGCGTTGTTGGTGTTCCTGTCGCTATGGGGGATTTTCCTCGCTAACCCGTTGCTTTTGATCGGTCTCACCGACCCGATTGTAATGATGCTGACCTTGATTGCTGGTGTGGCACTGTACCTAGCGATCTGCAGCGACGAGCAGGAAGGCCCGGTCGACCATTACACCTTGTGTGCCGCCCTGTTCGCCGGGGTCGGGGCAATAACCAAGCAACCTGGCACACTGAGCGCTGTGATCATCGGTCTGGGGTTGCTGCTGGTCGGCATTCACCACTCAAAACAGCTAACGTGGTACTTGGTACGGCTGCTGGTGCTGGTACTGCCGGTTGCAACTTTCATGCTTATCTTCTCCACGAGACCGTCGCTACCCACTGCACTGGGCAACCTGAGCTTCCTTATGAGCCTGACCTCCAAAGCGTCCGCCGGTGGTGGTATCTACGAGCACGGCTGGAGTTACGTCGTTTCCATGTTTGGCAGGTTTCCGTTACTGCTGATGCTTACGCTGGCAGCATTAAATCTGGCGACACCCAAGCGCAAGCTCAGTCAGATCGGCCTTTTGTACCTGGCAGGCTTTGGCATCGCATTCACGACCTATTCGAACTGCTGTGCCTACGATGAGCGTAATGGCTGGTTCCTGATCGCATTGCTGAGTATGTCGGCGATCTGTGGCGTTTCGATTCTTGAAGGCGCGATGATGCGTGAACTCGCTCCGTGGCGTCGCTTTTTTGGCCGTCTGTTGCGTCACGATGATCTATTGGCGCGCCCGCGCACATTTCGCAGCGCACAGTTGCAGTTGCTGGCCATTGTGCTTGCAGTGGCCGTAGCGGGCCTGCTGCAGATGGTGGTGGGGGAGTCGCGCTATCTCGAAGCTGAAAAGAATGCCCGTCGCAATATTGTTTGGCCAACGGTCAACAACCTTGCCTATTTGAACATCGACTCGCTAGGGAAAGGTCTGATCATCACCAATTACCAGTTCGTATCCTTGTTGCCCGACCTAGAGAAACGCAATCGTATCTGTCCGGACATTGCATGCGTCGCTGCGGCCATCAAGCAGTTCCCGGGGAGCCGGGTGTTAATAGGCCCAGAGTCCTTCGACTATCCCACCTTGAGGGCTGCGCTGGGGCCGGGCGATTATCTTGCAACCGAAGCTAAGTATGGGTTCAGCCTCACTCGAGGGCTGACCATCAGCGACCTGCCGCTGAATCTAGCGACGCCCCTCCATCCGTGACCCGGAGCGCTTTGCAGGTCTGCTCCGGGCGTGCAAAGTGACATGGTCCGACGGATATTGATAAACTGCGAGTTTTTGCTTAAATACGAATAAGGGGGGTGGTAGTGAGCCCGTTAAGTCCTAGGTGTATTACTTATTTCGACTGCCTGAGGTTTTTACTTGCTCAAACAGTGGTTGTGGGCCATGGTTTCGGTTTCTTTTTCGGTTATTGGGATGGTTTTTTTCCATCAAAGGCACCTTATATCCAGTCGATTGCAGTTGTTGGGTTCTTTTTTGTCTCTGGATTTCTAATATGTCGAAGTGCAGTTGCAAACATAAAGTACAAAGGCGGCGACTATGTGCGCTACTATGTGGATAGACTATCTAGAGTGTACACAACTCTTGCTCCATGTTTGATTTTTGTGTTTTTGGTTGATCTTTTCTTCTCTTATCAGACTTCTGATTTTGAGCTGGGGGATAATTCAGCAATAAGTACGCTCTTCAAAAACTTTCTTCTTCTTCCGTCGATGCCGTTCGGAACGATGAGGCCGATATGGAGTTTGATGTTTGAGTGGTGGATATACATCCTATTTGGAGGAGTTGTATTTTTTCGAAAAAATTGGATTTTTTCGGCTATCTGTATTGGGGTGGGTGGGTATTATACCTTTGAGGTAAATGCGAAAGGAGAGGCTGGTCATCTAGAGGTTATTTGGATGGCTGGAGCTATCGCGTCAGTTATATTTGAGAGCATTGGAAGATATGCTTACTCTCGATATGCAGCCTGGGTGTCTTTATCGTTTGCGATTGTTATTTATTTGCTGACACGTGATGCTTACAATATTTTTGCTGGCTTGCTTTTTTCGTGTGGCTTATTGTTTATGGCAATAAGCTTTAATTGTAATGATGCAATTATTAGTTCAAAAGTCTCGTGGTACTTTAATAGGTTGGCAGGTTACAGCTTTACGTTGTTTTTAACGCATTATACAGTTCTGTACTGGCTGCAGAAGATGGGCTCCTCAGGATTGGGCGGTCTTTTTCTGGCGTTAATTCTAGCTAATATAACTGCCTTTTTTATTGCGTCGTTTACTGAAGAGTATCACAAGAGTGTATCGAGAAAAATCCTAAACGTCATTACGAGTTTAAGAGCAATAGTAATTGCACGATAGAGGTTTCTGTAAGCGGCGCGGCTTTGTTTTATATATGCTTGGCTATAATTATTTTGTGTTCGTGCGGTGAGACTTCTGACCAGGCACACAGTGTTTTTTTTCACTACACTGCACGCATGGAGACGCTTATATTTGCCTGAGTATTAAGCTCAATGATAGTTAATGCTCCATCATCAAAGGAACAGCCCGTATCGATGTATACTGTATTCCCCAAACATGTAACTGAGGTTACTGTTGAGTGGCCGACATAAACTTGGGTTATGCCTTGAATTAAAATCTCATCCTGACTTTCGATTTTGTTTCTGGCATACAGTGCTTTTTCTAAAGCTAAACGCTCATAAGTTTCGCCAAGTCGACCAGTAATAGCGTCTTTTGCATTCTGCCATGTGTCATTATTATGTATAAGCGGCACTTCAGCATGCACAATACCAATTTTTCGTCCATTCGTTAACTCAACCTCAATTATTAGAGGGAGATTTTGCAATTTATCAGACAGTTTTTGTTGGAATATAGACGGTAGCTCATAGAGCCATGCCCCACCATTGCGAGAATGCCTGGCAATGTCCCCATTGCCAGAAACACAGTCGATGAGCATCTGTTCGTGGTTACCTCTCACGGCATGAAACCATGGCTCCTGCAGCCAATCCATGACGTCGATGGAGTCAGGCCCTCTGTCAATGAGGTCGCCCACGGAGAAGATCCGATCTGCGCTTTTATTAAAATCGGTTTTTTTTAAAAGATATGTTAAAAGCTTGAAGCATCCGTGGATGTCACCGACTACAAAATCTCGACCGATTTTGTTCGGCGTAAACGACTGGGTTTTGTGCATTGTCAGTGATTTAATGTGTTGATAATTAGGTTGAAGGGTACTACGTCGCGGGAATGTCGGTAAGAAGAGCTAGGAAAAATAACACCCTACGGGACTGCCGCTTCGCGCGACCTTAACTGATCGCTCAAATCAGGGAAGGACGATTCTGAACAGCGCAGGTATTCTTCGCGAGTGAGCTTGTGCTGAAGCTGCTTGAAAATTGCTACATCGTCTCAAAGGTCAAGAAACAGTGAGGTTGAGCTTTAAGGTGGTCAAATCCATCATTGGACGCTACGGATGGATGGGATGGCGGGGAGTTGTTGGGGCAAACCATACGCCAATCTATGCCATTCAATACCGATTATGCACTTATGCAAGCTGATCAGGGTGAGCGTTACACCCCCCCCCCTGGTGCCCCATATGCGCTAACCAAACCTCTCGCCCCACAGCTCGCCTGCTGATACCCCCCCTTTCGTGGGGATTCACGCAGCGCTTTGCTGGTCTCTCCCCGCGCCTCAAGACAAGCGGGGGTTGATCACGCAGCAAAGCAGCCAGTAGATCAAGGCCATCTCACGCCAGCGACAACGCAGTTGCACCACTTCGTTCTTCGGTCTCGCCCTCGACAGGGGAAAATGCTCGCCTACTGCGATCAACCGCTCGATCAGGCAAACCACCAATAATTTCCCTTGCAACCAGGTTTTCGCGCCTTCCGAGGGTTTCTTTCTAAGGTGTGACACCCCCAGCAATGACTTCATCCGCTTGAACGCCAGCTCCACCTGCCAGCGATGTCGATAGAGGGCTAACTCCTTCCGCCCAACGTCGTGACGACGACCACGTAGCCTGCCGCTTCCACTGTTTTCGGTTGCCGTTGTTTCTGTTTTTTGTCCCGTTCTCTTTAACTTGCGCTCTTTGTTCGTCTGTCTTGCGGTACGCACATACACACAGCGATATCCTCTTTCGAGCCTTTCATCACCGCAAGCCATTCGCCCGTTTGCCCTGCTTGCAAGGGGTGTAGTGACCGAATAAAACAGTGAGGCACAGGCCTCACGGTAATAACATTAGTTCTTGGAGAGCCCACCGGAACGCTCAAGTTGAACTCGCGCTGCCTCACCAAGGGCAGGTGCACTCAGTGAAGCAGCAACCTGCATCCTGCTGT
>Ga0180008_1000641_pt1 | contig 26932 bp, 25 predicted proteins | sample MM_PW_MetaG_FD_121121 | JGI IMG/M metagenome (GOLD analysis project Ga0180008, IMG submission 121121) | Groundwater microbial communities from the Aspo Hard Rock Laboratory (HRL) deep subsurface site, Sweden - MM_PW_MetaG | ecosystem: Environmental > Aquatic > Deep subsurface > Groundwater... | reverse complement strand
GGACTGGTCTCAATACTGGATACGATTAATCGGCTTAGCCGTATAACCTGAACCGCCGTATACGGAACCGTACGTACGGTGGTGTGAGAGGACGGCAGATGTGAATCTGCCTCCTACTCGATCGTATCGATTTTTTCGCCTTGCTGAGCATCGGCTTTGCCGTGAGTGGTTGGTTAGGGCACTGTTTGCCGCTTGGTCTTTTCGGTCGCTTTGCGGCAGGATCCACAGTTGAATACTTACAGGGGGCGGTATGCACGAAGAGTTCTGGCAGGCGCGTTGGTCGCGCAGTGAAATCGGCTTCCACTTATCTGAGGTCAACCCCTATCTGCAGCGTTATTGGCCGGCGCTAGGTTTGCTTGAGGGCGCTCGGGTGCTGGTGCCGTTGTGTGGCAAGAGCCTGGATTTGACCTGGTTGGCTGGGCAGGGCTATCAGGTCACGGGGGTTGAGCTGGCGCAGCGAGCGGTCGAGGATTTCTTCGCGGAGCATGAGCTGCAGCCGGTGATAAGTGAAGCGGGGGCTTTCAGGCATTACCAGGCCGGTAATGTGGAGATTTATTGTGGTGATTTCTTTGCCCTGACGGCGCAGCAGCTTGCTGGCTGCGTTGCCTTTTATGACCGCGCCGCATTAATCGCCCTGCCTGAACCGATGCGCGAGCGCTACGTGGCGCACTTGACACAAATCCTGCCCGCCGGTTGTCAGGGCCTATTGGTTACGCTGGACTATGATCAGGCGCAAATGGAGGGGCCGCCCTTTGCGGTGGCAGATGACGAGGTGCAACGCTTGTTTGCGGCCAATTGGCAGCTGCAGGGCTTAGCCAGCGCCGATGTGCTGGGCGAAAACTGGAGATTTCTCAAGCGCGGCTTGGAGCGCCTCGAGGAGCGTGTGTATCAACTGCGCAGGCAGTAAATCGTTGTTGGAAAAAAGGCGACCCGAGGGTCGCCTTTTTCATTGCTGTCGAACTTAGCCGCGCTGGCGCAGGGCTTCGATACGCTCTTCCAGCGGCGGGTGGGTCATCAGCAGGCCAGCCAGGCCGTTCTTGAGGCCACCGTTGATACCGAAGGCCATCATGCTGTTTGGCATATTGACTGGCACTTCCTGTTCGGCGCGTAGGCGCTGTAGGGCGGCGATCATAGCGCCAGTGCCCGCTAGGCGTGCACCGGCGTCGTCAGCCTTGAATTCGCGCTTACGCGAGAACCACATGACGATGATGCTGGCCAGGATACCGAGTACCAGTTCAGCGAAGATGGTCGCCACGAAGTAGCCAATGCCCGGGCCGTCTTCGTTTTTCAGGATCACTTTATCGACAAAGTTGCCGAAGATCCGTGCAAAGAACATCACAAAGGTGTTTACCACGCCCTGGATCAACGCCAGGGTGACCATGTCGCCGTTGGCTACATGACCAATTTCGTGGGCCAGAACAGCGCGCACTTCGTCGGGCGAGAAGCGCTCGAGCAAGCCTTGGCTGACCGCTACCAATGCATCGTTCTTGTTCCAGCCTGTGGCAAAGGCGTTGGATTCGAAGGCGGGGAAAATGCCGACTTCCGGCATCTTGATCCCGGCTTCGCGGGACAGCTCTTCCACGGTCTGCAGCAACCATTGTTCATGACGGGTGCGCGGTTGGGTGATGATTTCGGTCTTGGTGCTCATCTTCGCCATCCATTTGGACAGGAAGAGCGAGACCAGCGAGCCGGCAAAACCGAATACGCCGCAGAAAATCAGCAAGCTGCCGTAATTCTGCCCGGTAAAGCGGTCAACCCCGAGTAATTTCAAGGTGATACTGGCAATGATCAACACCGCAATGTTGGTGGCCAGGAACAGCATAATGCGCATCATGGTGTATTGAGACTCCTCATGGGAAATACCTATTAGGTCGCTGGAAAACCTTGCTCTGGCTGCTTTTCCTGGCTTTCCAACGCCCTGCTAATTAGTTATGTCGGCTATATAAGGGTGCGCCCCCTGCTACTTCAACCCGGCGACTATTTCAAACTATGTCGCTTGCGCCATTAAGCGTGCTTTCGAACAGCAAGCGGGTGAGGCGGGCGACGCGTTCGCCGTGGCGTTGCTCCAGTGCTTCACGCAGTTGAAACGCCAGGGTGGCATGGACGCGGCGCACGCTGGGTGGCAGGGCGTCGCCTGCTGGCAGTGCATGGGGCACGCCGCGGGTTAGGCGTAAAAAGCCCTTTTCGCTGAGTACGGCCTGGTCCAGCGCATCGTAGCCAATGGTTGAGTCGAAGCGGATGTAGCCTTCTTCAGCCAACCACAGCAGCGCGCCCAGACAGCTTTGATGACGCGGTGTGGGCAGGCCGAATTCGTCGGGTTCTTCCCGGCCGATCAGATCTTCGACATACAGCGCGGCTTTGCTCGGAAACGCCTGATACAGCGTCAGCATGCCGGCGGCCGCATCCTTGTAAAAGTCGTCGATCTGCAGGTCCATGGGCTTACTGCTGGTAGGTTTTAAGGAAGTTGCCGATCCGGCCAATGGCCATTTCCAGCTCATCCACGCGCGGCAGGGTGACCACGCGGAAGTGATCCGGCCACGGCCAGTTGAATGCGGTGCCCTGAACGATCAGCAGTTTTTCCGAGAGCAGCAGGTCGAGAACGAATTTCTCATCGTTATGGATCGGGCAGATTTTCGGATCAATCTTCGGGAAGGCATACAGCGCGCCCATCGGTTTGACGCAGCTGACGCCTGGAATGTCGTTGAGCAGCTCCCAGGTGCGGTTGCGCTGCTCCAGCAGGCGGCCTTGTGGCAGTACCAGGTCATTGATGCTCTGGTAGCCGCCCAATGCGGTCTGGATAGCATGCTGGCTCGGCACGTTGGCGCACAGGCGCATGTTGGCGAGGATGTCGATGCCTTCGATGTAGCTCTGTGCACGGTGCTTGGGCCCGGAGATCGCCACCCAGCCAGAACGGAAGCCGGCTACGCGGTAGGACTTCGACAAGCCGTTGAAGGTCAGGCACAGCACGTCTGGGGCCAGCGAGGCGGTGGAAATATGCTGGGCTTCATCGTAGAGGATCTTGTCGTAGATCTCGTCGGAGAACAGCACCAGGTTGTGCTGGCGCGCCAGTTCGACGATGTCCATCAGCACTTCTTTGGAGTACACCGCGCCGGTGGGGTTGTTCGGGTTGATCAGCACCAAGGCCTTGGTGTTCGGGGTGATCTTGGCCTTCATGTCGGCGATATCGGGGAACCAGCCGGCTTGTTCGTCGCACAGGTAATGCACCGGCTTGCCGCCAGCCAGGGCCACGGCGGCGGTCCACAGCGGGTAATCCGGGGCCGGGATCAGCACTTCATCGCCGTTGTTCAAGAGCGCCTGCATGGCCATCACGATCAGCTCGGAGACGCCGTTGCCGAGGTAGATGTCCTCGATGCCAACGCCTTCTACCTGCTTTTGCTGGTAGTACTGCATCACCGCTTTGCGCGCACTGAACAGGCCTTTGGAGTCGCTGTAGCCTTGTGCGGTCGGCAGGTTGCGGATCACGTCCTGCAAGATTTCCTCAGGCGCTTCGAAACCGAACGGCGCCGGGTTACCGATGTTCAGCTTGAGGATGCGATGGCCTTCCTCCTCCAGGCGTTTGGCGTGCTTGAGCACCGGCCCGCGGATGTCGTAGCAGACGTTGGCGAGCTTGTTCGATTTGCTGAACTGCATGTAAGGAATCCCGAATGGTGAAACGCCGCTGAATTACCCTGCAAAAGACTCGAACTGGCGAGCCTTGGCAGCTTGTAACGCCGGTGACAGACTGGGTTCGAATGATACGTGCCAGCCCGACCTTGGCAAAGGTACTGGTTGGGCTTTTTTATGGCCTGTGCGCCATGACGGCCTGCATTCTGGCCGTTTTGAAACGACGTTAAAAATCGCTCCCGGCGATTTTCTATTGAGGAGAGCTGCTGTGGAAAAGCTAGATAAACCCCTAGAAGACTGGCGTGAAACGCTTTCCGAAGAGCAGTTCCACGTTTGCCGCCTAGGCGGCACTGAGCGCGCTTTTAGCGGCCAGTACCATGACAGCAAGGTGCCCGGTATTTACCACTGCGCCTGCTGCCAGGCCGAGCTGTTTGATTCGGATGCCAAATACGACTCCGGTAGCGGTTGGCCCAGTTATTTTCAGCCGGTCAGCAGTGAAGCGATCGCCAGTCTGGATGATTTCAGCCACGGCATGCACCGCATTGAGGTCAAATGTGCCAAGTGTGATGCGCACCTTGGGCATGTCTTCCCGGATGGGCCGGCACCTACGGGGCTGCGTTATTGCATCAATTCGGCATCGCTCAAGCTGGTCGCTAAAGCCGGCACCTGATCATCCTGCCGATAAACGATGCACCTATGGCCCGCTATCAGCGGGCCTTATTTTGAGAAATTAAATTGCATGCAATCTAATTGCTCGCTACCTTGCGTGCACACCCACTCATCAGGACGACCCGCATGAGCAACGCACTCTTCGATATTCCCGTTACCACCATCAAAGGCGAGCAAAAGACCCTGGCCGATTTCGGCGGTAAGGCCGTGCTGGTGGTTAATACTGCGAGCAAGTGCGGTTTCACCCCGCAGTACAAGGGCCTGGAAAACGTTTGGCAGCATTACAAGGACCAGGGTTTGGTGGTGCTGGGCTTCCCTTGCAACCAGTTCGGTAAGCAGGAGCCGGGCGATGAAGGTGCGATCAGCGAGTTCTGCGAGCTGAACTTCGGTGTGAGCTTCCCGCTGTTCAAAAAGGTCGACGTCAATGGCGATGATGCCCATCCCTTGTTCGTTAACCTGAAGAAGAGTGCCCCAGGCCTGCTCGGTAGCCAGGGCATCAAATGGAACTTCACCAAGTTCCTGTTGAGTGCCGACGGTGAAGTGATCAAGCGCTTTGCCCCCACCACCAAGCCTGAAAACCTGACTGCCGAGATCGAGGCGCTGCTGAAATGACCCCGATTAGCCTGCACGCAGAGGAAGGATTACAGCTGGATAATCAGCTGTGCTTCAAACTCTACGCGGCGTCGCGGGCGGTGATTCGCGCCTACAAACCGATGCTCGATCAGCTCGGCCTGACCTATCCGCAGTACCTGGCCATGCTGGTGTTGTGGGAATGGCAGCAGCAGCCACCGGCGTTGCCAACGGTCAAGGCGCTGGGTGAGCGTCTGCTGCTTGACTCCGGCACGCTCACGCCGCTGCTCAAGCGCCTGGAGCTGCAAGGCTTGGTGCAACGCAAGCGTTCGGCCAGTGATGAGCGTGAGGTGCACCTGGCGTTGACGCCGGCTGGTTGCAGCTTGCGCGAGCAGGTGCTGCCGCTGAAAAGCCAGCTGCTGTGCGAACGTGGTGTTGACCTTGATGCGCTCGCTGCGCTGCGTAGCCAGGTGGGGGTGTTGCTCGATCAGTTTATGGTGCTTAACCACTGATCGAGCAGGGCGGCGAGCTCATCCTTGCGGAAGGGTTTGGCCAGGTAGTCGTCCATGCCCGCCGCACGGCAGCGCTCACGCTCATCGGACAGGGCGTTTGCCGTCAGGGCGATGATGGGCAGGTCCGTGAGTCCGACTTTCTGGCGAATCCTGCGGGTGGTTTCATAGCCATCCATAACCGGCATGTTGCAGTCCATCAGGATCAAATCGACCGTCTGGGTTTCCAATAGGCTCAGGGCTTCTGCGCCATGATGGGCCAGCAGTACGTCGTAACCCAGTTTGCCCAGCATGCCCTTGGCTACCAGCTGATTGACCGGATTATCTTCGACCAGCAATACGCGGGCCTGGCGGTTGCGTGGCAGCTCGCAGGGTTGTTCGGAGGTAGGTGCTTCGCCTTGGCTGAGGGTGCGGCGCAAGGCCTGCAGCAGTGCCTGGCGTGACAAGGGGCGGGCGAGCTGTTCGATGGGCGCGAGTGCGGCCACCTGTTCGTTGCTGAGAAAGTTGCCATAGGCGCTGACCAGTAAAATCGGCAGGCCAGAGCGTGCGCGCAGCTCACTCAAGCGCTGCGGGCAATCGCTGATAAGCAGGTCAGCATCAAGCCTGTCCAAGGCTGCGTCGGCGTCCAGATGTTGATACTGCAGCCCCCAACTGGGCAATACGCTTGCCAGTTGTTCGCTAAGCCCGGAGCTGGCTGGGCTGAGCCCAAGAATGCGCCCATGCAGTTTTGGCAGGGCGACGCTGCTGCTTTGGGCGGGCAGCGGCAGTTCGACGCAGAAGGTACTGCCAAAGCCTTCCTGGGTTTCCAGACTGAGGTGACCGTGCATCGCTTCGCAGAGGCGACGTGTCAGGGCCAGGCCGAGGCCTGTGCCACCAAATTGTCGAGTGATGCCTACTTCGGCCTGGGCAAACGGATGGAAAATCCGTGTTTGAGCGTCTTCGGCGATGCCGATGCCGGTGTCGCGCACAATGATCCGTACGCCGTCAGCCTGTGCCTTGACGCTGATGTCGACGCGGCCAACGCGGGTGAATTTCAGGGCGTTGGACAGCAAGTTGCTGACGATCTGCCTAACCCGGGTGGGGTCGCCCACTACCTGGGTGGGCAACCGTGGGTCGATCAGGCAGGTCAGCTCAACACCCGGCGCGGCATTCTGCGAAAGCAGGTTGGCGGTTTCTTCGACCATGCTGCCGAGATCAAAGGGGATGTGTTCGAGCTCCAGCTGGCCAGCCTCAAATTTCGACAGGTCGAGAATGTCGTTGAGCAGCTCGACCAGCACCTTGCCGGAGTTGTGGGCGATCGTCAGCTGCTGACGCTGCTCGTTGTTCAGTGGGCCATCCAGAGATAGCGCCAGCATGCCCAGTAAGCCGTTGAGCGGGGTGCGGATCTCGTGGCTCATATTGGCCAGGAAGGCCGAGCGTGCCTGGGCCATGTCCAGTGCCGTGCGCTTGGCGGCTTCCAGCTCGCGGTTGGAGTCGAGCAAGCGACTGTTGGCGGCTTCCAGTTGCTCGGTGCGCGCCGAGACCATGTCTTCCAGTTCGGCCAGGTAGCGAGTCAAGCGTGCTTCAGCCTGCTGGCGCTGCTCGATCTCGCTGGCAATGCTGGCCAGTTGGCGGTTGGTTACGTCGACCAGTACACCAATTTCATCGCGCTCGTGGCCGGGCGGGTAGGGCAGTTTGCTGTGATGGGGGCTGCGCAAGTCACGCTCGCTGAGTGCGCGGATAAAACCGGTCAGCGGCTTGGTCAGCATGAAATAGAACAGTACCAGGAGGATCAGTGACAGCAGCAGGCTGCGGGCGAACCCGGTAAGCAGGGTCAGCAGAGAGCGGCGCAGGAAGTGGCTGCCAAATGCATAGGTGTCCACCTCAAGGCTCAGTAGCCCCAGCGCCTCGGTGGGCGAGTGGCTGACGAATAGCGCCGTTTCGAAATGTCGGCGTGGGCCGAAGATAAAGTCGCTGATTGCCCGGTAGCGGCTTTCCATTGCGGGCCGGCTGACGCGGGCGAGGGTCAGTTGGTTGTTGTCGATGATTTGCGCGCTGATTACTGCGGGTGAGCGCAATAGGCCCAGCACCAACTCTTGGGCCAGCTCGGCGTCGATGTTGTAGGCGATACGTGCCGCAGGGTTATGGCTGATTTCCATCAGCGCATTAATCTCACGGTTGATGGAAGCATCTTCGCTGGCATAATCGATGCCCACTTGGAAAAAGCTGAGCGTCGTGCCGAGGATAAAGGCTACCAACACGGTCAAGCCGGCCTGTTTGAATGACAGGCGTTGGGTTAGCGCTATATCCATATGAGCCGGTTGTCTCGTGTTGAGTTGCTTGCCAAGCATAGCCCATCTGCTTTGCCAGTCGGCAGTGGTTAAGTCGCTCGAAAACCCTGGAGTGTGTTGTGGATTCGCGTTTAAGTGATTTTTTAGTGCGTGCCGATGCGGTGTTGGCCCGGCTGGAGCCGATATTGCCGGCGCCGCGGCCGGTGATCGATTGGCAGCAGAGTCTGGCCGCACGTTGGCAGCACGACGGGCGCAGCGGCTTTCTAGCGCCCCTCAGGGTCAATCTGGATGTGCGCCTGGATGATTTGATCGGGGTGGATCGCCAGCGTGCCCAATTAGCGCGCAACACCCAGCAGTTTATTCAGGGGCTACCAGCCAACCATGCGTTGCTCTGGGGTGCCCGAGGCACCGGCAAGTCATCGTTGGTTCGCGCGCTGTTGGCTGAGCATGCGGCAGCAGGGCTGCGCTTGATTGAGATCGAACGTGATCATCTGGCTGACCTGCCGCGTATCGTCGAGCAGTTGAGCGAGTTGCCGCAGCGTTTTGTGCTGTTCTGCGATGACCTGTCATTCGAGGCGGGTGAGGGCGATTACCGCATGCTGAAAACCGTGCTCGACGGCTCCCTGGAGCGTGCGCCGGACAATGTGTTGCTGTACGCGACCTCCAACCGTCGGCATCTGGTACCGGAAAACCAGAGTGATAACGAAAACTGGCAGCGGGTGGATGGCGAGTTGCACCCCAATGAGGCCGTGGAGGACAAGATCGCATTGTCCGATCGCTTCGGGCTGTGGCTGTCCTTCTATCCATTTACTCAGGAGCACTTCCTTGACGTCGTGCGCCACTGGGTTGAGGTGCACGCTGCCCATGCTGGCCTGAGCTGGCAGTGGGATGAAGCGCTAGAGAAGGCAGCGATTCGCTGGGCACTGGGCCGCGGTAACCGCAACGGCCGCTGCGCTTATCAATTTACCCGTGACTGGGTAGGACTGCAATTACTGAGTAAGACTGATGATTGAGCTACAACCAAGCGAGCAGGGGCTCGATGACTACCCGTTTCTTGCTGCGCAGCTACAGGCTCTACTGGCCGGTGAGCGTGACTTTATTGCCAATGCGGCGCAATTTTCTGCGTTTTTGTTCCAGCAAATTGGCGACCTGAATTGGGCCGGCTTCTACCTGGTGCGGGGCGAGGAACTGGTGCTCGGGCCTTTCCAGGGTAACGTGGCTTGCGTACGGATCCCCTTTGGTCGCGGTGTCTGCGGCGTCGCAGCGGCGAGCGGGAACACGCAGCGGGTCGACGATGTACATGCCTTTGCCGGGCATATCGCCTGCGACAGCGCCTCCAATAGCGAGTTGGTGGTACCGCTGTTCAAGGGCGAGCGGTTGTTTGCTGTGCTGGATCTCGACAGCCCATCGCTGGCGCGCTTTAGTGCGGCGGATCAGGCGGGTATCGAGCGCTTGGCAGAGGTATTTGTCGAACTCACCGATTGTTGAGTCGGCGCAAGTAAAAAAGCCCGGCTTGGCCGGGCTTTTTGCTGTCTGAGGCTGGCGTTTAGGCTTTTACGGTCATCTTGGCGAGCATCTTCTGTTCGCTCGGCAAGACGCCCTGCACCGAGGCGCGCGCCTTGATTCGCGCGTAATGCGCGCTCAGGTTGGGCCAGCGTTCGGCGTCGAGCTGCTCACCACCATGTTGCATGTTAATGAGCTGGCAGGTGAGGGCCAGGTCGGCCAGGGTTAGGCTGTCGCCGGCTAGGTATTCGGCTGCCCCGAGGGTTTTCTCCAGGTAGTCGAAATGCGGCGGGAGCTGCTCATGCATTGCTTTGTGGACGGCGGCCTCGTCGCTGCTCTTGCCCATGCTTGGCTTCAAGACCCGATTGCGAAATACGGTGAAGGTGCATAGCGGTGCCAGCTCGTAGTCAGCATATTTTTCCAGCCAGCGCACCTGGGCGCGTTGTGCGGCATTTTCCCCGAGCAAGCTTGGGCGTTCTGGGTGCTTCTCGTCGAGGTATTGGCAAATGACGCTGGAGTCAGCGAGGGTCTGTTCGCCGTCTTTGAGTGCCGGAATACGCGCCAGTGGGTTCAGGTCTTTAAACCAGTCGGGTTGAGCGAACGGCAGGACGACTTCCAGTTGATAGTCCAAGGCCTTTTCAGCGAGCAGCAGGCGGACTTTGCGGACGTAGGGCGACAGGGGGGCACCGTAAACAGTCAGGCTCATGTGTGGCTCTCGTTAGCAGGGCGTTAGCGCACTGGCTGCGCGCCGGAGTGGGTTAATCGTAGATGTTGTTCTTCTTCCATTCGTTCTCGCCCAGCGATTCCAAACCGGCTTCCAGTTCGCTGGGCTGCTCGGCAGCAGGTGTGCTGGTTTCCAGCACCATGGCATTGGCGCGGTCGAGCTGTTCTTGGAATTTCTTCAGGGTGGCTTGGTAAGGGGCTGGGTCAGGTTGTTTGCGCAGGTACTGTACGCCCCGCTCAAATGCTAGGCGTGCCTGGCCGGGCTGGTTCTTTTGCAAGGCTTGTTGGCCAAGGTTGCCAAAAAACTCGATATGCACCTGGGTCAGCATGTGCCGTACTTCTTTCAGCCAGTGCTTAGCATCGTTGCTCGGGATAATGCCGTCTTTGGCGCAACGGGTGAGCTGGCCATGCAGGTTCTCCAGCTGGAAACGCACATCCTTGGCCTTGGCTTCATTAATGATGGGTTGCGGCGGGTTGTTGACGGGAATCGACTCGCCCTGGGCGATCAGCTTACGCAGCTCTTCAGTGCGCGCTTTGAGGGTGCTATTGCCTTTCTCCAGCTGCAGCATGCGTTCACTGAAGTGCAGTTGCAGGCGGCTCAGCAGTAACTTCAGTGCGGGCGTCATCAGCTGGCCTGGGAGGGTTTCAGCGAGGTCGGTGCTGCGGCGCAAGCGATCATTGAGGTCGGCCTTGATGCGCGCCTTCTCCAGTTTGTTGTTCTCGACCATATGATTGATGTAGGCAATGATGATCAACAGACCGATGCCAGAAACAATCAATATGGTAATCACGAGTGGGGACATGGGTGCAGTCTCTCGATTACCGGTATTGGCCGAGTGTAGTGCCTTAGCGGTGAGGCTCATAGAGCAGCGGTGTTTTTGCAGCTGAAGTCTTTGATTTATAAAATTTTTTACATTGAGGTTGACGGGCCTGCAAAGGCTCAATAGAATGCGCGCCACTTCATAGCGCAATGCCAAACAGCAAAGCGTTTAGAAGCCGGATAGAAGTTGTAGTTTCCGGGCTGCGTCCCCTTCGTCTAGTGGCCTAGGACACCGCCCTTTCACGGCGGTAACAGGGGTTCGAGTCCCCTAGGGGACGCCACTTCTTTAAGAGGTGTGCTGCTTAAAACCAAGTTGTATGCGGGAATAGCTCAGTTGGTAGAGCACGACCTTGCCAAGGTCGGGGTCGCGAGTTCGAGTCTCGTTTCCCGCTCCAAATTAAGAAATTCTGCTCAGGCAGGGTTTCGAAAAGTTCCAGGTCCCCTTCGTCTAGTGGCCTAGGACACCGCCCTTTCACGGCGGTAACAGGGGTTCGAGTCCCCTAGGGGACGCCATTTTTGTTGTTGCTACATGCTGTAATTGCGGGAATAGCTCAGTTGGTAGAGCACGACCTTGCCAAGGTCGGGGTCGCGAGTTCGAGTCTCGTTTCCCGCTCCAAATAAACGAAAAAGCCGCTCACTGAGCGGCTTTTTTGTGTCTGTTATTTTTGCTGCGTATAAAAAAGCCCGCCGGTGATGCCGTACGGGCTTTTTGTTGCTGGTAGCGGCTTAGTGCGTGCCGCCCTGGGCAGGCATCGCTAGCAACTGCTTTTCCTGGTTCCAGTCGAAGGGCTCGTCGTTTTCTGCGGCGTAGAAGCGGCGCTCTTCAAGCGTCTGGTACATCTCGATTTCTTCATCTGGCATAAAGTGCAAGCAGTCACCGCCAAAGAACCACAGCAGGTCGCGGGGCACCAAGTGGGCGATTTGCGGGTAGCGCTGGAAGATCTGGCTGATCAGGTCCTGGCCGAGGTAGAGGCTGGCTTCGGGGTCTTCAGGTAGATCGCTGAGCAACTCATCGTAGCGCTCTAGGTACATGGCGTGGCTGTCATCGAGAATTTGCTCGGCTTCGCCCAGGGCCACCAGGATGGTGCGCAGGTGCTGGAGCAGGGCGAGGTGGTGGTCGATGTGAACGTTGGCCATGAGGCAATCCTGTAGGTAAAACGGGCGGCGCAGTATAAGCCCGGCGCCGCCCGCTGTCCTGATTGAGGTGTATCCCTAGCGCACCTTGCCAGGGCTGAGGGTCAACTCGTCCTTGGCAAAGTCATCGACATCGATCACCACACGGCGCGCCGCTTCTGCTTGTTGCAGGCTGTGTGCCTCCTCTGGGCTGAGAACGCCAGCGGCCAGCGCTGCATCAATCAGGCTTTGCCCGGGCTGCTCTTGCACCTGGCCTGCCTTGACGGCTTTGTGCAGCTTCTTCTGCAGGGGTTGTGTGTCCTGCAGCAGGTTCATCGCATATTGCAGAGCCCCCACTGGGTCCTGCTCGGCGTGTGGGCGATAGCAGCCTTCGAGCAATTCCTCGAGTGCCGGGTCACCGCTGTTGCGACCGGTAATGGCGGCGACTTGCGCATCCAGTTCGTCACTTGGGCCTTTGTGGCGACGTCCCAGCGGCAATACCAATAGGCGCAGCGTGCAGCCGAGCAGCTTGTTGGGGAAATTACTGAGCAGTGCTTCCAGTGCCTGTTCGGCCTTGCTCAGGCTTTCTTCCATGGCCCAGCGCAGCATCGGTTGCGAATGCTCTGGGTAGCCGAGGTCGTGGTAGCGCTTGAGCGCTGCTGAAGCCATATAGAGGTGACTGAGTACATCACCCAAGCGCGCAGACAGGCGCTCGCGGCGTTTTAGTTCACCGCCGAGGATCATCATGCTGGTGTCTGCGAGCAGGGCAAACGATGCGGCCAGGCGATTGAGTGCGCGGAAGTAGGGGCGGCTGACGCTATCCCCAGGCACTTGGCTGAAGACGCCAAAACCCAGGCTGAGTAGCAGGCTGCTGGCGGCGTTGCTGACGGCAAAGCCGATATGTTGCAGCAGCAGACCATCAAACTCGTGCAAGGCCTGATCTTGATCCTCATGGTTGGCCAGGGCCATTTCCTTGAGTACGTAGGGGTGGCAGCGAATCGCGCCTTGGCCAAAGATCATCAAGTTGCGCGAGAGAATATTCGCGCCCTCTACGGTGATAAAGATCGGCGCACCTTGCCAGGAGCGCGCCAGGTAGTTGTTCGGGCCCATGATGATGCCCTTACCGCCGTGCACATCCATGGCGTGGCTGATGCATTCGCGGCCGCGTTCGGTCAGGTGGTATTTGAGGATGGCCGAAAGCACAGAGGGCTTCTCGCCAAGGTCTACCGCGTTGGCGGTGAGGATGCGTGCGCTGTCCATCAACCAGGCGTTACCGCCGATACGCGCCAATGCTTCCTGGATGCCTTCGAAGGCGGCCAGCGGCACGTTGAACTGCTCGCGGATCTGGCTGTACTGGCCGGTGGTCAGGCTGGTGAACTTGGCCGCACCGGTACCGACTGCGGGGAGCGAGATGGAGCGGCCGACGGACAGGCAGTTCATCAGCATCATCCAGCCCTTGCCGAGCATCTCCTGGCCACCGATCAGGTAATCCAGCGGGATAAATACATCCTTGCCGGCGTTCGGGCCATTCATAAAGGCGGCGCCGAGCGGCAGGTGGCGACGGCCGATCTCAACGCCGGGCGTTTCAGTGGGCACCAGGGCCAGGGTGATGCCCAGGTCTTCCTCTTCACCCAGCAGGTGCTCGGGGTCATAGGCTTTGAATGCCAGGCCGAGCAGGGTCGCGACTGGGCCGAGGGTGATGTAGCGCTTTTCCCAATTCAGGCGCAGGCCGATGACTTCCTCACCTTGCCATTGGCCTTTGCAAATGATCCCGGTGTCCGGCATCGCACCGGCGTCGGAGCCTGCCAGTGGGCCGGTCAGGGCAAAGCAGGGGATGTCTTCGCCGCTGGCTAGGCGCGGCAGGTAGTGGTCACGCTGGGCGTCGGTGCCGTAGTGCAGCAGCAGTTCGGCTGGGCCGAGCGAATTGGGCACCATCACGGTGGAGGCCAGGTCGCCGGAACGGGTGGCCAATTTCATCGCCACTTGCGAGTGGGCGTAGGCGGAGAAGCCTTTGCCGCCATATTGCTTAGGGATGATCAGGGCAAAAAAGCCGTGTTGCTTGATATGCGCCCAGGCCTCGGTAGGTAGGTCCATTTGCTGGCCGATCTGCCAGTCACTGACCATGGCGCAGAGTTCTTCGGTCGGGCCGTCGATAAAGGCCTGTTCTTCTTCAGTGAGTTGCGCTTTGGGGTAGGCGAGCAGGGTGTCCCAATCTGGGCGGCCGCTAAACAGCTCGCCATCCCACCACACCGTACCGGCTTCGATGGCGTCGCGTTCGGTGGCCGACATCGGCGGCAGGGTTTGCTTGAACCACGTGAACAGTGGCGCGCTGAGTAGGCTGCGGCGTTGCTGCGGTAGCAGCAGGGGTACGGCGGCGGCGAGCAGTAACAGCCACAACACAACCATCAGCCAGGTTGGTGCGTGGCTGAAGAGCCCCATCACCAGCAGAAAACCTGACGTTATGCCCAGTGCAGGCAATGGCGCACAGCGGCGGTGAGCGAGAAAAGCCGTGCCAATAAGCAGGGCGAGCAACCAGAGAGCGAGCATGCAGAATCCTCCGTGATGATGATGTAGTTCAAGCACCATCATGAGCATAGTCGCCATAGATGGCGACAAGAGCGGTGAGCTTGGCCGAATCGTCGTGACATTGGCCGGTCTCGCGTCGCTAGACTGGTTCCTCAGTCATGGAGAAACCCCCGATGCGTGAATACCTCGACCCCGGCCGCTTCATCGATAGTGACCACCCAGCGCTGGTGGAGTTCGCAGAAAAGTTCCGTGGGGCCAGTCGCGACCCGCGCGAGCAGGCCGTCAGCCTGTACTACGCCGTGCGCGATGAGGTGCGTTACAACCCCTATGTGTTCAGTCGTGACCCTGAAACTCTAAAAGCCAGCAGCGCACTGCTGGCGCGGGAAAGTTACTGCGTGCCCAAGGCCGCCTTGCTTGCCGCCTGCGCGCGGCATTGTGGTATCCCTGCACGGATTGGCCTGGCCGATGTGCGCAACCATCTGGCGACTGAGCGCCTGCTGGAAATGCTGCGCAGTGACGTATTCGCCATGCATGGTTATACGGAGCTGTACTTGGATGGTCGCTGGGTCAAGGCCACGCCGGCGTTCAATCAGGCGCTGTGCCAGCTGTTTAATGTGGCTGCGCTTGAGTTTGATGGCCGCACTGATAGCGTGTTCCACTCGTTTAACCAGCAGGGTGAGCGTTACATGGAGTACCTGTGTGACCACGGGCAATTTGCCGATGTGCCGGAGCAGCTGTTCTTCGAGCATTTGGCTGTTTGCTACCCGCATTTATTTAGCGAGCAGGGGTTGTCGATCGACGGAGATTTTGCCGCTGAAGTGGCCTCGTCTTGAGTGAACGCAGACGAAGGTATCGATAGCCCTGATAGGCACCATCGCAAATGCTCGGGTTTATTCCGCCGCCGGCACTGGTAGGCTGTTGCCAGCCTCGGGCGTATCAGTATTCCCGTAAAGGGCTGCGATAGAGAGCGTCCAGGCGCTAGACTTGGGCAGCTTTGCGCTGCGTAGCGCAGCCTCCTCTTATATTTCTTCTATTTATCAGGTGCGCGCATTTTTATGAGTACCGCTCTGTCTATTCGCCAGTTGACCAAGACTTACGGCAACGGCTTTCAAGCATTACACGGCATCGATCTGGATGTGGCGGAGGGCGATTTTTTCGCCTTGCTCGGCCCCAACGGTGCCGGCAAATCCACCACCATTGGCATTCTCTCGACCCTCGTAACCAAAAGCAGTGGCACAGTGAATGTGTTTGGTCACGACCTTGATAAACAGCCCTCGGCGCTCAAGCGCTGCCTGGGTGTGGTGCCGCAGGAATTCAACTTCAACCAGTTTGAAAAGGCCTTCGACATCGTCGTGACCCAGGCCGGCTATTACGGCATCCCCGCGAAAATCGCCAAGGAGCGTGCCGAGCAATACCTCAATCAGCTCGGTCTGTGGGGTAAGCACAACGTGCCGTCGCGCGAGTTGTCTGGCGGCATGAAGCGGCGTCTGATGATTGCTCGCGCGCTGGTGCATCAGCCGCGCTTGCTGATCCTCGATGAGCCAACCGCTGGGGTCGACATCGAACTGCGCCGCTCGATGTGGAGCTTTCTCACCGAGCTGAACCAGCAGGGCATCACCATCATTCTGACCACGCATTACCTGGAAGAGGCCGAGCAGTTGTGCCGCAATATCGGCATCATCGACCACGGCCGGATTGTCGAGAACACCAGCATGAAGGACCTGCTCAAGACCCTGCATGTAGAAACCTTCCTGCTTGATCTGAAGGAGTCCTTGCTGGTGCCGCCGCAACTGGTTGGCTACGCGGCGCAGCTGCTGGACCACCACACCCTTGAGGTGCAGGTGGACAAAAGCCAGGGCATTACCGAGTTGTTCCGCCAGCTGGCCCTGCAGAACATTGAGGTGCTCAGCCTGCGCAACAAAACCAATCGCCTGGAGGAGCTGTTCGTGTCTCTGGTAGAGAAGAACCTGGCAGGAGGCGCGGCATGAGCACGACTTATCTGAACTCAGAGCTGGCCGCCAACATGGTGGCCCTGCGCACCATCGTTTACCGCGAGATTCGCCGTTTCACCCGCATCTGGCCGCAAACCCTGCTGCCGCCAGCGATCACCATGGTTTTGTACTTCGTGATCTTCGGCAACCTGATTGGTCGGCAGATCGGCGACATGGGCGGCTTCACCTACATGGAGTACATCGTGCCGGGGCTGATCATGATGTCGGTGATCACCAACTCCTACGGCAACGTGGTGTCGAGCTTCTTTGGCAGCAAGTTCCAGCGCTCCATCGAGGAGCTGATGGTCTCGCCGGTGTCGCCGCACATCATCCTCACCGGCTATGTGATCGGCGGTGTGCTGCGCGGTCTGGCGGTGGGCTTTATCGTCACCATGCTGTCGATGTTCTTCACCAAGCTGCAGGTGCATCACTTGGGCGTGACGGTGTTGGTGGTGCTGTTGACCGCGACCATCTTCTCCCTCGGTGGCTTTATCAACGCCGTGTTTGCGCGCAACTTTGATGACATTTCGATCATTCCGACCTTTGTGCTGACGCCGCTGACCTACCTGGGCGGGGTGTTCTACTCGATCAGCCTGCTGCCGCCGTTCTGGCAGACGGTATCGCTGGCCAACCCGGTGTTGCACATGGTTAACGCCTTCCGTTACGGCATTCTTGGGGTCTCGGATATCCGTATCGGTGTGGCGATCAGCTTTATGCTGGTGGCCACCGCGGTGCTTTACGGCGTGTGTATCCGTCTGCTGGTGAGTGGCCGGGGTATGCGTCAGTAGCAAGACGCAGGCGCAAATATGGGGAAACAGTTTTAACGGCTGATCTGCCCGGCTCGGCCGTTAGACTCAGCCTCTACAATAATTAGGGGTTGTATATGTTTGCTCGCGCGCCTGCTCTCTCAGTTATCGCCGCTGTAGTGTTTTCATGGGGCAGCCCGCAGGTGTCAGCCAACCCAGGACCACTGGTCGAGGTGGTCACGGTCGAGAGCAGCTTGGTGCGCGACGAGTTGGTGACCTTTGGTTCACTGCGCCCTGACGAGTCGGTGATGATCCGCCCGGAAATTGCCGGCCGCATCGCCCAGCTGCATTTTCGTGAAGGTCAGCGCATCGAGGCAGGCGCCTTGTTGGTCAGCCTGGATGATTCGATTGCCCGCGCTGAACTTGCCCAGGCACGGGCCAACCTGAACTTGGCGGAAAAGAATTTTCAGCGGGCGCAAATGCTCTTTAAGCGCGGTGCGAGCAATGCACAGGCGCTGGATGAGGCCAACGCTGAACAGCAAGCCGCGCGGGCCAGCCTGGCGCTGTCGCAGGCGCGTCTGGACAAGACCCGTATCCTCGCGCCCTACGACGGTGTACTGGGTTTGCGAGCAGTCAGCCCTGGCGATTACCTCAGCGAAGGTCAGGACATCGTCAATCTGGAAGTACTCGACCCACTCAAGGTGGACTTTCGTATTCCACAGAAAGCCGTCAGCCAGATTCGTCTCAAGCAAACCATCGAGATCAGCCTGGATGCCTATCCGGGCGAGCGCTTTAGCGGCGAGATTTTCGCCATCAATCCGCGCCTCGACGAAGCCGGACGCAGCCAGGCGATTCGTGCGCACATCAGCAACAGCGAAGGCCGTCTGAGCCCGGGGCAGTTTGTGCGGGTGTCGGTCATCCTGGCTGAACGACCGGATGCCCTGGTGATTCCCGAAGAGGCAGTGATGCCGGTCGGGGAGCGTTTGCTGGTCAACCTGGTGGTGGAGGGCAAGGTCGAGCTGCGTGAGGTCACGCTGGGCAAGCGTCTAAACGGTAAGGTCGAAGTGGTTAGCGGCTTGCAAGGGGGTGAAACCCTGATCAGCGCCGGCTGGCAGAAGGTGCGTGCCGGTTCGCCGGTGCGCATCAAGGCGGTGGAGCGTGCGCTATGACCCTGTCGGATATCTGTATCCGGCGGCCGGTGTTTGCCACCGTGCTGTCGCTGATTGTGGTGCTGCTCGGGTTAATGGCCTACGACCGCTTGGCGGTACGTGAGTATCCGAATATCGATGTGCCGATTGTCACGGTCAACGTCAGCTATCCGGGGGCCAGCCCGGAAATCATGGAGTCCCAGGTCGCCCAGCCGATCGAGGACGTGTTGTCGGGGATCGACGGGCTGGACTTTGTCAGCTCCATCAGCCGTTCGGAAAATACCCAGATCACTGCGCAGTTTCGCCTGGGCAGTAACTCCGATGAAGCCGCCAACGATGTGCGCGACCGCTTGGGTCGGGTGCGCGGTTTGCTGCCGGATGAAATTGCCGAACCCATCGTGCAGAAGGTCGAGGCAGATGCCCAGCCGGTGATCTGGATCGCCTTCTACAGCGAACGCTACAGCGCCATGGAGATTACCGACGTGCTGGAGCGGGTGATCAAGGATCGCTTGCAGACTATTCCCGGCGTCTCCGAAGTGCAGATTCGTGGCGCGCGCACCTTCGCCATGCGTATCTGGCTTGACCCGGAAAAGCTCGCGGCGCACAACCTCACCGTGCAGGACGTGGAAGACGCCCTGCGCCGGCAGAACGTTGAGATTCCGGCTGGGCGCATCGAGTCGCAGCAGCGCGAATTCACCGTGCTCTCGGAAACCGACATGAATGCCCCGGAGCAGTTTAATCAGCTGATCCTCGACGATTCGCGCGGTTATCTGCTGCGCCTGGCGGATGTCGGCTATGCCGAAATTGGCGCGCAGGATGAGCGCAGCATCGTCCGTTACAAAGGTCAGCCGGCGGTGTCGATGGGCATGATCAAACAGGCCACCGCCAATCCGTTGGACATCTCCGATGGGCTGGAGGCCGCCATGCCGGATGTGCGCGCGTTACTGCCCGAAGGCATGGAAATGGCGGTGGCCAACGACAACTCGCTGTTTATCCGCGAGTCGATCGATAACGTGTTTATCACCATCTGGGAAGCGGTGGGGTTGGTCATCCTGATCATCTTTATCTTCCTGCGCTCGCTGCGCGCCACCATCATTCCGCTGGTGACCATTCCAGTGTCGCTAATCGGCGCGTTCGCCCTGATGTCACTGATGGGCTTCACCATCAACACCCTGACGCTGTTGGCCATGGTGCTGGCCATCGGCCTGGTGGTGGACGATGCCATCGTCATGCTGGAGAACATCCACCGGCATATCGAGGAGGGTATGCAGCCTTTGCAGGCCGCGCTCAAGGGCAGCCGTGAGATCGCCTTTGCGGTGATCGCCATGACCCTGACCCTGGCAGCGGTATTCGCGCCCATCGGCTTTATGCAGGGCACCACCGGCAAGCTGTTTACCGAGTTCGCCTGGACCCTGGCCGGCGCGGTGCTGGTCTCGGGCTTCGTTGCCCTGACCCTGACGCCAATGATGTGCGCGCTCCTGCTCAAGCCACACCAGGCCGGCGAGCGGCATAACCGTTTGTACAACCTGATCGAGAACTTCCTCAACAACCTGACCTACAGCTACAAACACCTGCTGGCCAAGGCGCTGAGTGCCTGGGTGCTGGTGGTCGGCGTGTTGCTGCTGACCGTGGTGGCCTGCGTATTGCTGTTCTCCGGGCTTAAGTCCGAGCTGGCGCCAACCGAGGACACGGGCACGATAATCGGTGTGTTCAATGGCCCGGACGGCGCCACCATCAATTACACCGGGCGTTATGCCAAGGAGATTGAGGATGCCTACGCCAGCATCGCGGAAACCAACCGCTATCTTGTCGTGGCAGGCTTTCCCACCGTGGCCCAGGGCATTTCCTTTATGAAGCTGGAGGACTGGGCTGATCGCTCGCGTAGCCAGTTCGAAATCCGTAACGAGCTGTTGCCCAAACTGCAGGACATCGCCGGGGTGCGTGCCTTCCCGGTCAATCGCCCGCCGCTGGGGCAGAGTGCGCGTAACCAGCCTGTGAACTTCGTGATTCGCTCCTCCATGGAGTACAGCGAGTTGCAGGGTTATGTTGATGAACTGCTCAACACGCTGCGTGATTATCCGGGGCTGGAAAGCCTGGACAGCGATCTGAAGCTCAACGCGCCGCAGCTCAAGGTGGCGGTTAATCGCGAGCAGGCGGTGGCCGTGGGCACTGATGTGGCCACCATTGGCCGCAGCCTGGAGAGCCTGTTCGGCAGCCGTCAGGTGACCCGGTTTAAGCAGAATGGCGAGCAGTACGACGTGCTGGTGCAGTTGCAGGGTGTGGACCGCAGCAACCCGCAGGATCTCGACCGCGTCTATGTGCGCGGCCGCGATGACGGCATGGTGCAGCTGTCCAACCTGATCGAGGTGCGTGAAACCGTGGCGCCGCGCGAGCTCAACCACTTCAACCAACTGCGTGCGGTGACGGTGAGTGCCAACGTCGGTAGCGGCTACACCCTCGGCGAAGCCCTGGCGCACCTGGAAAACACTGCGCGCACGGTGTTTCCAGCCGAGACCCAGTACGACTACACCGGCACCTCGCGCGACTTTAAGGAGTCCAGCGCCGGAATTGCGCTGATCTTCGCCCTGGCCCTGGCGTTTATCTTCCTGGTGCTGGCGGCACAGTTTGAGAGCTTCAGCGATCCGTTGATCATTCTGTTCAGCGTGCCATTGTCGATGGCCGGGGCTTTGCTGGCGCTGACCCTGTTCGGCGGCACCTTGAACATCTACTCGCAAATTGGTCTGGTGACGCTGATCGGCCTGATTACTAAGCACGGCATCCTGATTGTCGAGTTCGCCAACGTGTTGCTCCGTCAGGGCCATGAAGTGCGCAGTGCTGTGATCGAGGCGTCGGTGGCGCGTCTGCGACCGATCTTGATGACCACTGGGGCGATGGTGCTCGGCTCGCTGCCATTGGCGATTGCCACGGGTGCGGGGGCGGAAAGTCGTCAGCAAATCGGCATGGTGATTGTCGGCGGCCTGTTGGTTGGCACCTTCTTTACCCTATTTGTGATCCCGACCCTGTACATGCTGCTGCGCCGTTGGCAGCCGATTAAGCCGCACGATGAGGGCATGACAGCAGCCTAGGCTGGGGTGGCCGGCGCGTTGCGTTAAGCAACGCGCTATCATCGGCGTTTTGCACCGCTAACCCTCCTACGTAAGCGTATTAATCGGGATGTGTTATGTACCAACTTAACGATTTGCTGCACCTGATGGCCCGTCTGCGCGATCCGCAGCATGGGTGCCCGTGGGACCTCAAGCAGAGTTACGCGACCATCGTGCCGCACACGATTGAAGAAGCCTATGAGGTGGCCGACGCCATTGAGCGTGGCGACTTTGACCATCTGCCGGGTGAGTTGGGCGACCTGCTGTTTCAGGTGGTGTATTACAGCCAGCTGGCGCGCGAGGAAGGGCGTTTCGAGTTTGCCCAGGTGGTCGATGGGATTACCCGCAAACTGCTGCGCCGTCACCCTCATGTATTCCCCGATGGCGATCTGTATGGCGCGCCGGATGTCGCCAAACTCGAAGAGGCCGCCGTCAAGCAACGCTGGGAAGAACTCAAAGCCGAAGAACGCGCCGAGAAAGCCGCTGCACCTGAGCAGCTTTCTCTGCTGGATGATGTGCCCACCGCGTTGCCGTCGCTGAGCCGGGCGATCAAATTACAAAAGCGCGCCGCTCAGGTCGGGTTTGACTGGCCAGAAGCCCTGCCGGTGGTCGACAAGGTGCGCGAAGAGTTGGATGAAGTGCTGGAGGCCATGAGCGAGAACGATCCCGAGGCCATTAGCGAGGAGATCGGCGATTTGCTGTTTGTGGTCAGTAACCTGGCGCGGCACCTCAAGGTTGACCCGGAAACGGCCCTGCGCGCGGCCAATGGCAAGTTCGAGCGGCGCTTTCGTTTTATCGAGCAGAGCTTGCGCGAGCAGGGGCGGGCTATGCAAGATTGCGCCCTGGATGACTTGGATGCGCTGTGGGGCGAAGCCAAAAAGCTCGAAAAGCTCACCCCCAGTTGCTGAAAACATAGGCGCCATGCGCTGTATACGACATGTTACGGGTGGCTGCGGCCACTCAATATTGATGGTTGGAAAGGTAGGTTATGGCTCTCTCACTACGCGATCAGTTGCTTAAAGCCGGGCTGGTCAACGAAAAGCAGGCCAAGCAGGCCAGCAAGGAAAAACAGAAGAAGCAGCGTCTGGAGCAGAAAGGCCATATCGAGAAGGACGAGTCGCAAAAGCTCGCCGCTCAACAGGCCATGGCCGAAAAGGCAGCGCGTGACCAAGAACTCAATCGCCAGCAGCAGGAGAAGGTCGAGCAGAAGGCCCGCGCCGCGCAAATCAAGCAGTTGATCGAGGTGTCACGCCTGCCCAAGCTGACCACCGAGGATTACTACAACTTCGTTGACGACAAAAAGGTCAAGCGCCTGTCGGTCAACACGCTGATGCGCAACAAACTCAGCAGCGGCTCGCTGGCCATCGTGCGCCACGGCGGCGGTTATGAAGTGATCCCGCGTGAGGCGGCGCTGAAGATTCAAGAGCGCGACGCGCAACGTGTGGTGCTGCTCAACACCCCAACCGAAGCCCCGGATGCCGATGATCCGTACGCGGCGTATCAGGTGCCGGACGACCTGATGTGGTGAATGGCTAAGCGGGCCGAGCACCAGTCGGCCCTGCTTGTCGAAATCCGCGCAATAAAAAGCCGAGCATTAAGCTCGGCTTTTTATTGCGCTCTGTCTCAGTCCTGGCGGCCTTCAACGGCTCTGCCGTCAACGTTGCCTTCTTTGAGCATGATCTGGTATTCCTTGCCGTCTTTTTCGACCTGATGCAGGCGGACCAGCAGGAACTCCCAGTCCTTGGCGAACCAGAGGATGGTCTTGCGGCTGCTTTGAGTCGGGTCACGCACGCGCTCGACCTTGATCGCATCGATCAGCCCGGCCTTGGTGCGCACCACTTCCTCGCCCAGCACGCGGAAGTCATACGTCTCCACTTCGTCGCCATCGACCACCTGATAGCTCATGCTTTTCTTGCCGGCGGCCACGTCGTATTGCAAGGCCAGTTGGTAGGTCGATTTGTCCAGCAGGCCGCGGTTCAGTGGCAAACGTACTGGGGTGTCGCGGTCACTGCCGATGACTTGCTTGGCCTCCCAGTCAAAGTCCTGCTCGATCTTCTTGGCTTTGCCCAGGCCGCCGCGCTGATACAAATACGTCTGGGGTAGGAAGGTGGTGTTATCCACGCGCAGGGTGCTTTCTTCGGTCAGGCTGGCAACCAGCATGGAGGCTTCAAAATTGAGCTTCCACACACCATTGTCCAACGCTTGCAGGCTGCGCTCGGCGCTGCCGCTGACGGGCAGTTGCTTCCAGTCGGCGGTGTAGCTAGCGGAGAAGGGTTTTAGCTCAACGGCGAATGCCGGCAGGCTCAGTAGTGTCAGTGCGAACAGTAAGGCGCGACCCATGGTGTCTCCTATTTACGTTCGAATAAGGTATCCGGTACTCGGTAACAGCTGCTCGTCCAACATCGCCCCTTGCGCCGTCAGGTGCAAGCGGCCTTCGGCAAACCAGCGGACTGCCATCGGGTAAATTACATGTTCTTGCTGGTGTACGCGCTGCGCCAGACTGCTTTGTGTGTCATCTGGCTTCACCGCGACCACAGCCTGTACGACCAGTGGTCCGCCATCGAGTTCCTCGCTGACGAAGTGCACGCTGCAACCGTGCTCGCTGTCACCGGCTTCCAGTGCCCGTTGATGGGTATGCAGGCCTTTGTATTTGGGCAGCAGCGACGGGTGGATATTCAGCAGGCGCCCCGCGTAATGGCGGACAAACGTCGGGGTGAGAATACGCATAAAGCCAGCCAACACCACCAGCTGCGGATCGTAGCCGTCGATAGCCTCGACCAGTGCAGCGTCGAAGGCCTCGCGGCCCTCGAACTGTTTGTGGTCGAGAACAACGGTGGCGATGCCGGCGGCCTGTGCACGTTGCAAACCATAGGCATCGGCGCGGTTACAGACCACCGCGCTGATCCGGGCCGGGCTGCGCTTGGACGCGTCAGCGTCGGCCTGGATGCTGTCAATCAGCGCCTGCAGGTTACTGCCGGAGCCCGAGATCAGCACCACTACGTTGCACGGTGCCGGCATTAGTGCTGTTTCAGGTTGTTCAGCACGACCTGAGCAGCGCCTTCGGCCGCTTGGTTGATCTGGCCGATCACCCATGGCTGTTCGCCGGCGGCGGTCAGGGTTTGCAGGGTAATTTCGACCTGATCCTGCGCCACGCAGATGACCATGCCAACGCCGCAGTTGAGTACGCGGTGCATCTCGTGCTCGTCCACGTTGCCTTTTTCCTGCAGCCAGTCGAATACCGCTGGGCGCGTCCAGCTGGCCACGTCGACCACCGCTTGTGCGCCTTTTGGCAGTACGCGCGGGATATTGTCGAGCAGGCCGCCACCGGTGATGTGGGCCATGGCTTTAACTGCGCCAGTGTCTTTAATCAGCTTGAGCAGTGGTTTGACGTAGATGCGGGTCGGCGCCATCAGCAGGTCGGTCAGTGGCTTGCCATCAACCTGGGTGCTTTCGATTTCAGTGCCCGACACTTCGATGATCTTGCGGATCAGCGAGTAGCCGTTGGAATGCGGGCCGGAGGACGGCAGGGCGATCAGGGCGTCACCTGCGGCGACTTTCGAGCCGTCGATGATCTCGGCTTTTTCCACTACACCGACGCAAAAACCGGCCAGGTCGTAGTCTTCGCCTTCGTACATGCCTGGCATTTCAGCGGTTTCACCGCCGACGAGGGAGCAGCCTGCCAGTTCGCAGCCGGCGCCGATGCCGGTCACTACGGTGGCCGCTACATCAACGTTGAGCTTGCCGGTGGCGTAGTAGTCGAGGAAGAACAGCGGCTCGGCACCGCAGACCACCAGGTCGTTGACGCACATGGCGACCAGGTCCTGGCCGATGCTGTCGTGCTTGTTCAGGTTCAGCGCCAGGCGCAGCTTGGTGCCGACGCCGTCGGTGCCGGAGACCAGCACCGGTTGCTTATAGCCAGCCGGGATCTCGCACAGTGCGCCGAAGCCGCCCAGCCCACCCATGACTTCAGGACGCGCGGTGCGCTTGGCCACGCTTTTGATGCGTTCGACCAGGGCTTCGCCCGCGTCGATGTCTACACCTGCGTCCTTGTAGCTGATGGAGGGTTGCTTGCTCATAGATCCAGGCCTTTAGGGAAAGTTCGGATAGGCGCCGCCAGGTAGGTTGGCGGTCTGCGAAGGCGCGCGATTTTATCAGGCTTACCCGGCAGCGGCCAGCCGCCACCGTTGCGGGCGTTAGGCGCGCTGTTTAAGGTGACCCTCTGCGCACAATCTGATCGCTGCGGGCCATGCGCCGCTTAAAATGGCTTTGGAATGCCCTTTAACAGCCCCTAAACTCGTCACACTGTGCCGTTTTCGCCTGCCTTGCGTGCAAGTGCTGGCCGAAACTGTTGTTGAATCTGCCTGGTACGCCACTTTCCGTCCGTCGAGAATCCACCCATGCGTTTGACCGCTCGCCTGCTTCTTGCCTGTTTGACACTGTCCGGCCTGCCAGCCTTGGCCGCCCCCGTGAGTGACCTGTACCAAGTCCGCGAGGCGGTCAGCAGCCAGCAGCCAGAGGAACGTGCGGCTGCTCTGGGCCGTGCTCTGGATACCCTGGTGCTGCGTTTGACCGGCAAAACTGATGCCGCGCAGAGCCCAGCACTGGCGGCGCTGCGCAAGGACCCGCAACAGATTGTCAGCCAATATGGTTATGAAGGTGACACCCTGCTGGTCGATTTTGACCCCCACAGCACCGAGCGCAGCCTGCGTCAGGCGGGGCTGGCGTTGTGGGGCGCGAATCGTCCAAGCATCCTGCTCTGGTGGTTGAGTGATGCCAGCGATGGCAGCCGCCTGCTTGGCGATGGTCAAGCCGCTGCTGCAATGTTTAATCAGGCCGCACAACACCGTGGTCTGCCACTGCGCCTGCCGTTGGCCGACCTCTCCGAGCAACTCCTGGCCGTACCGGAAAACCTTGCCAGCAATGACCCTGCTGCCTTGCGTGAAGCGTCCGAGCGCTACGCTGCCGATGCTTTGTTGGCGGTTGTCGCACGTGAAGCAAACGGCCAGTGGCAAGCCGAATGGCGGCTGTGGCTGGGTGACGAGCGTGAGCAGGGCAAGGTGCAGGGGGCTGATCAGGCCGCGCTGGCAGATGCCATCCTGTTGGCGGTTAATCAGCGTCTGGCGCCGCGTTTTATTGTCGCCCCCGGTGCTGCCAGTCGTTTGACGGTAGAAGTGCAGGGCGTTGATCTGGCGCGTTACGCCGAATTGCAGCGCATGCTTGAGCCATTCGCCGCGCAACTGCTCAAGGTACAGGGCGACACGCTGACCTTCGCGGTCAATGCCAATGCCGAACAACTGCGTGCACAGCTGAGCCTGGCGCAGCTGCAGGAGGTGCCGGCCGAGGCCGCGGTGGTCGATACCGAGCAGGCGGTTACGCCGCCCGCCACGGCTGCTGAGCCTGCACTGCCAGCGCCGCCACGTGACACTGTATTAAGGTTTCGCTGGTAGGCTACGGCAGTCGTACACACCCTGAGTAACCAAACCGCAGCCCGACAGCTGCGGTTTTCTTATACCGCGCCCCTAAGCGTGGGGCTTTCTGGATAACGCGTTGGCATATGGAGCGCAGAGCATGATCGACTCGCATCGTTGGATATGGATAGTCGCAGCGTTGCTGCTG